>Ga0247730_1000666_pt1 | contig 23021 bp, 25 predicted proteins | sample UWRJL073202C2_FD_180959 | JGI IMG/M metagenome (GOLD analysis project Ga0247730, IMG submission 180959) | Plant litter microbial communities from Arlington Agricultural Research Station in Wisconsin, United States - UWRJ-L073-202C-2 | ecosystem: Environmental > Terrestrial > Plant litter >... | reverse complement strand
CATCTCTATCCCGCTTGAAGGCGCATTGCAGCATAAGGACAGTATGGGGAACATTGCAACAATAGAGGCCGGAGAAATACAGGTGATGAGTGCAGGTACGGGAATGTACCATACAGAATTTAATAAGAACAAAGGTGAACCTGTAAAATTTCTCCAGATATGGGTTTTTCCCAATAAAAGAAATGTGGAGCCACGGTATGACCAGGTAAAAATTGAAAGCCCCGCAAGCCCAAATCAACTTGTACAGATATTGTCACCTGACCCGGAGGATGCCGGCGTATGGATCTATCAGGATGCCTGGTTCAATCTGGGTAAACTGGGACAGGGGCAGAAGGTGGACTATACTATTCACAGAAAAAATAACGGAGCTTACATTTTTGTCATTGAGGGCAAGGTAGAAGTGAACGGGCAATTGCTGGATACACGTGACGGCTACGGAATATGGGATACTGAAGGGTTTACCATCACCGCAGGCACCGATGCCAGATTTTTAATCATGGATGTCCCAATGGAACTCTAATTATGGAAACACAAACCGAAATTCTTGTAGTAGGCACCAATGACCAGATCCTGCAAACCGTACTCAGGTTATTGAACACAAATAACTCATGGAAGGCTACCGGGGCCCTAACTCCTGAGGAGGTGCTCAGTAAATGCCGTGAAACAGCTTACCAGGTATTCCTGATTGGCGCAGGTTTGACCGATACTGAGGAAGCTGAGCTCACTGCAGCGGTGAAAAAGATACATCCTGCTATTCACGTGATCCCTCATTATGGCGGCGGCAGTGGTTTACTTTTCGCAGAGATCTACCTTGCTCTTGGTACCACCAACCAGGCCCGGTAGATCAGCACGAGTTAGTAAGGACAGTCGCATCAGGCCGGCGTAGGTGCATTTTGTGATATAAAAAAAAGCAGACCGTATAGGGCCTGCTTTCCTGTTTTTTATTTTGGACTGCTTAATTAGGCATTTTCAACGTCGGTTTTGATATCACTTGCCAGATCTTCAGCACGATTGAATTTAGACTTCACAGATTCTACAGCAATATCTTTCAGATCTGAAAGCTCATCTACTCCGTCCTGTATTTTGGTACTGTAGTTTTGATATTTATCCTTTGCTGTCTCAGCTAAGTGATCGGCACCAGATTTAATTTTGTCTTTGTAGGTCTGCAGCTTGTCTTTCGCACTTTCTGCAAGATCTTTGGACTTGTCTGATATCAAATCCCTTGTTTCTGTTCCGCTCGCTGGTGCGAACAATACCCCTAAGGCAGCACCAACTGCTAGTCCAGCAAGTAAAGCTATAACGACAGGAGTTTTATCGGTATGTCTATCAAGCTGATCATTCAATAATTTCTTGTAATTCATGGCAATTAGTTTTTAAATAAATATTGTTTTGTCATTTGTAGTTCAAAAACCAGTCCATATTTTGTTTATTATTGAAAAATATTTAAAAAACAGGGATTATTTATTCCGCTAAAGGCCGCTGGTCATTTTCAATGGACAGCACACCGTCTCCTTCTATTAAAAAGCAGACCAAAGCGAGTGCTACGGCACAGGAGAACCAGAATTCGGAATAGGGCCTGAAAATTTGCCCCGGCAGGTTCACGTAAAATACTGCAACCAACAGGATGGGAATATTCAGCAGGCAAAACATACGGGTATGCGAACCCAGGGCAATCATCAATCCCCCGATCAGGTGCAAAGCAATGATCGTATGCGCAATCAGACTCAGAGACACTGCCGTGCCCAGCCCTGCGTTTTCCATCAAACTTGTGAAAGCATGTAAATTGAATGCAAATGCTACCCCTTTCCAGATCAGGGTTAAGCCTAAGGCCATTCTAATAAAGTCAAGCCATTTTGGATGGTGCTGATCGCCCCATTCCTGAATTTTCGTTAGTACTTTCATGGTTATACTTGGTTAGTATTGTTTCCATGAATTTAAGAAATAATTATTTGATAATCAAAGAATTTTGGCATTTTTATCTGCGTCTCCGATCCAATTTCTCTCCAATGAGCTGCACATTCTCGGCCGTTAACAGTTCCCCGGAAACATCTTCCAGCATCCAGCCTCCGTTTTCTCTTTTGATATGACCGGTCAGCACATTGTCTGCCGTCACCCGGTACACATTAGCCCGTACCCACCTTACCCTGCAAATTTTGTTTCCGAATATACCGGCCAGTTGAATCTCTTCCATAACCAAATTTAAAATTAAACGATAGAATTATCGTTTTGGCACGCAATTTCGTAGATTAAAAAATGTTTAATAAAATTTCACCGTCATTTTTGCTCATCTTTTTATTTTTTTCCTCACTACAGGCTCAGGAAACTGATACGCTAAAGCAAAAGACAGATACGCTGAAGGGGCAGGAGAAACCCAAACTGAGGGACCAGGGCAAACTTAAATTATATGCTTTTATTCCGGCTACCGCCGCCGTTGCTTATGGCTTTGTAGCCCTGAATGCAGATTTTCTGCGTCATGCTGATGATCAGATCTATAAGTCCATTAAACATGACAACAGGAATTTTTATACCAGTGCCGACGATTATCTTCGTTATGTACCTGCGGCAGCGGTTTACGGCCTGGATGCCTTTGGTGTTAAGGGCAAGAATAACTTTCGTGACAAAACAGCAATCCTGTTCATATCCAGTGCCTTCACCGGTGTTACCATCACCGTACTTAAGAAAAGCAGCAACAGGATGAGGCCTAACAGGCTGAACGATTATTCGTTCCCTTCCGGACATGCAGCCACGGCATTTGCCTCGGCAGAATTCCTGCGCCAGGAATATGGTGAAATATCACCCTGGTATACTGCTGCCGGTTACAGCGTAGCTACAATGACTGCGGTACTGAGGTTATATAAAAGTTACCACTGGTTTAGTGACGTGGTAGCTGGTGCCGGTATCGGAATACTTTCCACAAAGTTCGCTTATCTGTTGTATCCGACGGTAAAACGTGCCGTTTTTGGAAAGAAAGGTTCCAACATGGTGATGATGCCATCCTATCAGAATGGCGTGGCCGGATTGTCTTTTTCAGGCAAGTTTTAGGCAAAAGGGACTGGAAAATCGCTCAACATTCCTTATTATTGAAGAATGAACTCCAGTAGTCAACGTAATCCCGAGAAGCAACGTATTGAAAGCAATTATGCAGGTAAAAGCAATTGGCTGAAATGGGGGCCCTATCTGTCAGACCGCCAGTGGGGAACCGTAAGGGAAGACTACAGCGCCAATGGTGATGTATGGAACCACGTGACACACGATATGGCCAGAAGCAAGGCCTACCGCTGGGGAGAAGAAGGACTGGGCGGCTTTAGCGACGACAAACAATTTCTCTGTGTGGCGCTCGCGCTCTGGAACGGAAAAGACCCTATACTAAAAGAAAGATTATTCGGGCTCACCAACGAACAGGGCAACCATGGCGAGGATGTGAAGGAAATCTACTACCACCTGGATAGCAGCCCTACACACAGCTATATGAAAATGCTGTACAAATATCCTTTGCAGGCTTTTCCTTACCAGCAGCTGATTGATGAAAACGGCAGGCGCGATAAGTCGCACACTGAATATGAACTCATTGACACGGGCTTGTTTGATAATGACGAGTATGCCGATGTTTTTATTGAATACGCAAAAAACGAAGAAGAAGACCTGCTGATAAAATACACGGTATGGAACCGCAGCGGCGCAGATGCGTCCATTGCAGTGATTCCGCAGTTGTGGTTCAGAAATACTTGGAGCACCGGCGAAGGAACAGTGAAGCCTGAGATTTTAAACCACGGGCACAATACACTTTTACTGCGATCGGCAGACATTGGCGACTACCATTGTTTTGCCGAAGGAAACCCGAAACTCTTGTTCACAGAGAACGAGAGCAATAACCAGCGTTTATACAATTTCGCCAATGCGTCACGGTATGTAAAAGATGGCATCAACAATGCTATCGTGAACGGCGATACTGCAGCAGTGAATCCTGATCAGAGCGGTACAAAGGCCGGCCTGTGGTATCAGCTTGAAATCCCCTGCGGAGAAAGCAGGGTAATAAGGCTCAGGCTGTCCAGAAATAAACAACAGCAGCCATTTGAGCATTTTGATGAGATCTTTACCGAAAGGATCTCAGAAACGGATGAATTTTATAACGACTGCCAGATGCCTCAGGCAGATGCAGAAGAAAAGGATATGCAACGCCAGGCATGGGCCGGAATGTTCTGGAACAAACAATTCTATAGTTACGATATCAACAGGTGGCTGAGAGGAGATCCCGGGCAACCCGTTCCCGCCAGAAGCAGAAGGACAGGCCGCAATTCACACTGGAAACATTTTGTGGCAAATGATATCCTGTCTATGCCTGATAAATGGGAATATCCATGGTTCGCCGCCTGGGACCTTGCCTTTCACTGCATCAGCTTTGCCGCGGTAGACCCTGATTTTGCAAAAGAGCAGCTCCGCCTGATGGTCAGTGCAAATTATATGCATCCCAGCGGACAGCTGCCTGCCTATGAATGGGATTTCGGGGATGTGAACCCTCCGGTACACGCTATGGCTACATGGCATGTGTACCAGATTGATAAAAAGAGCAAAGGGAAAGGTGATGTCACTTTTCTGATTGATATGTTCAATAAGCTGCTGCTCAATTTTACCTGGTGGGTAAACCAGAAAGACAGCGAAGGGAACAATATTTTTGAAGGCGGGTTTTTAGGCCTGGATAACATCGGTGTGTTTAACCGCAGCCAGCCCGTACCGGGAGGTGGTTTCCTTGAACAGGCGGATGGTACCAGCTGGATGGCCATGTATGCTTTAAACATGTTTGAGATCAGCCTGGAGCTGGCATCACATCACCATGTATTTGAGGCAATGGCCATAAAGTTCTTCGAGCATTTCCTGTATATAGCCGGTTCCATCTCCAATATGGGAGAAGATTCAAGAGGACTGTGGGATGAACAGGATGGTTTTTACTACGATATGCTCAGGAAACCTGATGGCACAGCTGACAGGCTGCGCCTGCGGAGTCTGGTAGGCCTTATCCCTATGTTTGCACAGGTCGTGTTCGAAGAGTCAAAATGGGATAAACTGCCAAGGCTGAAGGAACAGATGTTCACCTTTATGAAGCGGCGCCCCGACCTGGTGCAGCTGGTCAGCCACTGGACAGATACCAAGGGCAATAACCAGCATTTACTGTCGCTTTTACGCGGCCACCGGATGAAACTGCTGCTCAAAAGGATGTTGGATGCCAATGAGTTCCTGTCAGACTATGGAGTGCGATCGGTGTCTAAAGCCTATTGCGAACATCCGTTCCGGTACCAGCTGGATGGATTTGATTATACAGTAGCCTATCTTCCTTCAGAAAGTGACTCCAATATGTTCGGCGGTAATAGCAACTGGCGCGGGCCGATATGGATGCCAATGAATTACCTCATTATTGAGTCGCTCAGGAACTTCCAGGAATATTATACAGATGATTTCAAAGTGGAATACCCCACCGGCTCCGGCGAATATTTCAGCCTTGCCGAAATTGCTGACCAGCTGAGCAAACGTTTGAAAAATCTGTTCCTGAAAAACGAGGCTGGTGAACGACCCGCATCGGGTGGTCACCCTAAATTTAACCACGATCCGTATTTCAAAGATTATATCTTATTCAATGAATACTTTAACGGAGATAACGGAAAAGGTTTAGGAGCGGGCCACCAGACGGGCTGGACAGGATTAATAGCCCTCCTGTAGCAATTCAATCGATTTTTCAAATTTATTACCCTCCAAACTTATGGCTGCTGCCTATAAAAGAATCGTCGTAAAGATCGGTTCCAATGTCCTTACCCAACCCAATGGCTTACCTGACCAATCCAGGATAGAACACCTGGTAGATCAGATCGTTACCCTCAAGAAACAGGGAAAAGCTGTGGTCGTGATCTCTTCCGGTGCCGTGGCCTCCGGCAGGAGCATGATCACCATCTCTGAAAAACATGATGCCGTTGCTGCGAGGCAACTTTTGGCCTCTATCGGACAGATCAAACTGATCAACACCTATTTGTCGCTCTTTGAGAAACACCAGCTATTGTGCTCCCAGGTGCTGGTCACCAAGGAAGACTTTCGCGACCGCAAACATTACCTGAACATTAAAAGCTGTCTCTCCATCCTCCTGAAACACCAGGTGATCCCTGTTGTCAATGAAAACGATGTGGTATCCGTTACGGAACTGATGTTTACGGACAATGATGAACTGGCCGGACTGGTGGCCTCGATGCTTGATGCCGATGCCCTGATCATCCTTTCAAACGTGGATGGTATCTACAACGGCGATCCGAAATCCCCTTCTTCCAGTGTCATCCGGGAGATCAAAAGGGATAATGACAGTATAGGTTCCTTCATCAGCACTGCGAAATCCGGCTCCGGCAGGGGAGGCATGGTAACCAAACTGGGGATGGCGCAGAAAGTTGCCAAACTTGGTATCCCTGTACACATTGCAAATGGTACACGTGATCATGTGCTCACAGACCTGATAGACGGAAATGTTGTCAATACCTATTTCGTACCCGAAAAGAACACCTCAGGGAAAAAGAAGTGGATAGCACATTCTGAGGGTTCGGCCACCGGCGTAGTGAAACTGAATGAAGGTGCCGCACAGGCGCTGATCTCGGGGCAGGCAAGGAGCCTGCTGCCCATAGGGATACTGGATGTACAGTCTGAGTTTAAAAAAGGGGATATCATCCGCTTGGTTGACGAAAATGAAGTGTTGATTGGCTTGGGAATTGCTGAATATGGTTCAGATAAAGCAAAAGAAAGAACAGGACAAAAAGGACAAAAACCTTTGGTCCATTACAATTATTTTTATGCCGTAGGCTAAAGGAAATGGAAAAAGATTATACTATATATTTTGAGAATGCGGTAAAAGCAAGCCGCACCATACATCGCCTGGACAAAGAAAAGGTGAATACTGTGCTGAGAAATGTTGCTGATGAAGTGCTGGCACATACAGATGAGATCCTTGAGGCAAACCAGAGAGATCTGGCCAGGATGCCAGCTGAAGACCCTAAATATGACCGCCTGCAGCTGAGCAGGGAAAGACTGGAAGCCATGGCCCGGGAAATGAGAAATGTTGCCGCACTGCAAAGCCCGCTGGCCGAAGTGATCTCGGCAGATACACTTCCAAATGGATTACAGCTGAGTAAGATCAGGGTTCCCCTGGGTGTGATCGGGGTGATTTATGAAGCCCGGCCAAATGTAACGCTGGATGTTTTTTCGCTGTGTTTCAAGACCGGAAATGTTGCCGTACTCAAAGGTGGCAGCGATGCGGAGTTCTCCAATATTGCCCTGATGAAAGTTATTCGGAACGTGCTGACGGCACATGGCATCGATGTGAATGTGGCCACTCTACTTCCCGCTGAGCGCGAAGCCACTGCAGCATTGCTGAATGCCGTAGGTTTTGTGGATGTACTGATTCCGAGAGGCAGCCAGTCGCTCATTACGTATGTCCGCAAAAACAGCAAAATCCCGGTGATAGAAACAGGAGCGGGGATTGTACATACCTATTTTGATATTTCGGGAGACCAGGAAAAAGCCAGGGATATCATTTTTAATGCAAAAACCAGGCGGGTAAGCGTGTGCAACTCACTGGACTGCCTGCTGATTCACTCAGGGCGCCTGGGTGATCTCTCCGCATTGATACAGCCGCTTGCAACCAAATCTGTACAGATCTATGCCGATGAAGCTGCTTACAAAGCAGTTGAAGGTTCCTATCCTGCACAATGGCTGCACCATTCCACACCGGAAGATTATGGCATTGAGTTCCTGGACTATAAAATGGCCATCAAAACCGTAGATGACATGGAAACTGCCTTAACTCATATTGCTGAGCACAGCTCCAGGCATAGCGAAGCAATCATTGCTGAAGATGAGGACAAGCTGAACACCTTCCTCAGCGCAGTGGATGCCGCCGCCGTTTATGCCAATGCATCTACAGCTTTTACTGACGGGGCCGAGTTTGGTCTGGGTGCAGAAATAGGAATCAGCACGCAGAAACTGCATGCCCGTGGCCCGATGGGACTCGTTGAACTGACCAGCTACAAGTGGGTGGTGAGGGGAAACGGGCAGGTTAGATAAGTATTTGGGTATTTTATCAGAAATCAGTAAAAATATGACGCATAAAATAGAAATTTTAGGCCTAACTGTCCGTCATTATATTAATTTTGTGGCCAATATAAAAGAATAAACTATCTACCCTTCATGACCAGTAAAAATATTAATTCAGATAAAGTAGTTGATGTGGTGTTAATTGGCGCAGGCATTATGAGTGCAACTCTTGGTGTGCTCTTAAAAGAGCTGTCACCGGAGCTGAGCATAGAGATCTTTGAGCGGCTCGACGTAGCTGCTGCAGAAAGTTCAGATGCCTGGAATAATGCCGGAACAGGACACTCAGCATTTTGTGAATTAAATTATACCCCTCAGCTGGCTGATGGATCAGTAGAAACAGTGAAAGCTGTTGCAATTGCTGAATCTTTTGAAATATCCAAACAATTCTGGTCATTCCTGGTAAAGCAAAACCTGGTGGGTTCTCCTGAAACTTTTATCAAGAGCATTCCCCACATGAGCTTTGTATGGGGAAAGGAAAATGTAGACTTCCTGAAGAAACGTTACGCCAAGCTCCAGGAATGTGAACTGTTCAAAGAAATGACCTTTTCTGACGATGCCGCACAGCTGGCAGAATGGATGCCGCTGGTAATGACCGGAAGGGACCCTGCAGAGAAGGTAGCTGCTACAAGAATGCTGCTGGGTACAGACGTTAACTTTGGTGCCTTAACCAGGATGATGTTCAACTCACTGATGACCAAACCTGATGTGGATATGGAGTTCAACCAGGAGGTGCGCAAGCTGAAACAAAAAGACGGCATCTGGGAAGTGAAAATAAAAGAACAGGAAACTGGTAAAAAAAGAACGATAAAAGCAAAGTTCGTATTTATCGGCGCCGGGGGCGGATCGCTGCCCTTACTGGAGAAATCTGACATTCCTGAGGGTAAAGGATTCGGTGGTTTTCCGGTCAGCGGACAATGGTTAAAATGTGTAAACCCTGAGGTGATTGAGCGCCACAATGCAAAAGTATATGGCAAAGCATCGGTAGGTGCGCCGCCAATGTCGGTTCCCCACCTGGATACCAGGATGATCGACGGTAAAAAAGCTTTGCTGTTTGGGCCTTACGCTGGTTTTTCTACACGTTTCCTGAAAAACGGATCATTGCTTGATCTTCCAATGTCAATCAAAGCGAATAACATCAGGCCGATGATCGCGGCCGGTTTAGATAATATCCCCCTGACCAAATACCTGATCGATCAGGTGAGGCAATCACCAGAAGACCGTCTTGGCGCGCTGAGGGAATACCTTCCTGCAGCTGCAATGGAAGACTGGGAACTGGAAACTGCAGGTCAGCGTGTGCAGGTCATAAAAAAGGATGCCAAACATGGCGGTATCCTTGAATTCGGTACTGAAGTGGTTTCTGCCGCAGATGGTTCCATCGCAGCTTTACTGGGGGCTTCTCCGGGCGCATCAACAGCTGTTTCTATCATGGTCAGCCTGATGGAGCGCTGCTTTAAGGACAAGATGAAAACCGCAGAGTGGAAGTCCAAACTGAAAGTGATGATCCCGTCTTACGGGAAAGCACTGAGCAGTGATCCTGAACTGGCATCATCCATCCGTGCACAGACTACAGAGGTACTTCATCTCCGGGTGACAGAGTAGGCTGGTGTTTCCATCTTTTATGGCTCCACAGCCAGTATTCTGGTTTTTCCCGGATTAATTTTTCGAGCAGCCGGGCATGGAGTTCTGTAATTTCATGCTGGCTGAACTGATCAGGATGCAGGCAAAGCGGCACACAGTCCAATTCATAATAACCTCTTTTTACCACGTTAAGTTTGAGATAAAATATTGGCCTGTTGGTCTTTATAGCGATCTTCTCCATTCCCAGTTGAATAGAGGTCTGCTGGTTCAGAAAGGTTCTCCACTGATGCGATTCCTGGTGAGGAGGCGCCTGGTCATTGCCAAAAAGAAATAATGTAGGTGTATTTTTACTTTCACTGATAGCCCTGTAGGTTTGGCGCATGGCGATCAGCCGGTTGCCAAACCTGGTCCTGATATGGTTAAACCAGCTGTCAAACACCTTATTTGAAAGTGGTTTATAGATGGCGTAATTTGTGCCTTTTGAACTCAGCCCTATCGAAAGTGTTCCCCATTCCCAGTTCCCGTAATGTGCAGAACAGGCAAGTACACTTTCCCCGCGTTCAAAATAAGCATTGATCTGTTCGATATTTTTGAATACAAACCTCCGCTGCAATTCCCGTTTGGAGATGGTAGACATCTTGATGATCTCAAAGATCAGCGCAGCCAGGTATTTATAATACCGTTTTTCTATTGAAGCGAGCTCCTCCGCACTTTTTTCAGGAAAAGAATTCCTAAGATTATTGCTCACTACCGCCCTGCGGTACCCAAACACATCATACAACATCCAGTAAAGCACCGTAGAAAAAAGATAGAGTACCTCTAGAGGCAGCAGGGAAAGCGCATATATAAAAAACAAGCCAATATAGGACGGGACTCTTTTTAACATCTTTAAAAATTAAGATGCAAACTTAATTGTTTTTTATTGGTTACGAAGCGGTAATCAGCATTTTCATGATGATACGGCATATACCTGCGGTTGCCTCCATCAATACCTGCCGGGAAGCCTCAGCTAGAGCTGCAGGTGTTCGAATTCAAATTTGTTCCTGATGAAATGATTGAAATACCTGCCTTTTGAACCCGCAATTTTTAGCGAACGGTAAACCTTCCTGGGCACATCTTTATAGTGATAGACGTTGCCGGATACAAATGTCATGGTCAGCGTAGAGGAGGCCGGATCATAACTGAAGTGTTCAATAACTGTTGATGGCATAAACTCATTTTTTACTGTGGTAAAACCAATGAACTTGGGGAATGTTTGGGTCACAAGGCCCCAAAATTGAATACGCTGTTACAATTTCGGGGCGGGATGCAGTTAGCCAGCGTGCTTAAAAATCAAAACCCTTGTCGGGAATGATTTCCTGAAGCTCAACATAACTGTCTACAACGCTGACATCCTGTAAAGCAGCAACCGTATCCTTAATCAGGCTGAATGCAACCGGATCAACAGCTGCAATCTTTATTTTCATGCTGTTCTGCCCGGTAATGCTTGTACAGCCGCATACCCCCTTGATCTGAAGGAGGCTGGCTTTAAAGAGTTCCAGCTTAGCGCCGGAATGGTTGAATACTTTCAGGTAGATGTACCCTGTGATTCCCAGGCCCAGCAGTTTTCCATTGAGCAGTGCACGGGTGTTAATGATAGCCGCCTTTTTCCGTAATCTCCTGATCCGCCCGAATATAGTAGTAGGGGATTTCTTAAGCATGGCCCCGATTTGCTTAAAAGACAGCGTACCATCGTTTTGTAATAATCGCAGAATGGATTTGTCCAGTTCGTCCAATTCGTTTTTCATTTTTATTTTTTTTGTTGATAACAGTTAATCTTTAAAATTAACTCAAAAGGATAAATAAAGTCCATATTAGAATATTATTCTTATTTACAGAACAAAATGGCGATGAATTGAGTTAAAATTTAACATACAAGTGTTATTTACGAATAATTTTCTCTTACAGGTCATTCGTTTTCTTCTTTAGCACTAAATACAAAGATTTGTATTTCTATTAGCTGCCTATGAGAGAGATAAAACTGAGTTCATCTATTACCGCGAGGGATACGGAATCCATCAGCAGGTATATGGCAGAAATTGCGAAGATCCCGCTGTTAACGATTGAGGAAGAAGTATGGCTGTCAAAAAGGATAAAAGAGGGTGATCTCAGCGCAGTTGAACGCCTGGTAAATGCCAATCTCAGGTTTGTGGTATCGGTTGCTAAAAAATATCAGCACCGCGGGTTAACCCTGGGTGACCTCATCAATGAAGGTAACCTTGGCCTGATCAAGGCCGCTACAAAATTTGACCATACCAAAGGATTCAGGTTCATTTCATTTGCCGTTTGGTGGATCAGGCAAATGATCATACTGGCCATTGCAGAACAAACCCGGATCATACGCCTGCCACTGAACCTGATCAACTCCATTTCCCTGATCAATAAAACCATTGCTGAGCTGGAACAGCACCTTGAACGCATTCCTACACTGGAAGAAATAGCAGCCAGGAGCAATATAGCTGAAAATAAAATTACAGATTATATGTACCGTGCCTATAAATCGGCCTCGCTTGATTCCGGTTTGAACGACGAAACAGACTCGACAATGCTGGATATGATCCCTGGCCACTACGCACCTCCGGATGATCAGCTGGCGCGCGCAGACCAGGTTTTCGATGTGGGAAAGCTGCTGAGGATATTGCCGGGGAGAGAAGCAAAAATATTACAGCTATACTTCGGCCTGGCAGGTACTATGCCCATGTCCCTTGATGATATTGCTTCGCATTTCAATTTAAGTAAGGAGCGGGTAAGGCAGTTAAAAGACAAGGGACTAAAAAAGTTAAGATCAAGAATGCAGAAGAATTGAAGAACCATCAAATATCAACCTATAAACCAAGAAAATGCTCTATTATTATCTGGCCGAAAGTTTGAATGAGCTTGGCCTGCTCAGTTCCCTGGTCAACAAAATGGGGGCAATGGACACACCTTTAAATGAATTCATGGACGACAGCACCCTGCCCACAGAAATGCGGCGGATCAGGTTCAGGGCATCCATGGATATACTGATCTTTGGCATACATTCCGGCATCTATTTAAACCATAACGTAACTCAAATCAACCATCTCATCCTGCATGTGCTGGAAATGCTTTCCAGGTTGCCTGAGCTTGCGCTGATGAACGAAAATGAGATACGCAGGTTCAGGTATTGCCTATACCTGAAAGAGGAGCTCAGCAGGCTGTCAGACTTTTTTTACAGACTGAACGAAACAATCAGCAATCAGTAACAGGCCGAACGAATATCAGCCGCAGAACGGGCAAACCGGATTTGAATCTAAAGCAGAGGCTGTCTGTACCAACAGACAGCCTCAGTTGGCATTTAAACAAATGCCGGAGTGGCACTTGCAGGGTCGTTTCCCTGTATCTGGTTTCTACGGATCTGAGAGATCTCAGTAGGCTTTTTCGGATAGGTTTCCTTTATGCCGTTTACGGCATCGTATATCAGAAACACACCAAGAAAAGCTTCCTGAATACTGGTTATAGGGTGTTTGGTTATGCTCCTGACTCCCCGCTGAAAAATATAAGCTCCCGCAAGTATAGAGAGCAGTCGTTTTGCAGTGCTTACAGTCGCTGTCCTGTTTGTATCCAACAATCTCTTCGCTGCTGAGACGGTCAGATTATGTGTTGTTTTGCTAAACATATATTTCCAATTGATGTATAAATTGAACATATGCCCGCATTATTTGTTTTCCGTTTTTTAGAAATGCTTAAACTTTTTGATTCGGATGACGTTATATCTTATCAATTGATACGATGCATAATGATAAAAGAAGAAGCAACTACAGACCGTACCCTACAGTTTTACGACAAGGCCTTTAACTGGATCATAGACAAAGGCCCGAATATCCTGATCGGAATTGCCATACTTTTGGTTGGCCTATGGCTCATCAAACTCTTTTCCAAATGGATGCAGAGCGGATTGCACAAAAAAAATGTAGATCCCTCGATCAAACCTTTTTTCATCAGCCTCTCTGTGGCCGTTCTTCGGATTTTGCTGATCTTTACTGTAATGCAGTTTATTGGCATACAGATGACCATATTCGCAGCCCTGATCGGGGCTTTGGGCGTAGCTGCCGGCCTGGCACTTTCAGGTACACTGCAGAATTTTGCGAGCGGGGTGCTCATCCTGATGCTGAAACCGTTCAAAGTAGGTGATAACATCATCGCACAGGGGCAGGAGGGAACGGTAACCAACATCGAGATCTTTTATACTACGGTAACCACCTTTGATAACCGCCTGGTGATCGTGCCCAATGGCAAATTATCAAATGAAGTGATCATTAATATCAGTACACAGGGAAGCCGCAGGCTGGATATCGAGATGAAATTCAGCTTTGGCATAGAATACGATGATATCTTAAAGATCACCGAACAGACCATTCAAAAATCTGAAGATATTCTCAAGACTCCCGAGCACCGCGTAGGGGTGGTCATGCTGGAAGAAAGCGGCTACAGGGTAATGATCAGCGTCTGGCTCAATTCACATGGCTTTAATGATGCAAAACTCATCTTCCAGGAAAAGCTGGTCCGTGCGCTGAAAGAGGGCGGCATCGCCCTGCCCGGGTTCACACCAAAATAACTTAATGAAATGCTACGGCGCCGTCTGTACCGGCTTCCACTTTATTTTTAATTCTTTTCCGGCCAAAATAAAGGATAGTCAGCGCAATGAGGGATGTTGAAGCCATGATCGCTACCATGGGCAGGGAAGACCGCGTATCAAACAAACTTACACCAATGGAGGCCAGTGTTCCCATCCCCATCTGAATAGCGCCCATCAGGGCTGAAGCACTGCCTCCGTTTTTTGAAAAGGGGGCCAGGGACAAAGCTGAGGTATTCGGGTTTGCAATACCCAGGCAGCTCAGAAAGATAAACAGTAAAAAGATAGTCACAGGAAGGCCAAACCATCCGTTGAAGCTTCCGGTAAAGAAAACTATGCCCGTCAGCGCCTGGCAGATCAGGGCTGCAAAAATCAGCTGCTCACTGCTGTATTTCCTGAGCAGAAGCGTGTTCACCTGGCTGGAACCAATCAGGCCGATAGATAAAAATGCGAAGATCCACCCGTAGGTCTCTTCCTTGACGGCAAATATGTCCATGAACAGGAGCGGAGAGCCTGCTACATAAGCGAAAAGCCCGGAAAATGCAACCGCGCCCGTTAAAGCGTAGGTATAGAACTGTGGCTCTGTTATCACCACAAGGAAATTTTTGAGAATAGGCCTCGGTTTAAGAGAGATACTTTTGTCAGGCTTATAACTCTCGGGTAAACCAAAAATACTGGCCAGTAAATTCACAAGCCCCAGCAACATCAGCACCAGGAATACCGAATGCCATCCAAAAGCGGTGGTTACATATCCACCAACAGTAGGGGCTATCATCGGGGAGACACCTACCACAAGCATCAGTAAAGCAAACACTTTCGCATTTTCAGACACGGGGAACAGGTCCCTCACCATCGCAACGGATGCTACTGCTGCAGCACAGCTCCCTATTGCCTGTATGCACCGCAATACGATCAGCGCATTGATACTGGTAGCATAGGCACAGCCGAGGGATGCAATGATGTACACAACTAAACCGATATACAGTGGCTTCTTCCTGCCAAAACGGTCAAGCAGCGGACCATATAAAAGCTGCCCCACAGATATTCCAATAAAAAACCCGGAAAGTGAAAGGGAAACTTTTGCCACCGTAGTATGCAGGTCTTTAGCAATTGCCGGGAAACCCGGAAGATACATATCGATAGAAAATGGCCCCAGGGCAGTAAGTGAACCAAGAAGAAGTATGAGGAAGAAGTGTCTTTTTTTAGTCATTGGGTTTGGAAGGCAGTATTTGCCCTGTACAAATTTAGGTCAATTTTTCATCCGGCAGCACTGTTGGACGCGGGCTTGGAGTCATTATGACGGGCTACTGATAATAATTTAATTCGTGCACAGGTACCTGACCGCTATTCCGGCCTGGCTTTCAATCCTTTGCAGCACTTTGTTCAATTGAGACTTTCTCACCTCAAAAAGGATTGTACACTCATTGTCAAACTGCTGTTCCAGCACACTCAGCTGTTCTTCCTTGATCAAACGCATGACATCGTTCATTACCAGGTAATCAAACTTCAGTTCATACCTGTCATTAACGGTTTTTTCGATGACCCGGGCAGCCTGAACAGCCTCGGCTGCTGCCGATTTATAGGCGTTGATCAGTCCCGGTACCCCCAGGAGCGTACCGCCAAAGTAACGTACCACTACAACGAGTATATTGGTCAGATCAGCAGAGAGCAGCACATTCAGGATGGGCCTTCCGGCGGTTCCCGAAGGTTCCCCGTCATCATTTACCCGGTACACACTCCTGTCCGGACTAAGCCTGTAGGCATAACAGAAGTGATTTGCCCGGGTATGCTCAGCGCGCAGCTTCAGCAGAATGGGCTTTAACTCGGCATCTGACAGTATTGGCCAGGCAAAGGCAATGAATTTGCTTCCCTTATCTTTGAAGAGCCCCTCAGCAGGTTGTGCTATCGTTTTATAGGTATCATCAAACAGCATTAGCCTGGGATAAGGTGATCAGCAGGATGGCGGCCAGGGCCAGGGCTATCCCTATGTAATTGATCCGGCTCACTTTTTCTTTAAAAAGAACGATGCCAACAATACTGCCCAGTAAAATAACCCCCATATTCATCGCCGCAAAAACTGTAGAAGGATTGTGGGCCATCGCACGGTGTGCTTTCATATAAAAGAGGATATTGCAAAAGTTAAAACAGCCCAGCACAATTCCGCAGGCAAAATTGATCAGCTGGACTTTCTGTTTTTTCACCGCAACGGTGTAAGCCAGGATCAATAGCGCAACAACAAAGGAAACCCCAAACACCACCAGCAATGCACTGGTGTAAGGGATGGATTTGTCAATGGCCAGCTGCTTGAAAAGCACATCAATTACACCAAAACCTATAAACACAAGAACTGGATAAACGTAGCTGAACTTTTCAGACTTGCCGGCCGACTTGCGGAATAGCGTCAGGAATATAGCCAGAAAACCTACAATCAGCCCCGCAGTCTTCAACCCGCTGAAATTCTCACCAAAGAGAAACAATGCGGCAAGAATTGGAATAAAGAGCGACAGCCGCTGGGCAATATCAGTTTTCACAATACCAATCTTCCTGACTGACTCAGAGAGGACCAGAAAAAGTACCGGAAGTAACACCCCCAGCATAACCACCAGCGAAGAAGGGACAACAGCAACCGTATCAAGGGCAGGCCTGAAGAAAACAAAGCTCAGCAGGATTGCTGCAAGATAGTTCCACATGACGGCCTGTAACACATTGATCTGATATCTCTTCGCCAGTTTAAGCAGCACTGCCACAGTTACACTGCAGCAGATACTTAAAAATATGTATATCATTGATTGCTTATGTTTTCATAAATCGTTAAGTAATCTTTATCAATCTCAGTCACCGAGGTGATCCTGCCATTGATCTGGGGGGAGAATACGCCCGTATCCCAGCTGGTTGAAGAGTTAAAGACCCTCGCCTCATCCCACAAACCGGATGAAATGAACTGGTTCAGGATATTGGCACCACCTTCAATAATGATGGACTGTATATCCATCAGGTACAACTGAAAGGCTATCTTCTGGGGAAGATAGTATTGCATATCCTCCATTTGTATAAAATGTATATTACCAGTTACATCAGTTTTTACCTCATTCAGCACCACAGTTTTAGCGAGGCTGTTATAAATATGGTGATCAGCCGGAATTTCCAGTTTACGGTCAATCACAATCCTGACAGGATTTTTACCTGTCCATTCCCGGGCACTCAGCTGAGGGTTGTCCGCAATTGCGGTCTGCTTTCCGATAAGGATGGCATCTTCTTCAGTTCTCCATTTGTGCACCAGCTTTTTTGCCAGCGGACCACTGATCCATTGCTGCACAGTATTTTTTGGTGCAAAATAACCGTTGGCCGTTCTGGCCCATTTCAGGATAATATAGGGCCTTTGCTGTGTGATCCTGGTGAAAAACCGGCGGTTCAGATGCCGGCATTCCTCATTCAGTATCCCATGAACAACTTCTATACCTGCACGCTGCAGTTTTTCTATTCCCTTCCCGTTTACATCCGGAAAGGGGTCACGGTTTCCGATCACCACTTTTTTAACCTGGTGGCGCACCAGCAGATCTGCACAGGGAGGGGTTTTTCCAAAATGTGCGCAGGGTTCAAGGCTAACGTACACCGTTGCATTTTTTAGCAGCTCAGCAGCAGCATCACCATGAGCATCCAGTACAGCCCGCACAGCATTCACTTCAGCATGCCCTTCACCATATTTCTGATGATATCCTTCGCCAATAACTTTCCCTCCACTAACAATTACACAACCTACCATGGGATTCGGACTTACATTGCCACTTCCCATTTCTGCAAGTTCGAGACAGCGTTTTATGAATAATTCATCGCTCATACAACAAAAGTAACTTCAATTTATGAGATGTTGAAATATTTCAACCATACACATGCAACATTATTGGTTACTTTTGTCTTTAATGACACTTAAACAATTAGAAAAATACTTTATTGCTGAAATACAGTTTCTCTATGATGACGAAGAAGCAAGGCAATTGTTTTATCTGACGGTAGACCATGTTTCGGGCCTGAGCCGCAACCAGGTGATGATTCATGCAGACCTGGAACCCGACGAAAAACAGCAGGCTTCCTTTCAGCAAGTACTTGCTGAACTAAAAGAGGGCAGGCCGCTGCAGCATATTTTCGGCGAAGCCTGGTTCTACGGCTTAAAGTTTAAGGTCAGCAGCGCCGTGCTCATTCCGCGCCCTGAAACAGAAGAACTGGTGCAGTGGATCATAGAAACTGCAGCAGGTACTGCGGGCGTCAGCCTGATTGATATTGGTACAGGAAGCGGCTGTATTGCAGTTACCCTAAAAAATAAACTAGCCGGCCTGCAGGTAGATGCACTGGATATTTCTGCAGATGCACTGAACATAGCGAGGGAAAATGCCATAAGAAATGCTGTGGAGGTCAACTTCATACAGGCAGATATCCTGGGTTATGAGGGCCTCGCCAGGTATGATTTCATTGTCAGCAACCCGCCCTATATCACACAGGAGGAACGCAGTGAAATGCACCGGAATGTGCTGTCACATGAACCGCACCTCGCGCTGTTCGTCAGTGATGAAAATCCTTTGATATTCTACAAAAGTATTGCAGATTTTGCGCTGAAGCAGCTCCGGCATGCAGGATACCTGTTCTTCGAAATCAACGAGTACCTCGGTAAAGAAATGGTAGATATGTTATCAGCTAAAGGATTTACAGACATTCAGTTAAAAAAAGATATGCAGGGGAAGGACAGGATGATCCGCTGCAGGCTCAGCTTAACTCCGGGGATGGAACCCGGTAATAATGCCCTTTAAATAATCCCTGTCCAGGTGGGTATATACCTCTGTAGTGGTAATGCTGGAATGCCCCAGCATCTCCTGTACTGCACGCAGGTCTGCGCCGCCTTCAATCAGGTGGGTAGCAAAGGAATGCCTGAAGGTATGGGGGCTGATGCTCTTCTGTAAGCCGATCTGGCCTGCAAGCGCCTTGATCATTGTAAATACGGAAATCCGGGACAGGAGGGTACCCAGCCTGTTCAGAAAGATATAATCTTCATTGCCCTTCTTTATATCCTGATGAACCCTCACTTCGCTGAGATAAATATCCAGGAACTTCAGTGCGGTATCTCCAATTGGAACAATACGTTCCTTATTTCCTTTGCCCGTGACTTTAATATATCCCTGTGCAGCATGCAGATCGGAGATCCTTAAGGTGATCAGTTCGGTCACCCGCAGGCCGCATCCGTATAATACCTCTATCATTGCCTTGTTTCTCATGCCCTCGGGTTTAGAAGCATCGATGGCCGAAATCAGCGCATTGATTTCTACCACGCTCAGTATATCCGGCAGCTTTCTGCTCAGTTTAGGCGCTTCCAGTTGGGCGGAGGGATCAGTTTCTATGAGGTTTTCAAGCACCATAAACCCGAAAAAAGACTTCAGCCCGGAGATGACCCTGGCCTGGCTGTTGGGCAGCATGCCTAACTCACTCAGCCAGGTTACAAACTCATATAGATCACTGTCTTTTACATCTTTAACAACAAATGCTTTACCTTTAACTTCATAATACTGAAGCAGCTTGTCAAGATCATTCAGGTAGGCTTCTACCGAATTTGCAGACAAGCCTCTTTCCAGTTTTAAAAAGGCTTTAAAGGAGTTATGGTAGGGGTAATTATTCACACAAAAATTTTAATTGTTGTTTTTTAAGATTAAGTTTGGATGGATGAAGATACAAATTATTAACGGACCGAATTTAAATCTGCTGGGCAGGAGAGAGCCGGGCATCTACGGAAGCAGGACTTTTGAAGAATATTACACCGAATTAAAAGACAGATACGAGGGCACAGCAGAGCTGGAATATTTCCAGAGCAATGTAGAGGGCGAACTGATCAACAAGTTACAGGAAGTAGGTTTTTCCTTTGACGGGATCGTCATCAACATGGGCGGTTACACGCATACTTCGGTAGCTATTGCCGATGCGATTGCGGGCATCAAAACTCCCGTGGTTGAAGTGCATGTTTCCAATATTTACGCAAGGGAGGAGTTCCGTCATGTTTCCCTGAGCGGTAAAAATTGCAAAGGGGTACTCACAGGTTTTGGCCTTGACGGATACCGCTTGGCTATTGAAAATCTTTTAGCTGGCTAAAGTACCTGATGCCCCTGATAAAGTAATCCCATACGATACTGGATTGATAAACGCCGGTATGCCTCAAATAAGGCAGCTGGCTTTTCCCTCTTTTTACAGCAGTGCTGCGCATACTTTTCAGGAATTGATAATGCGCTTTATTCACTGCCCGTGCAAAACGGATTTCTCCTTTCAGCAGGAATTGCAGCAGGGCAACAAAGTCAATACACATGCGCAGCAAAAGTGCCCACACAGCCTCGCCAAAAGGCAGGTTCTTTTGCATGATCATCAGGTTGTTCCTGAAGTTGAGGAACACCTTGTACGGGTTACCCGCATCCAGGGTGCCGCCACCCACATGGTATACTTCCGCACCGGGGCAATAGATGATCTTATAACCCATGTTCTTCAAGCGCCAGCATAGATCAATCTCTTCCATATGGGCAAACAGGTCAGGATCTAAACCTCCGCTTTCTTCCCATTGTTTACGTTTGATAAAAAAAGCAGCCCCGCCAGCCCAGAATACCTCTTTCTCGTCATCATACTGACCATGGTCTGCTTCCAGCAGGTCAAATAACCTGCCACGGCAAAATGGAAAACAGTTCCTGTCCATAAAACCACCGGCGCCACCGGCATATTCAAATTTGGTCTGGTCACTGAACCACTTGATCTTGGGCTGCGCCACGGCGATCCGTTCATCGGCTTCCATCGCCCGGATAACCGGTGCGATCCAGTTTTCAGGCACTTCAACATCCGAATTGAGCAGCACAAAATAATCGGCATCTATCTGTTTGATGATCCTGTTATAGCCTTCGGCAAACCCATAATTCCGGTCGTTCTCAATGATACGGATAGCCGGAAAGTTAGCGCGGATAAATGCTGCAGAGCCGTCGGTAGAGGCATTGTCGCCCACGATCAGCTGAAGATTGGGGTAACGGGACTTCACTATGCCCGGCAGGAAACGGGACATTAATTCCTTACCATTCCAGTTGAGGATCACAACGGCTACGCTAGGTGCTGACATTAGGGTTTAAAGACGGGGTTAAGACACATAAAAACAGTTAACACTAGGAGATAGCCTTTTTTTATCATTATTTTGCCTGCATTGAAAATGCAAACATAAATTAACCAATGCACAATTCTGCTATATTTCCTCTTTTTTATCTTCCCCCGGTCAGTTACTTCTCTGCCCTGAATGCCGTTAATTACGAATTCCTGATAGAAAAGGAAGAACATTTCCCAAAGCAAACGTACCGCAACAGAACCAGAATATATTCACCAAACGGGCCGCTGGACCTGTTTCTTCCCGTCATCAAGGGTTCCAAATACCATACAAAGATCAAAGATGTGAAGATCAGCTACGATTTCAAGTGGCAGCGCCTGCACTGGCTGAGCCTTGAAAGCTGCTACAGGAACTCTGCATATTTTGAGTATTATGAGGATGAACTGGCACCATTTTATCAAAAAAAGTTTGACTTTCTGTTTGACTATAACTTAGAATTGCTGCAGTGGATCTTTAGGGCCTTAAAAAAATCGCCGGAACTGAACTTCACAACGGAATATATCAAAGAAGTGCCTGCCGAACTGGATTACCGCTCCAAACTTCATTTCAAGACTCCGGAGCTGGTATTTCCCGCAAAACCATACTATCAGGTATTCGAAGACAGGTCAGGATTTTTACCAAACATGAGCATCGTTGATTTGTTATTCAACCAGGGCCCACAGGCTAAAAACTACCTTTAATTTATGTACAAGAGAAGCAGGTCAGGCAAGAAAAAACGCCATTATATATTACCAAAAGCAGGAACAAGCCCAGGGCTGGTCTACATCGATGAAAATGCGCTCAAGCCCATGATCACTTTGCACCAGTTCAGTGAAAAGAGTTACCAGACCAGGCAGCTTGATAACCTGAAAGATATTATAAAGATCATTGCAGACAAAAGCTTCACCTTCTGGATTGAAATTAAAGGTTTTGGCTCCCCCGAGTTGTTCGAAATTTTAGGGCGCGACCTGGACATCAACAAACTTGTACTGGAAGACATCACCAGAACTTACCAGCGCCCGAAAATGGAAGAATATGACGGCTACGTTTTTGCCGTCAGCCGTATGTTATTGCTGGATGAGGACAAAACCCTGGAAAATGACCAGCTTTCATTTATCCTGACCGAGAATGCACTTTTCACGCTGAAAGATACTTATGCCGATTGCCTTGACCCCGTAAGGCAAAGGCTGCAAGCCGGCAAAGGGAACATACGCAGTGCCGGAAGCAGTTATATCATGTACGCACTGATGGATATCATTGTAGATACCTATTTCGAGATCCTCGGTACCTGGAGCGAGGACCTGGACCTGATTGAAGACCGTTTACTGGATAAGCCTGACAGGTCAATCATGTATGACACGCAGCTCATCAAACGGAACCTGATCAACATCCGGAGGGTATCTTGGCCGGAAAGGGATAAGCTGAATGATATACTCAGAAGCGACAGCCCTTTAATTACTGACCAGACCAAACTCTATATCCGTGATGCCTATGATCATTGTATACAAATCATAGATATTGTAGAATCACTGAAGGAAATCGCCG
>Ga0247730_1000665_pt1 | contig 23123 bp, 26 predicted proteins | sample UWRJL073202C2_FD_180959 | JGI IMG/M metagenome (GOLD analysis project Ga0247730, IMG submission 180959) | Plant litter microbial communities from Arlington Agricultural Research Station in Wisconsin, United States - UWRJ-L073-202C-2 | ecosystem: Environmental > Terrestrial > Plant litter >... | reverse complement strand
AGTGCTAATGCAACACCAGCCCAGCCAAAATAATAGGTAAGGAAAATCCCCACCTTGAACGAAGCATGGATGTCAAGTGGCCCTAGCCAGTCGATCACCCATAAAGTCAGTGCAAATCCCCATACTCCGATGAAGACTGCAAGCAATCGACGGATAACCATTCCACACCTATTTGAAGTTGCTTGAGACCGAATTCTTCTCGAAGCAATAAGCCGAAGTCTTGACATTCTTGAGGGCCTCGTCGGTCGCCATAATGTCGATGAGATGGTTCTTCACAGAGTCACACTCTTCCATCGAAGAGAATTGGTACTCCGTGGTATGCACATTGCCCTTGTTGTAAACATCATGGCTTACAAACATCAGGATCATAACATAGATCATAGCTATTCGCCTCATACAAGCTCACTGAGAGCGTTTAGTTACTTTTTGGTGGGATAGTACTCCAGAACCTCAATCGTGAGCCCTTGGTCCTCTACATGGGTTTTGAGAACACGAGAGACTTTGGTATAGTTTCTCTCATCGTAAAAGGACCACTTGGAAATTGGTCTTGAGTACAAATGCCCATCATAGAGATAGACAATACACTCTTCACGAGTCACCTTTGGAGCAGGCGGAACTTCCATCCAATCGGACGACCAACGTGCTACACATGCATCAGATCGGCCTGAGTCCTGCACAAATGATAGGAACGCCACCTCATTCACCACATTCTCACAGAACATGATGGTCTTGCCGTCGATCAGACGATACGATTTTCCCTGAGTGAACATGATTGCACCTCAGCCTTTCACAAATGCATCTTTTTGAAGGACGATCCAGCCGGACCCTTCGACTTCAAGACGTGTGGCCTTGACGGCAGCACTGATCGAATCAGCATAGCGATCCATTGTGTAGATCAGTTCACCCTTGTGACCAGCGACGGGACGAACGATTGCGAGGCTAAACTTTTCCATGACTATATTCCTTCTGCTTTGCCAATAGACACCATTGTCCATAAGCCCATACAACAGTATGTTAGAGTACAGGGTCGGGATCGAACCGACTATCAATAGACAGAGCCTTACCTTGCTGCGCAGCATCCTAGGCACCTGTACTCATGCATAACGTTCACAATACGCAAAGATGATAGGAATAGACCTACGGTCTCTGCGTATTATACTCGTTATCTTACTTCGATAGCTTCGCCTGTAATATAGGACTTCATACGTTCAGCCTCCACCAATGTCAGGTGTTTAGCCTTAGTGATATCCTTGGTCCAAGTTGAGCCACCATGACCAGCCCAACCAATACCAGAGCCAGCATAGTACAGTCCTGTGAAATCCTTATAGACGTACTTCACTTGGCCGGGACCAAGGCTTCAAGCTGAGCCAGCACTGCCGTGTTGATCTTGTCGGCTGCCAGCTTTTCGGCGTCAGTTTCAGCCAGATGCTTGCGGGCCTTGTGTACCAATTTCTCGATTTCCTTGAGGATATCCATCGGCTTGTATTCGGCTTCAGGTGCCAGTTCCCAGAAAGGATTGGCTGTTGCCACTTCCAATTCGAACGTGAAGTCCTTTGCCTTGCGGAAGGCTTTCTTGTCGGCATTCCACTGGCAGCCACCGTACATCAGGAACCAGTCACGCAATGGGTTCTTGCGGATCGACTTCCCGAGTGCATTGACCAGAGTGTCAGCGATTGTCACGTCCCCATGGGCAGCGATATGCTGAGCGATAACCAAAGCATGTTCATGGATATGCTGTTGCAGCTTGATCGATGCCGTACCCAAACGAACGGAATGGGCATTGATCTGCTTGACGGAAGGAAGTGCCGTTGTATTTGCAATTACCAGAGTAGTCATGATAGGAAACTCCTAGCTTTCACTAACCTCGCAAGGTATAGCTTTCACAGTGCCAATTGCACCAATATAGAGGGCAATTAAGTGCCACTGCCCTCCATAGAATTACAATTGTTATTTTAAATACGGTTTTGTTACACACTACAAAGAACGCTTCAAGCTAGTACTCGGCACCCGATTGCACAAGCTATCCACAGATCAATACGATAGTGTCTTTTGTCCGTTATGTTTATCCCCTATGCCCTCTGTTTCAGAGGCAACACGTGAATACTTTTAAGTATCCTACGCGGGGATAGTGGCCAGATATTGAACGAGGATGACTTTGATTAAGCCACCACTACCCCTCACGCTTTGTCATGCGCTACGAATAGTTTCCACTCGTCCTCACCTGAGTTTCTCACAGTCGATTGACCATTCACTCAAGTCCCTTCAATGATGATGATTTGCACCATAACCTAGCTTCAACACAGCGTCCACCTTGAATAGGAACTCATGTAACAATGTTACATCGCCTAAGTCTTAGCTTTCCACCTAAGGGGCTTTCTCTAACCTTGCGGTTTGAGTAGCGACATCCTTTTGTCTCACACTAGGCACCATATCCAGTTGCCTATTAGTTCTGCCAATGTCCTCGATCAAGAGGCTAGACTAGGTTACCCTAGTGGCTAATCGGAGGAGGATTTAAGAGGTTCAACCGGCCCTCATCTGCTTACAATCTCTTTATCTCACATCGAATTGGATAAGTGAAGTAACATAATGTTTCAATATTGTAACAATCCGTGATCGTCTCGGCACCATCTCGGGAAGAATGATAGGACCATCGGCCCCACCATAGGGACAGAAAGCGCACGCGCATTGCACAAACAACAATCAATGTCAATAGGTCAAGATCACATGTTGTATCACAGTGTAACAAAGAGTGATTGAGTTGGAATGATATGTCTTGACTAGGTGCAATTGAGGAATCTCATCTCATAACAATAGGTCACAGTAGAAGATTATTCTCTGTTGTATTAATGTCACATGCCTCTGGTTGACACAAGGAAGCCCCTAGAATGAGTGACAGAAGAAGAATGAAGGATGCACCACGGGACTTGTGGCGTCTCTCAGTGACCTTCTATGAGGGGATGTGATAGGACATGATTTGTTGTGTATCAGTGGTATACCAATAGCATTACAGTAGCATGCCAATGGCATTGGAGTTGCAGGGTAATAGTTATATTCTGTAATGATACTAATGTATTACGTGTCGAGTGCATGTGTTCATCTGCCTTACATGTTGAGTGACACGAATTACAGTTGCATCTAATGTACCTATGGTACTATGATACCTCAACATAACAGTGATGATCTATAACTATCTTCTCGTACTACAGTATGTATTACATTGGTATACCAATAGTATTGCCCCGCCATGCCAAGGGTTTTTCAATTGCATGCAATTGGTACATAATCGAAGGGGGTAGCAGGGGGTGACCCCCGGGGTAGGGGTAGATTGTATCACACCCTGAAACTTTCTCGAAAAAATTATGTAACAATTTCAGTACCCATGTAAAATAGTTTGTCTAAGGGGGTTGACTTTTGTTCAAAAATATGTTAGACATAGTTATAGAGTAAACGATAAGTTTTACTATAAGCTTTTCTTTAAGTTTTCTCTATACAATAGTTTAACTTTTAGTATTACTTAAGTATCTAAAAGTTTACTTTTGGTTTATCTAGTGCAACTAGTGTATCAAGAGAATTACTATAGTAATACAGTATGTATACGTATGTAAAGCCCGGAGATCCCAATGGCATTTGTACCTAACCGACTTAAGTTTAAGAATGCTTCCGGTGCCCATATCGTGAAGCCCATGTTCCTAGAGCTGGATGACACTGACCTTCGTTACGCTCAGTACACCCTCAAGGACTATGACCACACATTCCACAATGGTATCGTCTACCCAAGTCTCCGTCGTCTGTATGTCGAGATGGGTGATCCTACCGAATATGAGTTTGCAACAACCTACCTAGATTCATGGGTACACTGGAAGAAACTATCCGAAGCATCATTCTTCCAAGAGTATCTTCCTGCATGGCGAGAGGAACTCGAAGTCAAACTCAGAGCTACCGCATTGCACCGGATCAAAGTCAGAGCATCTTCTGATGAGAAGGATTCATTTGCTGCAGATAAGATTCTTCTGTCAGGCGGGTGGAAACGACCTGAATCAAAGACGAGCGCAGCAAGTCGGGTGGGCCGCCCAACCAAGGAGAAGATTCTTCTGGAGGCTGAGCGAATGTTTCGAGATAACACAGACTCTGATGTAGACTTTGAACGAATTATGGGGAAGCCCAACTAATGGCAAACTTGTACGCACCTGATGCTTCTATTCGTGTTACTGTAGTTGGTCAGGATTCTTCTGTCTCTGCAAACGATCAGTACTCTCGCAGTGCTGCTGTAGGGGCCAGTCCCGGCAACGCAGTCCTCATCAATGCTACAACAGCAGGTACAGTTAATCTTACCCTGTCGGGCGGGGGCAACCTCGTAGTCACTGTTGGTGTAGGCACTACCATCCTTCCTCTGTCTGTTACTGCATTCTCGGTGGGAACTGCCACTGGTGCTACTGCAGTTTCTCTGTTCCACATCTAACCGTTCCGGGAGGTCCCCTTGTTCGCATATGCAACCCCTTCGCTCTCTTCGATCCGCTATGTGAACAATGGTGATCCGTTACCTGTTGCCACCCTGCTCAGTTCCTTTTCTGCAAGTCAAACCTATGTTGGTTGGTATGCAGTGGTATCTGATCTATGGGGTTCTGTGCAAGAGGTCATGCGATGCTCCTATGATGGAAACACCTACTACTGGCGCCCTCAGCGTACAGACTATGCTGTAGCCTCCACACAGACCTCTGGAGCGATGTCTCTGGTACCTCTGGTGTCTGCCCCCATCATTGCACTCCAATCGACTCTACTGGGCAATATGACGGTTACGCCCACTACCACCAATGTCTGGCCCGGTTGCACATTCACTATTCAGGCTCCCTCAGGTCTTGGTATCTTCTCTCTGTCAGTCTCGGGACTTGTAGGAGGACTCGTCGGCACACTCCTTGGTGGGTCTACTCGAACAATCACATACACTGCATCAGGATGGAAATAAATTGACTGTCATCAGTAAGCACCAAATGATTCGGGAAGCTGCTGAGCAATCCCTTGTTACCTTCATCAACCTTGTTCATCCTCAACGAGTCCTAGGTGGTGTCCATCTTGATCTCATTGACTGGTGGTGCCGCCAAGACGCCAAGCATCATCAGTTGACCCTGTTGCCCCGTGACCACGGCAAGTCAGCTATGGTCGCCTACCGGGTAGCTTGGGAGATCACTCGTAACCCCGCAGTACGTGTCCTCTATATCTCTTCTACTGCAAACTTGGCTGAGAAGCAACTCAAGTTCATCAAAGACATCCTCACTTCCAAGATCTACCAAAGGTATTGGCCAGAGATGGTTCATCCTGAGGAAGGTAAGCGTGAGAAGTGGACTAACTCTGAAATCTCTATTGACCATCCTCTCCGCAAGGCTGAGGCTATTCGTGACCCCACTATCTTCATTGGCGGTCTGACTACTGGTCTTACTGGTATGCACTGTGATATCGCTGTACTCGATGACGTCGTTGTCAAGGAGAATGCCTACACAGAAGAAGGTCGTGAGAAGGTCCGTCAGCAGTATTCGCTGTTGGCATCTATCGAAAGTGCAGACTCCTTTGAATGGGTCGTTGGTACTCGTTACCATCCCCAAGATCTTTACAACGACATGCTCGAAATGAACATGGAAGAGTACGATCCTCATGGCGAAGTTCTCGCAGAGTCTGCTGTTTACGAAGTCTTCGAACGTCAGGTAGAAGACGTAGGAGACGGTTCGGGCGAATACATCTGGCCACGTCAACAAAGACCTGATGGCAAATGGTTTGGTTTTGATCAACGCATCCTTGCACAGAAGAAAGCTAAATACCTTGACCGTACACAGTTCAGAGCCCAATACTATAACGATCCTAATGACGCCGAATCAGCCCCGATTTCACGGGAACTATTTCAATACTATAACCGGGGGCTTGTATCTCACAGCAACGGGTCCGTCTCTTATAACACCCGTAGACTTAACGTATTCGCTGCAGTTGACTTCGCGGCGTCCGTCAGAGGTAAAGCTGACTTCTCATCCATTGTTGTTGTCGGAGTTGACGCCTATAACAACGTCTACATCCTAGACATCGAACGATTCAAGACTGACAAGATCAAAGAGTACTTCGACAAGATTCTATCCCTGCACCAACGGTGGGGCTTTAGAAAGATCAGAGCTGAAGTCACAGGCTTCCAATCGGTCATTGTTAAAGAGATCAAAGATAACTACATTCGTCAGTGGGGGCTTGCTCTTACCGTTGAGGAACATAGACCTAATAGACATATGGGTACCAAAGAAGAACGTATGTTCGCTTCCTTGAACCCCAAGTATGAGAATCATCAGATGTGGCACTACAAAGGCGGCAACTGTGAGATTCTCGAAGAAGAACTCGTTCTACAGAATCCAGCACATGATGACGTTAAGGACTGCCTTGCGTCTGTTCTTGGTATTATTGTAGCCCCAACATCAAGCCTCATGCAGTCAAGACCTAAAGCATGGGAAGGAAGAACAGGAGGCCGCTTCGGCGGTATCGCATAAATGGCATTTAAAGATTCATTTGCTGCTGCCCGTAAAGCTGGCAAGAAGACATTCTCATTTGAGGGCAAGTCTTACAACACTAAACTAGCTAGTACACCTGCTACCCCTAAGAAGGGTCCTGTACCGGCCACACGCCCTGCTGCAGCGAGTTCTACGTCTGGTGCTAGTAGATCTACCTCTGGGAAGACATCAGCTACTAGCGGTGCCTCTAGGAGCACTTCTGGCAAAGCCAGTACTACTTCGGGTGCATCTCGTAGTACCTCAGGTAAAACACCTGATACCAGTAAGGGTCCTAAGTCTCGCAGTGGTCAGCCCATGAAGGGGCCAATCGCTGAGATCACAGGGGCCATCAGTAAGTCCACCGCAGCATTTCGAGAGAACGCAAAGAAGACTGACGAGTCCCTCGGTAAACAGAAGAAGAAGTAACATATGGTCGGGAAGACACTTCTATTAGAAGACGTAATTGACAAGGATACCCTTGGGTCTTCCATCGCCAACATGTGGACTACTTGGAACCAAGGTCGTCAAGTCAAGATGGGTGAATGGCAAGAGCTACGTAGGTATCTCTACGCTACAGACACCAAGCATACATCCAACTCCAAACTCCCTTGGACTAACTCTACTACCCTCCCTAAGCTCACACAGATCAGAGATAACCTCTACGCCAACTACATTGCCACTATGTTTCCTAAAAGACGGTGGTTGAATTGGGAAGGTCAGTCTGCTGCTGATGAAGCCTCTGGTAAGGTAGATTCAATCAAAGACTACATGATGTGGGCAGCTAACCAACGTCAGTTCAAGGAAGAGATTAAAAAGCTAGTCCTCGACTACATTGACTTCGGTAATTGCTTTAGTACTGTAGAGTGGGTTGATGAGTCACAGGAGAATGATCGTACAGGTATCAAGGTAGGTTACATCGGGCCTAGGATCATTCGTATCCCTCCTCAAGACATCTGCATGAATCCTACTGCAGCTTCCTTTTCCAATGCCCCCAAGATCTACAAGACTCTCATGACAATCGGTGAAGCTAAGGATGTTCTAGAAAGGATGTCTACTACCGAGACTGACCGAGAGTTGGCATCTAAGGTATTCGACTACCTCCTAGAGGTACGTCATTCTGCATCGAACTTTGGTGAGACTGAGATTCAGGTAACTGATGTTGCTTACTCAGTCGACGGGTTCACTTCTTTCAAGCATTATCTGCAATCTGACTATGTAGAACTTCTTACATTTGTTGGAGACATATATGACAGAGAGAACAACGTCTTCCTCAAGAACCACCTTGTCGTCGTCATCGACCGACATAAGATCGCGATTAAGAAGCCGTATCCGTACCCTCTGGCAGAAGTGCCACTATACCACGCAGGGTGGCGTATACGTCAGGATAATCTCTGGGCTATGGGGCCTCTTGATAATCTTGTGGGTCTCCAGTATCGTCTGGATCACATTGAGAACATGAAGTCAGACATTCTCGATCTCGTTACTTACCCCGTCCTTAAGATCAAGGGCACTGGTGCAGTAGGAGATTTCGAATGGGGTCCTATGGAACGTATCTATACGGACGCTGATGGTGATGTCGAGATGATGGCACCTGATGTCAATGCTCTTAACATGAACATTGAGATTGCCCAAATCGAACAGCGTATGGAAGAGATGGCTGGTTCACCTAAGGAAGCTATGGGTTTCCGTACTCCCGGTGAAAAAACTGCTTATGAAGTCCAACGACTTGAGAATGCAGCCGCTCGTATCTTTCAGAACAAGATCAGTCAGTTTGAGGAACTCATCATTGAGCCTCTGTTGAATGCAATGCTTGTACTTGCTAAAGAGAATCTGACTGAGACTACTATCCGTGCAATTGACCAAGAGTATGGCGTAGTTGATTTTCAGAATATTACTCGTAGTGATCTGTCTGCCAATGGTCGTATCAAGCCAATTGCAGCTCGTCACTTTGCAGAGCAAGCAGAACTCATACAGAACCTCACCAGTTGGTCTCAGAGTCCTCTAGGTACTGACCCTACTGTACGTCAACACTTCTCGTCCTTGGCCCTTGCTAAGGTCATAGAAGAGGTACTCAACTTGCAGGACTATGACATCATGATTCCTTACGTAGGTATCTCTGAAGCCAGTGAGTCCCAGAAGCTGATGCAAGCTGCACAGGAGTCTCAGATGACAGAAGCTGTAGCACCTACGGGTCTTACACCTGATGACTACTCAGAGCCTACTGCTGACCCTAGTGCTTTCACCCCACCTCCTGAAGGGACACCACCTCAATGAAAACAGAGTGGCTAAGGGATAAGAAAGCATCTGATCAGGATGCAATTGAGTATGCACTCAAGAACAACCCCATTCTCCTGCAAGCCTTTAGTGATATCCTAGACCGGTATATCGCAGAAGAACAGAGAGCAACAGAATCACTCGTTCAGTACGAGAGTCCATCTTGGGCTTATCTACAGGCTGATCGAAACGGTGCCCTTCGAATCCTTAAGAGGATCAAGGGTCTATTTAACTAACATTGGAGACCACCCAATTGGATATTTTTGACGCTATTCCCGAAGATGACACCGTGACCATCGATGAATCCAAGGATTACGTTGCCGAGCTCGTCGGTGAAGGTAAGAAATTCAAAGACTATGCAGCACTTGCCAAGGGTAAGTATCAGGCTGACATGACTATTGAAGTTCTGAAAAAGAAAGCTGATGAACTCAAAGCAGAGCTGAACACTCGAACCTCTCTTGAATCCTTTCTAGACAAAATGAGGGATGGCAAAGAGCCGCCAGTCGTAACGCAGGTCCCACCAGACTTGAAGCCAGACCAGCTAGATGATGAAGCACTAGAAGCCCGGTTGAATGCCATCCTCGCTCAGCGTGAAGCTAGGCAGAAGCAGGAGACCAATGCAGATCGTGTCAAGCGAGTTCTCACTGAACAGCTAGGCGATCAAGTACAACTCACCCTCAATCATCGTTCCAAGGAACTCGGCGTATCGCTCGACGAATTGAAACGTATCGCCTCTAGCTCTCCTGCAGCCTTCTTCAAGTTGGTTGGTGTAGAAGAGACTCAAGGCACCCCTCAGTACCCCTCAGCGCCTCGTACAAGCGTAAACAGTCTTGGCACACCTACTAACACTGGTGTTAAGAACAAAGCTTACTACGACGCTATGAAGAAGACTAATCCGAAGGCTTACTTTGAGCCTAAGATTACATCTGAGATGATGCGTTCAATGGCAGAGTGCAATGCCCGTGGGATTCCTTGGGAGTAATTTACAATATAAGGTAATTTAAAATGTCTGGTATTATGACTACGACTGTAGACTTTCTGGTTCGTTCCCAGATCTGGTCTACCCGCCTCAAGGAAATCTTTGAGGAAGAACTATTCTTCATGAAGTATGTTGACATGCTGACGGACTTCCCGGATGGCAATCTGATCAACATCCCATCTATCGGTCAGATGGACACCTATGACTACGAAGAAGGTCAGGCAATCAAGTATACTGCAATCGACACTGGTAACTTCCAGTTCCGTATTACGGATTATGTCGCTTCGGGTACTTACATCACCGATAAGTTCAAGCAGGACTCGTTCTACACTGCTCAGCTTGAAGCTAAGATTCCAGTCAAGATGTCTCGTGCAATTGCAGAGCGTATGGAAATCGATGCCTTCGCTATCGGTAACGCTGGTCAGACTGCTGGCTCTCTGAATACGATCAACGGTGGTAACCATCGCTTCGTAGGCTCGGGTACAGGCGGTCGTATCGCCCCGCAGGACTTCGCTGCTGCCAAGTATGCCCTTCGCAAGGCATCCGTCCCCATGACGAACCTCGTGGCAATCATCGACCCTTCTGCTGAGTACACTCTTGAAACTCTTACCAACCTCGTGAACGTATCCAATAACCCACAGTGGGAAGGTATCGTACGAGACGGTATTTCGACTGGCATGAAGTTCCGTATGAACGTCTTCGGTTTTGACGTCTACGTATCGAACTGGCTGCCTAAGGGTGTTAACGAAACCATCAACGGTGTCTCGACTACCACTGGTGTTGCTAACTACTTCTTCTCTACTGCAGGGGATGCAAATCCTTTTGTTGGTGCTGTCCGTCAGCCTCCGAAGGTTGAAGGTGAACGTAACAAGGACTATCAGCGTGATGAACACGTTGTAACGGCACGTTGGGGCTACGGCTTCTATCGTCCTGAGTCGCTGGTTACTATCCTCACCAACGAAGCTGTGGTTTCGTAATAACACAGGGGGTCGCGAATGGCCCCCTTCCTTTGAAAGGAATTTAATATGCCTTGGACTAATGCTGATGGTCTATACCACACCTTTGCCGGTGAACGTCGCTCCTTTGATGGTGGCGAATACCCCGGTGCTGGCTCTGACCGCACTATCGAACTAGAGATTGACCTTGCTGGTGTCTCTACTTCTGCTGCTGCCCCTACCGTACTCGGTAAGCCGTATGTCATCCTCCCCCGTAACTCTCGTATCGATTCTGTTGAGGTAATCTCTGAAACTGCTGCCGTTGGTGGTACTTCGGTTAACTTCGGTACCATGCGATACAATGCTACAGAGTATGACTATGACGGTCTTGTGGCTGCTCTCCCGATTGCCAACATTAACGTATCCGGTGAGAAGAACGTTCTTACTGCAGGTGTTACCTATGCTGGTGCTCAGGTGGGCGTGACTACTGTCTATCCATCGAATATCGTGGTCTATAATGCGGGTACATTTACTGCTGGTCGGTTGATTCTCCGAATTAAGATCTACGTACCTTCGAAGGATGCAAATCCGGGTCAGGTATAATATCCGAAAACGGATAAACTCTTCGGGGAGTCGCGAATGGCTCCCCATTTTCTTTAAGGAGATAATATGCCTAAGCCACGTCATCAACAGATTGACATGAAGGGCCTTGAGGTCGTTGCGGATGAGTTTACAGGGAAGGCCACTATTACAGCCTTGGCCGCTGTAGCCAACCTCACCGGTACTGTAGGTACTGCAGATAATGCTATGACTGCTGTTCCAGCCGCTACTGCTGCTACAACTGATACAACTGCCGCATCCCTCACGTCTGTCAATGCTTCTATTACCGCACTAAACAACAACCTTGCTGATCTTCAGGCCAAGGTTAATGCAATCCTCACTGCTCTCAAGTAACGAACAGGACCCCCAATGGCCAAACTATCTCTCGGTAATGTAGCGAATCTATTGGGGAGTCCCACTGCTGCTGCCACAGTCGTTAATCAGAACTCTGATCTAATTGAACAGGCATTCGATAACACACTTAGTCGTGATGGAGCAACTCCCAATCAGATGCTCTCCGACTTTGATATGAACCATAATGACGTCCTGAACGTGGGCACGCTACAAGCAGACGATATTACAGTGGACGATGATAACCTCACCGGGTTCCTTGAGAGAGTCCTTGATGCTGTAGAGATTGCTGAAGCCGCTGCTGAGTTGGCTATGGATACTGCTGCTGCTGTAGTGAGTAATGTCCCGACAAAGGTTATTGCACAAGCTGCTGGTTACGCTCCCGGCATCTCTTATCTTCGTACTGCTGGTTTTAACACTGTTGGAGATTTGGGTGCAGGTCTCTACACTAGAGTAGCCTCTCCCCCGATACTTGGATTTCAAGACACAAATCTGCAATATTGGGAACTCAAAGCTGACGAGATACTCCCTGAACAAGCAGGTGTTGTCCCAAATGACAATTCTAAGGCTGCTGCCAACAAAGTTGCCCTACAGAAGGCGTTTGATACTGGATTGATTGTTGCTCCGACCAGTAAGACTATTTACTCAGATTGTGGACTAGTCCTTCACCAAGGTGGTATCCATGGCAAAGGAAAGGGTTCTACCAAGTTTATTACTGGGGATACTAGCTCTGCTAACTTCCTTACAGTGGATGGCAATGTGCCTGTTGAGCTATGTGGAGCATTCATCCAGTCTGTGAATGGCAAGACTCAGGGTGCTGGTATCCAACTCACTTGTGCAGGTGGTGAAAATCCTTACTCGACTCTTCGTGGTCTTTGGATCACAGGGTTCCCAACGGGTTTCCATGGCTATCGAGCACTTGCCTACACCCTAGATGATATAGTTATTACAGACTACGATATTGCAACAATCATCGAGAATGAAAACCACCCAGACGGTGGTGACAGTTGCATTACCAATAGCCGTTTTATTACTAGCCGCCCAACTGGAAACCGTATCGGTATCCTACAATACAATTCCGGTGGTTTGAAAGTCAATAACCTAAAAATCAATGGTGGTAACATCGGCTATCAAATGTCTGCCAAGGGCAGCGTTGCTATGCCAACTCAGTCTACATCTATCTTGCTTATGACAAACTGTTCTTTCGAAGGACAGGACCTTGCAAACATTAAGATGGACCGTGACCCTAGCGCAAACGGAAGTATTCGATTCTTCCATGTATCGCTGGTAAACAACCAATTGAATATGGCTTCTTCCATTCTTCAAGGCAGCAACATTAAGATTGGGGCTAATCTTAATCTTCAGTGTGTTAATATCTCGGACAACCTTCTTCAGGTTGGCCAACATGCCAGTTCCTCAGGTATGGATATTGAAACTGCTATTTACGCAACCATCTCTAACAATAGTATGTTTGCAGCCTCTGGAACTCATACAGGTATTGCTCTCGGTGCTGGTGTCTACGGCAAGCTTGATTCGAATACATATGGCTCGGGTATTAGCCCAACCTACAGTGCAGTTACCCCGGGTAATATTACACTTGTTGGTGGCGGTTAACAGAAGGAAAATAAATGAGACAGACTCTTACAACAGCCCTCGAACTCATGTTTGGTCATGAGGGAGGCTATTCTAATGTTAAGACAGACTCTGGTGGTCCTACTAAATATGGGATCACTCACAAAGTACTAGCTGCTCACCGTGGTAAAGCCAGTGTCACTGCTGCTGAAGTTAAAGCACTCACTCTTGCTGAGGCTACTGCAATCTACGTTAAATCCTACTGGACTCAGGCGGGGGGTGATGTGCTCCCTGTCGGTCTAGATTATGCAGTCTTCGACTACGGTGTTAACTCTGGTCCATCACAGGCTATCAAATCTCTGCAGCGTGTTGTAGGTTCTGAAATTGATGGTCACATTGGTGAGATTACTCTTCAGAAGGTCCGAGAGTACCCCGGTGGTATCAAGAAACTCATCACTGATTACTGTAATGAGCGGATGCGATTCCTCAAGACTCTCGGGGGCTCTCAAGGTTTCTCTGCTAATGGGCGTGGGTGGACAATCCGTGTCACTGGTAAGGACCCCAAGGGCGTCTACAAGAGCCAGCTAGGTGTTCTGGGCAATGCCCTACGGATGGTCATGGATACTCCTGTAGTGGCTACTGTGGCTGTTGTAGAGGGTGGTGATGCTAAAGCCCCTCGTGAGAATATCAGTGTCACTAGTATTCTTGCAAAGCCTGAGGCTATCGGTCTTGCAGGTACAGCAGTCGCAAGTGTCACAGCAGCAGCATCTGGTTCAGTCGCTATTCAGTATGCCTTGGCTGCAGTCATTGTCCTTGGTGCCGTAGGTGCCCTTATTTACTTTGTAAAAAGGATTAGACAGGGATGATCTTCCTTACAGCACTTTGGAGTAAGTTCTATGGATATATTGTTGCAGTTGGGGCTTCACTGGCGTTGGTTGCTGGTATCTACCTTAAGGGTAAATCAGACCAGCGTGCTAGTGCATCCGCTGCCGAAAATAAAGTAAGACTAGAAAACATCAAGAAAGCAAAGGAGATTGGCAATGATGTGTCTAAGATGGATGATGCCAGTCTTGATGCTGAGCTTAATAAGTGGATGCGCGACTAGTTCTGGAAACTATTGTGACCTAGGTCGATCAATTAATCCCTCTCGCTCTGATGTCCTAACAAAAGGAACTAAAGAACAGATCGTAGAGAATAACAAAATTTATGCGAGTATATGTAAATGACTACTATTGTCTCCTCGGGTATCCAAGATTGGATAAAGCAATTTGGTGTTAATGCTAACACTATTCTTCTGATCATAGCTATTGGTGGTGGTGGGTACTACTGGGCCGTAAGGGATCAGGCATCTGCGACTGCTACTGCTAGGGTTGAAGCCCGCGTAGACAGACTATCCGATAAGGTCGATGTGAATAATACCTCTTCCCTCAAACGATGGGAAGAACATCAGGATCTCCACAAAGACAGAAATGTCGCCATATCTGGGGAAGCTGCTCGAACAAATGAACGATTAAATGGACTTGAAAGTGCTCAGCGCAAGGTTGATGAACTAGGTTACAAGCAAGCTGCTACAGATACTAATGTCTCTAACATTCAGCAGGCCCTCAAGGAAGTTCAGACTACTGTAAATAGTCAGTCCACTAGCCTTCAGGTCATTCAGGAACTCTTGAAAAGGATCGAAGCTAAGGTGACTAAATGAGGGAGGTAACATGCGTTACACACTAATTGAACTTACTCAGCGTATTCTAGAAGCTCTCGATGGGGATGAAGTCAATTCCTTTGCAGATACTGCAGAAAGTCTTGCGGTAGCCAATATTATTAAAGAATGCTATTACGAGATCATCACTGAGCTAGAACCTAAGGAATCCGAGGGTCTATTCCACCTAGATGCATCAACTGACAATACCAAGCCATGTGTCATGTATCTTCCTGCAACTGTATCAAATATCAAACACCTTAAGTACAACGTAGGTGACACTGTTACAGATACAAACTTCCGTGACCTAGATTATATGCCTGTGACTCAGTTCTTCGATTACATGAATGGACTTGACAGTTACGGTGAAAACTGGGTTGACACTCAGGTAGTCACAATGGCAGGTGGTGACTTCAATATCAAATACAGAAATGACAATCATCCTAGTTATTGGACTAGCCCTGATGATCACACTATTATTTTTGATTCCTACGATTCTTCTGTAGAGACTACACTTACCTCTGCTAGAACCTATGGTATTGGTGCTTTGGTTCCTACATTCGTTATGAGTGATACCTATGTACCTCAAATTGATGCTCGTCAGTTTCAGTTGCTTTTGAATGCCGCTAAGGCTCAGGCATTCGTAGAGATCAAGCAGACTGCCAATGAGAAGGCTGAACGTAAAGAACGTAAGCATCGCATCCTTGGGTACAAGACTCAAGACAATACAGACAATCGCACTCCTCTGGAGAAGCGACGTAACAGTAGAAAAGGATATGGCCGTTGAATATCGAACAATATGTAGAAAGTTCTGAGGGTCTCCGAGTAGTGGACATGGGTAATTCCAAGTTCAAGATTGTGATGGAACGAGAGGGGTCTGGCCTTTGGCATATCGAAGTAGATTCCGGTATTGTCCCTGTAGCCCTTCGAGGTAGATTTACAGGACATCGACAGGCATTCATTGCCATTAAGAATTATGTAGATCAGGCACCTAATCGTCAGATCAACTACAAGAAACCAAAGGTCACAGAGGACTAATCAATGCCAAGAGCTGCTAGTGTCACTGTAGAGAATAACTTTTCGAAGGGACTCATCACCGAAGTAACAGGTGTCAATAGTCCAGAGAACAGCGTCACTAGTTCCTCGAATGTTGTCTATGACCGCAGAGGCAAGGCTCTAAGTCGAAAGTCGTTCTCCTACGAAGTTGATGCTGTTCCCAAGTCACTCCCCTCTGATGGGGTTCGTAATGAGTTTCTTTGGGAGACAGTCTCGGAGAATGACTCTAAAGATTTTGTAGTAGTCCAATTTGGTAATGCCCTCAGTTTCTTTGAAGCTAATTCTGGTACATCACTATCTTCTGCACTGCTGGTTTCATCTGTTGATCTTCTGGCATATAAAATTACACCCTTCACTAACGCAGATGTAAAAGCAAATCTTTGTAGCTTCTCTTCGGGCAAGGGCTACCTCTTTGTTGCTCACCCTTGTTGCCAGACTATTTATATTGAATATGATTCTGTGACCAATGCAATGGTAGTTCATACTATTGACATTACCATTCGAGATTTCGAGACACTGGATGATGGTCTGCAGGTTGATGAGCGTCCCGTTACCTTATCAGTAGTCCACAATTACAACCTCTTTAATCAAGGTTGGTACCCTACAGTCTTTACTCCGACTACTCCAACTAATGCGATGGTGTACTGGTTTAACGAACTGGGGTTTTACCCGAGTAACGTAGACTTCTGGTGGTTCTATACCCTTACTGATACTGAGGGTGACACCGTCGGCGCAGATAAGTTTGATCCAGATGGCACATACCTCTCTAGGAATGGTTATCTAGGTAATACTCCTGCTGCTCGTGGTCACTACATCCTAAATGCATTCAGTACTAACAGGGCTGCACTCAGTGGCATCGTAGGTGTCCCAGAGACGACCTCTGGTGGCTTTCAGCCTTCTGTGGTATCATTCTTCGCTGGACGAGCTTTCTACGCTGGTGTAGGCTCTACGGGCTATTCTAACACCATCTACTTTACACAGATCATTGAAGATGATAGTCAGCTAGGTAAATGCTACCAAGCGAATGACCCTACAGCTAAAGATAGTTTTGATCTGTTGCCATCTGATGGTGGTACAATTAAGATCCAAGACATCAACACTGTCCTTGATATGAGAGTAATTGGACAGTCTTTGTTCGTGTTTGCTACTAATGGTGTCTGGTCTATCTCTGGTTCTGATAATGCATCTTTCAGGGCAACTGATTATACTGTCTCTAAGATCTCAAGTTTCCCTGCTCTGTCAAAGACTAGTATTGTTGACATCGGTGGGCTACCTGTTTGGTGGAACTACGAAGGTATCTTTGCTTTGAAGAAGTCTGAAGTTGGTCTAACATCAGAAGTCAGTAATCTTACTCAGACGAGTATCCAGTCTTTCTATGATGCAATTCCACAGTACTCTAAAACTACGGCTAAGGGTGTTTTTAATGACCAGCTAGGTCTTGTTTACTGGATCTACAATATCATGCCAGAAGATGGTGTCTCCAAGTACACTAACATACTTGTTCTTGATGCTGTTACCGGAACCTTCTATCCTCTGAGCATACCAAATACATCCATTCAAATCTCTGGTGTTGTCGCTGTAAGAAACAATGGACCCAAGGTATTTAAGTTCTTGGCTGTTGACGGGGTTTCAATGTCATGGGCTGAGATGATTGGGACTAATTATCTTGACTGGGGCACAGTTCCTTACGAACAGTTTTTCATTACTGGATACCGTATTCGTGGGGATATTCTTAAGAACTTCCAAACTAACTATTTGTCTATTGTGACAGAGGAAGTTGCTGATGGGTCTTGTTATGTGCAGGGTCTTTGGGATTATACCTTCGATGAACAGTCTGCTAGGTTCTCTAATCCTCAGCAAGTGTACAGACACGGGGTCTACAGGAACTACCAAAGGTCTCGACTGAAGATGCGTGGCACTGGCTATAGTCTTCAATTCAAATTCTTTGGTGAATCTGGTAAACCTTTCTCTATTGTAGGCTGGTCCGGATTTGAAACAGCTAATGGACTGCCATGACCCTGAGACTTGCAACTGAACAAGACTGGCCAGAAGTCTTCCGTATGGCCCGTAGCTTCTATGAGGCTTCCCCATACAATGTACTTGACTTCAGTGAGGTCAGTTGCAGAGGAATCTTCGATAAATACCTGCAGGGGGACAAGACTGATTTAATCATCATCCTCGCTGCCGCAGAGAGCCCCTACGGCATGATCCTAGGTCACGCTAGTCCTACACCCTTCTCTACCCGTAAGGTAGCCTCTGAGCTAGCTTGGTGGGTTGATGAGAGTTATCGTAGTACAAGGGACTCTCTGCTCCTATTTAAAGCCTATGAAGACTGGGCTGTTAGGATTGGTGCAACTATCGTACAAATGGCTATGCTAAATGATTCAACAGATCTTCATAAATTTTATACTAAAAATGGTTATAGACCTGCAGAGTGCAGCTACATTAAGGAGTTATAATGGCAATATTTAGTGCTATCGCTGCTGCTCTCGCAGGTACTGCAGCTACGGGTACAGCCGCCGCTGGGGCTGGCGCAGTTGCAACTGGTGCTGCTACTGGTGTCGGGGGTATCGCTGGTGCAGTTGGTACTGCAGCTACCATTGCTGGTGGTGTCATGCAATATTCTGGACAGAAGGAAGCTGCTGCTGGTGCCGAGAGGGCAGAACGACTACGAGAGGCTCAGTCAGAAATGGAAGGCAATAGGCAGAGACGACAGATTGTACGTCAGGCTGTCCTTGCTCGAAGTGAAGCTTTGACTAATGCCAACAGTCAGGGTGCTTCTGCAGGCTCAGGTCTACAGGGTGGCGTCGGACAGATCCAAGGTCAAGCTGGTGGTGCCCTCGTCGGTTCTGCCCAGAATCAAGAGCTTGGCAGAGGGATGTTTGCTGCCAATCGTCAGATCGCTGCTGGGCAGACTACAGCATCTACTGGTGGGGGTGTATCCTCGCTTGGTGGTGCTCTCGTAAAGAATCAAGAAGCTATTGGCCGTCTCGGTGCATATGCATTTGGTTAATCAACGTTAAGGAAATAAAATGGTAGGTCTAATCCTAGAACCCGCAGAGAACGAAGGTCCTGTAGTAAACAGCCAAGCTGTCTCAGGTATGACTCTCTTCCCTGAAGCTCCAACCACTACCTATAGCCCTGAGTACGCTCAGGAGAAGGCTGATAAGTTGGCTCTGGTTCTAGGAGATGCCTCTCCGGGGACTGATACATTGACTGCAGATATCTCTGGTGGGTATCAACAGAAATGGGATCAACTCATCAAGTCCCGAGAAGACACCAATGTTTTGGCTCAGCGCAATGAGATCATCAGAGGTATTGCCTCTAGTCGTGACCCTGCTCAGCCAGTTAATATGGATGACTTGGCGCTTGTAGAGAACCTGTCTAAGGATGAACTTTACTCTGCTAACATCGATACCATCCTTGAAAAGAAGTATGCAGACCTCTATACCAATATCCTGACTGCACAGGAAGACAATCATGTTCTGCATGATGCAATGTCTGAAGACCCAGAAGGTACAATGGATGTACTGGATCGAGCTCAGGCTCCCATGCAGCGTAGTCAGATTGCACAGGATATCCTAGAGTCCACCAAGACGAAGTACGATGATACCTCTTGGGGTTCTTGGGGTGTTGACATGGCTAAGTCTATGATCCCCGGGTATACTACTCTTAAGGGTCGTGAGCGTATTGAAACTCCTACAGCTTCTCTGTTGGCTGGTTCAAATCGTGAAGAACAGATTAGTCAGCTTTATTCACTACCACCAGAAGAATTTAAGTCTACCCTTAACAAGATAATTGATGACCTAGGTGGAGACAATATGGTAGAGGCTATGACCTTTGCCAGTGACGTTGCCTCATACAGCTCCAATGACAAGGCTTGGGGTAACTTCGGTACTGTAGCTGATGTCGCTAGTGCCGTGCCTCTGGGTGGGGCTGTGAAGGTCGCTAAGGGTATGTCTATCGTAGGGAAACAGATTGTAACCAATCCCCGCAACATTGGACAGATCGCTGCGGCTGCTGGACTAAATAAGGTCTCTGCAATTGCTAACGTCTCTAAGAACATCATGTCTGGTGACTTCACTGGTCTAACTACTCTGAAGCGTATTGATGAAGTAGCTGATAGACTGCCTAGTCTCTTTGCACCTAAGCAGTTCCTGACCAATGGCTCTAAGTTCCTCAATGCTGAAGCTCAGGCTAGGCTAGAGGTTGCCATTACAGATGGTGCTGATGACGTACTGAAGGTCCTACAGGAGGGTTCTCTCACTGACCGACTAGAGCCCACTCAAGTAGCTAAGGCTGCTACAGAGGCTTATGAGCGTGTCACAGATATGTTCCCAAGCAATGCACACAAGATTATTGATTACACTGTGATCCCTGCGGAAGCTGATCGTATCACTAACACACCTATGATGTCTGTTCGGTTTGGTCGTCAGGATGGTCAGCTCTTTAAGTATGAAGCAACTGCCAAGAACTATGCAGATAAATACATTGGACTGAAGACTGATGACTATGCTGTTAAACAGGACCAGCTTGGGGGCTACTACATTGAAGTCCAGAAGCCAATCACTGACACTGGTAACTTCCGTAGTCTTGAAGTAGACACTACTATTGCTTCTCCTGATACATTCAACAACAAGTTTGCTCGGTCTCTCCGTAGTCCAGATTACCTGTTGTCTCAATCGAATGTCAAGAGCCGTGGTCAGGTAGTTGGTACGACAGAGTACTTGGCTCATATTGTCGATGATGTAACTAAGCCATTCCGTGGTAAATCTTCTGAGTGGTACAAAGAGATGGACACTATGTTCCGTCAGACCCGTGTACAGAAGAAGAACTTCACTAGCGCCTCTGAGTTTGAGACTGCGTTCCATCAGAAGTTTAGCAAGGTTCCTTCAGAGGATCAGTACGAAGCTTACTTCCGTTATGTGCAGATGGGTGATCTTGACTACATCGTTCGTGATGCTGATAAAGTAAAGCGTATGACAGCCAAGGGTCTTGAGAACTTCGATATGAAGGTACTCAACAAAGAGACTCAGACTAATGAAGTCCAGAGCATTACTGGTAAGGTAGTTGATCGACTGCCATTGGATCAGAAAGAGCCCTTCCGTGTCAAGGTCATCCAGAATGGTGAAGAGAAGTTCAACTTCCCTAACCTTATGGCTAAGTGGCAGGATCGTAGGGAACTTGTAGAGAAGCTGCTGGCAGATGGTTATAAGATCATCCAACATGCAGATAGTCCAACCTACACTCTGACTAAAGACTTCAAACGGAATAGTATCAAGATGAAGACTCTCGGTCATATCGAGGGTGGTCACTTGGAACAGAAGTATGACTTCTTCATTCGACAGGGGCAGGTAGAAGACCTAGAGGGTGCTAAGGTACTTAAGGGTGATACCAATCTTGCTTCTGTTCCTACTGAAGCTCAGGCCCGTGAAATTGCCAAGCTGATGGACGAAGCTCGTATCAAGGTTAAGAACAAAGATCCGGGTGCTGCCAAGTGGATCGATGAGAATATGCCATTCTCGTATGATGAGTTCATCAAGAAGGTCAAGCTCAAGCAGATCGATCTGGATACTCCTATTGTCTTTACTGCAAAGGGTCAACGATCTTCTGAGGTAATGAAATATGAGTCCATCTACGGCAAGGACTTCTACGACTACCAGAGTTCTGAACGGAACTTGTTGCAGGATACCTCTGCTAAGTTTACTCAGGAACGAAGTGACTCTCTCTTGGATGTCTATACGACTGACAAGAGTTCTGTCTTCAAGCAGGAATGGGAGTCTGTCCTAAGTCCTATGGATGCACTAGCCTCTGCTACTCGCAACATGATCAATGTCCGAGTGATGGAAGACTATGCAATCAAATCCACTAATGACTGGATACAAGAGTTTGGTCACTTGCTGGATGTTCATCCTGAAACTCTGAGAGCCAACCCAAGGTACTACATCAATAACCCTCCTTACAAATCAGGAATCGGTATTGATAAGGCTGAGGCAGCTCGTGTGTCTATGACCTCTCTGTTTGGCCAGATCGATGCTCTGGATGCTGGTCGTAACGTACTCAAGGATAAGGTCCTTAACAAGATCTTTGATAAGAGTGGTGAGTCAGCTCGTAGCTTTGTCGACAACAACTGGGCAACTGCTAATGACGTTCAGACGTTCATTCGTAAGACTACCTCTGATCTTAAGCTTGGCTTCTGGAATGTGAAGCAATTGTTTCTCCAGAGCTCTGCCATCGCTTCTACTGTTGCGATCAGTCCTCGTTCGGGTCTGGCAGGTGGTAGGGCATGGGTTCCAACTTGGTTGGCACTTCACTCTGGTAGTGATGATGTTGTCCGTGGACTTTACAATAAGTTTGGTAAGGTCATGGGTTGGGAAAAGAACAACTGGATGAACATGGTGAAGACCATGAAGCAGTCTGGGTTTGCCAACGTAGGTGGTGACTTGAGCTACTTGGATAATATGTCCTTGAAGTCCCCCGGTCAACAGTTTGCTGGTAAGATCAAGGAGAGTCCAATTGGTCAGGCTGTAGGGACTCACAGAGAGTTTTTCAAGCAGGGTGAACTTAATGCTCGTGTAGTTGCATGGGCTACTGCCTACGATGAGTGGACTAAGCTTAATCCCGGTAAGATCCCTGATCGGTTTGGTGAGGGTGCTATCTTGGCAAGAGCTAAGACCTTTACCCAGAACATGACACGAGACTCCAATAGCCAATGGCAAAAGGGGTGGGCATCAGTTGCTACTCAGTTCATGAGCTACCATATGCGGGTTGCAGAGCAGCTCTGGGATGGTGGTCTTGGTTCAGGTAAAAAACTTACTCAGGCTGAGAAGATCCGCTTCCTTGGTACCATGTCGGCTCTCTATGGCGCTGGTAACGCTGTCTCTGCTGCATTGCCAGTGTTCCCTGTAAAGGACATGGTTCGGGACTGGTTGGCTGAGGCTGGTATCGATCTTGCTGAGTACCCTATTGCAGATGCTGTAATGGATGGTCTGATTGCTCAGGGTGTTGAATCCATGACTGGTGCAGAGGTAGACTTCTCGGGCTATGGTCCTAGTGGTATGCCAACTCTGTACGATCTCATGAATGAAGACAAAACTTGGGCTGAGACTATGATGGGTGCTGGTGCTGGTGTGATAGGAGACCTT
>Ga0247730_1000663_pt1 | contig 23193 bp, 18 predicted proteins | sample UWRJL073202C2_FD_180959 | JGI IMG/M metagenome (GOLD analysis project Ga0247730, IMG submission 180959) | Plant litter microbial communities from Arlington Agricultural Research Station in Wisconsin, United States - UWRJ-L073-202C-2 | ecosystem: Environmental > Terrestrial > Plant litter >... | reverse complement strand
AGTGCCGAAGATGTCATTGTCCATAAGTGAGACAACGGCAAGCGAACATAACCTCTCCGCAGTGATCGCTCTGATTATCTGCTGTGCAATATGAAGGGTCATAAATCACGTGGCAGCTTTCCAATGGGATTCCATCGATAACAAGGCCGTTGACACCGCCCGAATTCTTGCGGCGGACGCCGTAGAGAAGGTCGGAAACGGTCACCCCGGCACCGCGATGAGCCTCGCCCCCGCCGCTTACCTCCTCTTCCAGAAGGTCATGCGCCGCGACCCGAACGACAACGAGTGGATCGGTCGCGACCGCTTCATCCTGAGCGTCGGCCACAGCTCGCTCACCCAGTACATCCAGCTCTACTTCGGCGGCTACGGCCTCGAGCTCGACGACCTCAAGGCGCTCCGCACCTGGGGCTCGCTCACCCCCGGCCACCCCGAGTACGGCCACACCGACGGTGTCGAGATCACCACGGGCCCCCTCGGCCAGGGCCTCGCCTCCGCCGTCGGCTTCGCCTACGCCGCCCGCTACGAGCGCGGCCTGTTCGACCCCACCGCCGAGCCGGGCACGAGCCCGTTCGACCACTTCATCTACACGATCGCCGGCGACGGCGACCTCCAGGAAGGCGTCACCAGCGAGGCATCCTCGCTCGCGGGCCACCAGGAGCTCGGCAACCTCATCGCGATCTACGACTCGAACCAGATCTCGATCGAAGACGACACCAACATCGCCTTCACCGAAGACGTTCACGCCCGTTATCTCGCCTACGGCTGGGACGTTCGTGTCGTCGACTGGAAGAAGACCGGCGAGTACGTCGAAGACGTCGCCGAGCTGAACGACGCGATCGAGGCCGCCAAGGGCGTGACCGACAAGCCGTCGCTCATCATCCTCAAGACCATCATCGGCTGGCCCAGCCCGAAGAAGCAGAACTCCGGAAAGATCCACGGTTCCGCTCTCGGCGCCGAGGAGCTCGCGGGAGTCAAGGCCGTTCTCGGCTTCGACCCCGAGAAGAGCTTCGACGTGGCCCCCGAGGTCATCGCGCACACCCGCCTCGCTCTCGAGCGCGGCACCGCGGCGCACAACGAGTGGAACGAGCAGTTCGAGGCGTGGGCGACCGCGAACCCCGACAAGAAGGAGCTGCTCGACCGTATTCTCACGGGCGACCTGCCCGAGGGCGTCGAAGAGGCACTCCCCGTCTTCGAGGCCGGCACCGAGGTCTCGACCCGCGCCGCGTCGGGCAAGGTCATCAACGCCCTCGCCGGCGTCATCCCCGAGCTCTGGGGCGGTTCCGCCGACCTCGCCGAGTCGAACCTCACCACCATCAACGGCGCCGGCTCGTTCGTGCCCGAGAAGTGGTCGACCCACGAGTGGTCGGCAAGCGCGACCGGTCGCGTTCTGCACTTCGGTATCCGCGAGCACGCCATGGGGTCGATCCTCAACGGCATTGTGCTGCACGGAAACACCCGCCCCTTCGGCGGCACGTTCCTCATCTTCAGCGACTACATGCGCCCCGCGGTTCGCCTCGCAGCGCTGATGAAGGCACCCGCCATCTACGTCTGGACCCACGACTCCGTGGCCCTCGGCGAAGACGGCCCCACACACCAGCCGATCGAGCAGCTCGCTACCCTGCGCGCCATTCCCGGACTCGACATCGTGCGCCCCGGCGACGCGAACGAGACCGCCTGGGCCTGGAAGACGATCCTCGAGCGCCGCAACGGACCGGCCGGTATCGCCCTCACCCGACAGAACATCCCCGTGTTCGCACGTGGCGAAGACGAGGCCAGCGGAGACACCTTCGCATCGGCCAAGTACGTCGCCAAGGGCGCGTACGTTCTCGCCGAGGCTCCGAACGGAACCCCCGACGTGATCTTCATCGCGACCGGATCCGAAGTTCAGATCGCCGTCGAGGCCCGCGAGGTGCTGAAGGGCGAGGGAATCAACGCCCGCGTCGTCTCGGCACCGAGCCTCGAGTGGTTCGAAGAGCAGAGCGCCGAGTACCGCGAGTCGGTTCTTCCGGCCGCTGTGACCGCTCGCGTCTCGATCGAGGCCGGAATCAGCCTCACCTGGGACAAGTACGTCGGCACCGCCGGCCGTAGCGTCTCGATCGAGCACTTCGGTGCTTCGGCCGACTACAAGACGCTGTTCCGCGAGTTCGGTATGACCACCGAGCACGCCGTTGCCGCCGCCAAAGACTCGCTCGCAGCCATCTGAGCCGCTGAGCACTAAGAAAGAAGAGAAAAAGTTATGACGAACACCACCCCCACCGCCGAGCTTTCGGCCGCCGGCGTCAGCATCTGGCTCGACGACCTCTCCCGTGAGCGCATTGCCTCGGGCGGCCTCGAGAAGCTCATCGCCGAGCGCAACGTCGTCGGCGTGACCACGAACCCGACGATCTTCGCCGGCGCACTCGCCAAGGGCGAGGCGTACGACGAGCAGGTCGCGGTTCTCGCCAAGGCAGGAACCAACGTCACCGACGCGGTCTTCGAGATCACCACCGACGACGTGGCCGCGGCCAGCGACGTCTTCCGTTCGATCTACGACACCACGAACGGCTTCGACGGCCGCGTGTCGATCGAGGTCGAGCCCGGCTTCGCGCACGACGCCGCAGCGACGATCGCCCAGGCCAAGCAGCTCTGGGCCAAGGTCGACCGCCCCAACGCGCTGATCAAGATCCCCGCGACGGTCGAGGGCCTCGAAGCCATCACCGAGACGATCGGCGCCGGCATCAGCGTCAACGTCACCCTGATCTTCAGCCTCGAGCGTTACCGCGAGGTCATCAACGCCTACCTGTCCGGTCTCGAGAAGGCCAAGGCCGCCGGCATCGACATCTCGACGCTGCACTCGGTCGCTTCGTTCTTCGTTTCGCGCGTCGACACCGAGATCGACAAGCGCCTTGACGCTATCGGCACCGACGAGGCCAAGGCCCTCAAGGGCAAGGCCGGCGTCGCCAACGCCCAGCTCGCCTACGAGGTCTTCGAGGCCGCGTTCACGACCGAGCGCGCGCAGGTTCTGCTCGCGGCCGGCGCGAACAAGCAGCGCCCCCTCTGGGCGTCGACCGGTGTCAAGGACCCGGCCGTGCTCGACACCACGTACGTCGTCGAGCTCGTCGCCCCCGAGGTCGTCAACACCATGCCCGAGAAGACCCTCGAGGCCACCTTCGACCACGGCGTCATCGCCGGTGACTCGATCACGGGTTCGTACGCGGCGGCAAACGCCGTGCTCGACGCCATCGCGGCGCAGGGCATCTCCTACGACGAGGTCACCGCACTGCTCGAGAAGGAGGGCGTTGAGAAGTTCATCGTCTCCTGGAACGAACTGCTCGACACCGTGACGGCGGCCCTCGAGGCGGCTAAATGAGTGTAAAAATCGCGGTGAGTGGCGCGGCCAAAACGGCCGTAGACCGCATCGTGCCGCAGCTCGTCAACGATCTTGTTGCGAGCCGCATTACGGGTCTCGACGCCACTCTGTGGGGTAAAGACTCAGAAGAGGAAGCCGCGAAGCGACTCGGCTGGACCGAGTCGGTAACGGTCTCTACGCCGCTCGTGCCCGACATCCTGGCGCTGCGCGACAGGTTCCGTGCAGCCGGCATCACTCACTTCGTGCTCGGGGGCATGGGCGGCTCGTCGCTCGCCCCCGAGGTCATCACGAAGACCGAGGGTGTCGAGCTGACGGTTCTGGATGCGACCGATCCAAGCCAGGTGCGGGCAGCACTCGCTGACCGTCTGGCGACCACCGCGGTGATCATCTCGTCGAAGTCCGGCGGAACCACCGAGACCGACAGCCAGAAGCGCGTGTACGAAAAGGCGTTCCGCGATGCGGGCATCGACCCGATCGACCGCATCGTCGTTGTGACCGACCCGGGCTCCCCCCTCGACGTCTCGGCGCGAGCGGACGGCTACCGCGTCTTCAACGCCGACCCCACCGTCGGCGGACGCTACTCGGCACTGACCGCGTTCGGCCTCGTGCCCTCCGGCCTCGCCGGTGTCGACATCCAGCAGCTGCTCGACGAGGCCGACGCCATGTCGTACTCGCTCGCGATCGACGAGGAGTCCAACCCCGGGCTCATCCTCGGCGCGGCGATCGCCGGAGCCCGTCCCCTCAAGGACAAGCTCGGCATCGTGTCGGACGGAACCCACATCGTGGGCTTCGGCGACTGGATCGAACAGCTCGTCGCCGAGTCGACCGGAAAGATCGGCAAGGGCATCCTGCCCGTCGTGCTTCCCATCGACGCTCCCGAACTCGACGAGAACCTCGCCGACCTTCAGGTCATCCGCCTCGTGCGCGACTACAAGGCCACCGAGCACCTCAACGAGGGCGACATCGAGATCACCGGCACGCTCGGCGCGCTGATGCTCACGTGGGAGTACGCGGTCGTCGTCGCCGGCATGCTGCTGGGGATCAACCCGTTCGACCAGCCCGACGTCGAGTCGGCCAAGGTCGCGACGCGTGGACTGCTCGACGCACGCCCCGAACCGGTCGCCCCCGCCTTCACCGACGGCGGCATCCAGGTGCGCGGCACCGAGAGCGTCGTCGCCGGCGTCTCCGATCTCGCCGGAGCCGTGGCATCCGTGCTTCAGTCTCTGGGCGAAGACGGCTACGTCTCCATCCAGGCCTACATGGACCGCGTCAAGTACCCGGAGCTCGAAGCGACACGCAACCTCGTCGCCGCGCGCGCCGGGCGCCCCGTGACCTTCGGCTGGGGACCGCGCTTCCTGCACTCCACGGGCCAGTTCCACAAGGGCGGACCCGCGGTCGGCGTCTTCATCCAGATCACCGAGATCTCGGATGTCGACCTCGAGATCCCCGAGCGTCCGTTCACGTTCGGACAGCTCATCCAGGCCCAGGCCGCCGGTGACGCGAGCGTGCTCGCAGACCACGGCCGTCCCGTACTCACCCTCACGCTCAGCGACGCGGCGACGCAGCTTCCCGCGCTCATCGCAGCGCTCAGCTAGCCACAACCGTAGAAAGCACCAAGGAGCTGCATGTCCCCCGTGGATATCACACCGGAATTCAATCCGCTACGGATTCCTTCCGACCGACGCCTGAACCGCATTGCCGGTCCGAGCGCACTCATCATCTTCGGCGTCACAGGTGACCTGTCGCGCAAGAAGCTGATGCCCGCCGTGTACGACCTCGCCAACCGTGGCCTGCTTCCCCCGGGCTTCGCGCTCGTCGGGTTCGCGCGCCGCGACTGGGAAGACCAGGACTTCGAAAAAGAGGTCTACGAGGCCGTCAAACAGTACGCACGCACGCCGTTCGACGAGGACGTCTGGCGCCAGTTGGCGCTCGGAATCCGCTTCGTGCAGGGTGAGTTCGACGACGCAGAGGCCTTCGAGCGTCTCAAAGAGACGATCGAAGAGCTCGACCGCGATCGCGGAACGATGGGCAACCACGCGTTCTACCTGTCGATCCCGCCGAAGTCGTTCCCGCAGGTCACCGAGCAGCTTCGCAACTCGGGTCTCGCGGAGCAGCAGGAGGGCCACTGGCGCCGCGTCGTCATCGAGAAGCCCTTCGGCAGCGACCTCAAGACGGCTCGCGAGCTGAACGCCGTCGTCGAGAGCGTCTTCCCGCCCGACAGCGTCTTCCGCATCGACCACTACCTCGGTAAAGAGACAGTGCAGAACATTCTCGCCCTGCGCTTCGCCAACGAGATGTACGAGCCGATCTGGAACGCCAACTACATCGACCACGTGCAGATCACGATGGCCGAAGACATCGGAGTGGGCGGCCGCGCCGGCTACTACGACGGAATCGGCGCCGCGCGCGACGTCATCCAGAACCACCTCCTGCAGCTTCTCGCCCTCACGGCGATGGAGGAGCCCATCTCGTTCAACGCCGCAGACCTGCGCGCCGAGAAGGAGAAGGTGCTCGCCGCCGTCAAGCTGCCCGCCGACCTGAGCAACTCGACCGCCCGCGGCCAGTACTCCGGTGGCTGGCAGGGTGGCGAGAAGGTCGTCGGATTCCTCGACGAAGACGGCATGAACCCCGAGTCGCTCACCGAGACGTTCGCGGCCATCCGCCTCGACATCGGCACGCGTCGTTGGGCGGGAGTTCCGTTCTACCTGCGCGCCGGCAAGCGTCTCGGCCGACGCGTCACCGAGATCGCCGTGGTCTTCAAGCGCGCACCGCAGAACCTGTTCGCGGAGAGCCAGACCGGCACGCTCGGCCAGAACGCCATCGTCATCCGCGTCCAGCCCGACGAGGGTGTCACCATCCGCTTCGGATCCAAGGTTCCCGGCGCCACCATGCAGGTGCGCGACGTGACCATGGACTTCGGATACGGCCACGCCTTCACCGAGGCGAGCCCCGAGGCCTACGAGCGTCTGATCCTCGACGTTCTGCTCGGCGACCCGCCCCTGTTCCCCCGTCACGAAGAGGTCGAACTCAGCTGGAAGATCCTCGACCCGATCGAGGAATTCTGGGAGACGCAGGGCCAGCCCGAACAGTACCGACCGGGCACCTGGGGACCACAGTCCGCAGATGACCTTCTTGCCCGCGACGGCAGAGTATGGAGACGACCATGATTGTCGACCTTCCCGACACAACGACCAGCAAGATCTCGAAGACGCTCGTCAAGATCCGCGAAGAGGGCGGCGCTGTCGCCCTCGGCCGCGTTCTGACGCTCGTCATCTCGACGAAGCTCGGCGAAGAAGAAGAGGCCATCGAAGCGGCCAACGACGCCTCGCGCGAGCACCCGATGCGCGTCATCGTGATCTCGACGAGCCAGGGCGCAGACGACGGCTCCGCCGATCGCATCGACGCCCAGATCCGCGTGGGCGGCGACGCCGGCGCGAGCGAGGTCATCGTGGTGCGCGCCTACGGCGACACCGCGAGCGACCAGGAGGGGCTCGTCACCGGGCTCCTGCTGCCCGACGCTCCCGTGGTGGCCTGGTGGCCCGGCGTCGCGCCGGAGAACGCCTCCAAGAGCCCGCTGGGCGTTATCGCCCAGCGCCGCATCACGGACGCCGCCTCCAGCTCGAACCCGGCAGCAGCCCTCGTGCACGTCGCCCAGACGTACGCGCCCGGCGACACCGACTTCGCCTGGACCCGTCTGACCCTGTGGCGTGCCCAGCTCGCCGCAGTGCTCGACCAGCCGCCGTACGAGCCCGTCACGGGCGTCACCGTGCACGGCGCGGCCGACTCGCCCTCGACGGTTCTCCTCGCCGCCTGGCTGCAGCTGCAGCTCCAGGTCGACGTGAACCTCGAGGTGACGAACAAGTCGCACGGCTCGAGCGGCATCCAGGGCGTGGTTCTGGAGCGCGCGAGCGGCAAGATCGAACTCGAGCGCACGCTCGTGAACGTCGCGACCCTCATCCAGCCCAACCAGCCGACGCACGATATTTCGCTGCCGCGCCGCAGTCTGCGCGACTGCCTCTCGGAAGAACTGCGTAGGCTCGACCCGGACGACCTGTTCGGAGATGTCATCCGCAGTGGACTTGGCCAGCTCGGCAAGGTCACACCGCATCTCCACACGGGTACGATCACAGCATTGAAGATCGACGAAGAAACCGGAGTGGCCAGCGCGTGACAGTAGGACGGCGGGTGCTTGTGCACCCAGACAAGGCAGCACTCGCGGCATCGGTCGCCGCGCGGTTCATGACGAAGATGGTCGACCTGCTCGACGAATTCGGCCAGGCAACCGTCGTCCTCACCGGTGGCACGATGGGCAGCGCGGTTCTGCGTGCGCTCAACGAGTCGCCGGCGCGTGACACGATCGACTGGTCGGGCGTGCACTTCTGGTGGGGCGACGAGCGGTGGCTCCCCCGCGGCGACGCCGAGCGCAACGAGACCCAGGCGCGCGAGGCGCTCCTGGACCACATCGCGATCGACGCCGCCAACATCCACGCCTTCCCCGCTTCGGGAGAAGGCATCGAACTGGATGCCGCGGCCGAACTGTACGCGTTGGAGCTCGCCGCACACGCGGACGAGGGCTCCACGCTCCCCCGGTTCGACATCACCTTCCTCGGTGTCGGGCCCGACGGCCACATCGCCTCGCTCTTCCCCGAGCAGGCGGGCATCCGCGAGACCGAAGCCACGGTCATCGCGGTGCGCAACGCGCCCAAGCCGCCGCCCGAGCGCCTGTCGCTCACCCTCCCCGTGATCAACTCGTCCACCCGCATCTGGATGGTCCTCGCCGGAGCCGACAAGGCTTCCGCGCTCGGACTCAGCCTCGCGGGCGCGAGCATCAACGAGGTGCCCGCGGCCGGCGTCGAGGGACGCCGCAGCACGCTGTACTACGTCGACAAGGAAGCCACGGCCGAGGTTCCCGAGAACCTCACCGCCACGGAGATCTTCTGGACGGCAGCGGACGCCACCGACTAGACCCCGCAACGATAAAGGCCGGCCCCGGATGATCCGGGGCCGGCCTTTTTTCGTGACTCTGCGGCTACTCGCCGATGTCTTCGTTCCAGAGCTCGGGCTTCGCGGCGATGAACTCGGCCATGAGGTCCTTGCACTCCTGGTCGTCGAGCACAACGACGTCGACTCCACGGGATCGCAGGTAGTCGTCGCCACCCATAAACGTGCTGTTCTCGGCCACGATCACGCGAGGGATCTTGTAGAGCAGGATCGCCCCGGTGCACATGTCGCACGGCGACAGGGTGGTGACCATGGTGGCGCGAGCGTACACCGATGCCGGCAGGCGGCCGGCGTTGGCCAGGCAGCTGGTCTCGCCATGGTGGATCGGACTGCCGTTCTGCACGCGCAGGTTTCGGCCGGTCGCGATCAGTTCACCGTCGACGAAGAGCGCGGCCCCGATGGGTACACCGCCCTCGGCAAGGCCGGCACGCGCCTCGGCGAGAGCCGGGGCGAGCAGGGCGGGGTAATCGGAGTCGAGAACCGGCACGCTTACGACGCGGGGGCGCTTCCGCGGCGGGCGCGCAGCTGCGAGAGAGCGTCGCCGAGCAGAGACTCGGCCTCTTCCTCGGTGCGGCGTTCCTTCACGTAGGCGAGGTGCGTCTTGTAGGGCTCGAGCTTGGCGACCGACGGAGGGTTCTCCTTGTCGCGGCCGGCGGGAAGCCCGCTCTGCGGCGAATCGATCGTCAGGGGGATCTCGTCGTCGGGAAGGTTCGCGGCGAAGAAGCGCACGGTCTCGTTGCCGAGCTCGTCCCAGTAAGAGATCTGCACGCGCTCGGCGTGATAACCCCTGTCCTGCTCCCCCATGGGGCCTGCGCCCACACGCGATCCGCGAATCGCACTGCCTCCTGAAGCCACGATGCCCCCTTATTTCTTAAAGGTTAAGAACCGTCGAACTTGGTGATGAGACCAAGGACCACGATGGAAGTGATCCACACCACCGCCAGAATCACGGTGATGCGGTTGAGGTTGCGCTCGGCTACACCGGAAGCGCCGAGATTCGAGGTGACTCCGCCGCCGAACATGTCGGAGAGTCCACCACCGCGACCACGGTGCAAGAGAATGAGAAGCGTCAGCAAGAGGCTCGTGATACCGAGAACAACTTGCAACGCGACCTGGAGAATTTCCACGGGTAACCTTTCGAAGCGGCCGAGAGGCCTCAAGTAGTATATCTGCGCTTCGAGGCGACGATCGAGCACTTGTGCGCGTCAATCGGGCCCCGGGCGGCGAAAATCAGGTGCCGACGTGCTTCTGGAAGCGTGAAATGCTCGCGAATTCGTTGAGGTCGAGGCTCGCACCGCCCACGAGGGCGCCGTCGACGTTCGATTCGCGCATAAACGAGGCGATGTTGGCGGCCTTGACCGAGCCGCCGTAGAGAATGCGCGTGACCGCTGCGACGTCTTCGCCGAGCAGCTCCACGAGGGTTTCGCGCAGCTTGGCCGCTACCTGCTCGGCCTGGTCGGGAGTCGCGGCCTGGCCGGAACCGATGGCCCAGACGGGCTCGTAGGCGACGACGATGTCGACCGCTCCGCTCACACCCGCGAGGGCGGCGCGCAGCTGGGCGACGGGAACGGCGCTCGCGCCGTGCTTCTCGAGGTCTTCGGCCGTCTCGCCGACGCAGATCACGGGTACGAGGTTGTGGCGCAGTGCCGCCTCGACCTTGGCGGCGACGACCTCGTCGGTCTCGTTGTGCAGCGTGCGACGCTCGGAGTGGCCGATGATGACGTACTGGCAGTCGAGCGCCTTGAGAAAGGCGCCCGAGATCTCGCCCGTGTAGGCGCCGGAGTCGTGTGCCGACAGGTCTTGCGCGCCGAGGGCGAGCTCCAGCTTGTCGGCCGAGATCAGGGTCTGCACGCTACGAAGGTCGGTGAACGGCGGGAACACCGCAACCTCGGCGCCGTCGAAGTCGTGCTTGGCGTCTTTGAGGGTCCAGGCGAGCTTCTGCACGAACGCGATGGACTGCAGGTGGTCGAGGTTCATCTTCCAGTTGCCGGCGATGAAGGGCACGCGCTTGTGCGCGGTGCCGGGTACTACTGCCATCCGAGAACCTCCAGGCCGGGCAGGCGCTTGCCCTCGAGGAACTCGAGCGAGGCGCCGCCACCGGTAGAAATGTGACCGAACTGGTCGTCGTTGAAGCCGAGAGCGCGAACCGCTGCGGCCGAGTCACCGCCGCCGACGACGCCGAGGCCGTCGATAGTGGTGAGTGCTGCCGCGACGGCCTTGGTGCCGGCCGCGAAGGGGGCGAGTTCGAAGACGCCCATCGGGCCGTTCCAGAAAACGGTCTTCGAGGCCGAGATGACCTCGGCGAACCGCGCGGAAGTGTCGGGGCCGATGTCGAGGCCGAGTCCGGATGCACCGAAGGGGGTCTCTTCGATGGCGTCGGCCGGCGTGGTGACGTACTCCGCGTCGGCGCCGAACTTCGATGCCACGACGATGTCGGTGGGGATGACGATCTCGACACCGAGGCGGGCGGCCTCGTCGAGGTAGCCCTTCACGTTGCCGATCTGGTCGACCTCGAGCAGGCTCGCTCCGACCTTGTGGCCCTGAGCCGCGAGGAAGGTGAAGAGCATGCCGCCGCCGATGAGCAGCGTGTTGACCTTGGGCAGCAGCGCGCCGATGACGGCGAGCTTGTCGGAGACCTTCGAGCCGCCGAGCACCACCGTGTAGGGGGCCTCAGGGGTGCGGGTCAGGCGCTCGAGAACCTCGAGCTCGGTCTGGATGAGCAGGCCGGCCGCGCTGGGCAGCAGTTCGGCTACCTCGTAGACGCTGGCCTGCTTGCGGTGCACGACGCCGAAACCGTCGGACACGAACGCGTCGGCGAACGCCGCGAGCTTGCCGGCGAACTCTCCGCGCTCCGCAGCATCCTTGCTCGTCTCCCCCGCGTTGAACCGCAGGTTCTCGAGAAGTGCGATGTCGCCGTCGGCGAGACCGGCGACGGTCTCTTCGGCGGCGGAACCGACCGTGTCGCTCGCAAACGCAACACCCTTGCCGAGCAGTTCGCTCAGTCGCTGGGCGACCGGGGCGAGGCTGTACTTGGCATCCGGTGCGCCGTCGGGCCGCCCGAGGTGGGAGACGACGACGACGCGAGCGCCGGAGTTGATGAGGGCGTTCAGCGTCGGCAGAGAGGCGCGAATGCGTCCGTCGTCTGTGATCTGTCCGTCTTTCAACGGAACGTTCAGGTCACAGCGGACGAGCACACGCTTGCCGCTCAGATCGCCGAGGCTGTCGATGGTGCGAAGCGACACGGTCGGGTGTTCCTAGTCTTTAGAGGCGGTCGGCGACGTACTGCGTGATGTCGACGAGACGGTTGGAGTAGCCCCACTCGTTGTCGTACCACGAGGCGACCTTGACCTGGTTGCCGATGACCTTGGTGAGGCCGGCGTCGAAGATCGAGGAGTGCGGGTCGCCCTGGATGTCGCTCGACACGATCTCGTCTTCGGTGTAGCTGAGGATGCCCTTGAGGGGACCCTCGGCTGCGGCCTTGTACGCGGCGTTGACTTCGGCGACCGTGACGGGGCGCGACGACTCGATGGTGAGGTCGGTGATCGAGCCGGTGATCACGGGCACGCGCAGCGCGTAGCCGTCGAGCTTGCCGACCAGCTCGGGGATGACCAGGCCGAGGGCCTTCGCAGCACCCGTGGAGGTGGGGATGATGTTCGCGGCGGCAGCGCGTGCACGGCGGAGGTCGCTGTGCGGGCCGTCCTGCAGGTTCTGGTCTGCGGTGTAGGCGTGGATCGTGGTCATAAGGCCACGCTCGATGCCGAAGTTGTCCATAAACACCTTGGCGAGCGGCGCGAGGCAGTTCGTGGTGCACGAGGCGTTGGAGATGATGTCGTGGATCGCCGCGTCGTAGGTGTCTTCGTTCACGCCGAGAACCAGCGTGGCGACGTCGTCGCCCGAAGCGGGAGCGGAGACGATGACCTTCTTGGCGCCGGCCTCGATGTGCTTGCGCGCATCGGCGGACTTGGTGAAGCGTCCGGTCGACTCGATGACGACGTCGACGCCCAGCTCGCCCCAGGGCAGCAGCGCGGGGTCGCGCTCGGCGAGAACCTTGATCGGCTTGCCGTTGACGAAGATAGTGTCGCCTTCGACGGTGACGGTGGCGTCGAGACGGCCGCCGACGGTGTCGTACTTGAGCAGGTGGGCGAGGGCGGCGGGGTTGTCGAGGTCGTTGACGGCGACGATCTCCAGCTCACTTCCCTTCGCGAGGGCTGCGCGGAAGAAGTTGCGGCCGATACGGCCGAACCCGTTGATACCGATTTTGACGCTCAATGAAACTCCAGGTTTTCTTAGCGCCTCGCGACGCACATGTGGTGGGTTTTTTGGGAGGGATGGCCGGGGCTTTCGCCCCGGCCACTACGCCGCTACGAGAGTAGCAGCAGGCCTTCGGTCTTCACTCGGGCGACGTCGAAGCGCTGCTGCACGTTCTCCCAGTTGGTGATTGCCCAGAACGCCTTGACGTAGTCGGCACGCACGTTCTTGTAGTCGAGGTAGTACGCGTGCTCCCAGACGTCGAGCATCAGGAGGGGGACGATGCCGGCGGGCAGGTTGCCCTGCTGGTCGAAGAACTGCACGATGATCAAGCGCTGGCCGATCGAGTCCCATGCGAGCACCGACCATCCGGAGCCCTGGACGCCCATGGCCGTCGCGGTGAAGTGGGCCTGGAACTTCTCGAACGAGCCGAAGTGGTCGTCGATCGCCGACGCGAGCTCGCCGGTGGGCTTGTCTCCGCCGTTCGGGGACATGTTGGTCCAGAAGATCGAGTGGTTGACGTGGCCGCCGAGGTTGAACGCGAGGTCCTTCTCGAGCTTGTTCACGTAGGCGAGGTTGTCGGAGTCGCGAGCCTCGGCCAGCTGCGCGAGGGCGGTGTTCGCGCCGGTCACGTAGGCCTGGTGGTGCTTGCTGTGGTGCAGCTCCATAATGGCGCCGCTGATGCTCGGCTCAAGCGCCGAGTAGTCGTACGGAAGTTCGGGAAGGGTGTAGTCAGCCATCGATATTCTCCTAGCAAAATAGGCCCCGAAACCGAGTGAGCTCGGGCCGGGGTGACGTTTCCAGTCTACTCACGACAACCACTCAGACCCTGAGATGCTTCCGTGTAACGGAGGATTGGTCTAATGCCCCGCCGCGGTTAACGCGGTGCTTACACGTCGTCCATGTCGGGCGGCAGATTGGCGTCGGTACCGGGGATATCGAGGTCGCTCGCACGCTTGTCGGCCATCGCCAGCAGTCGGCGGATGCGCCCGGCGACGGCGTCTTTCGTCATGGGCGGATCGGCGTGGTGGCCGAGCTCGTCGAGGCTGGAGTCGCGGAAACGGAGGCGCAGTTCGCCCGCGTAGCGCAGGTGCTTGGGAGTGGTGTCGTCGAGGATCTCGAGGGCGCGCTCCACGCGGGCGCACGCGGCGACGGCGGCCTGGGCCGAGCGGCGCAGGTTGGCGTCGTCGAAGTTGACGAGACGGTTGGCGGTGGCGCGCACCTCGCGGCGCTGGCGCATCTGCTCCCACGCCTCGACGCTCGCGGTGGCGCCCATGTGCACGAGCATGGTGCTGATGGCCTCGCCGTCGCGGATGACGACCCGGTGTACACCGCGCACCTCGCGGCTCTTGGCGGCGACGCCGAGACGGCCGGCGGCACCGACGAGCGCCATTGCCGCCTCGTTGCCGGGGCAGGTGACCTCGAGGGCGGCGGAGCGGCCGGGGTCGGTGAGCGAACCGGCGGCGAGGAATGCGCCGCGCCAGACGGCCGCGATCTCTTCGCGCGAGCCGGTCGTGAGTTTGTTCGGCAGGCCGCGGATGGGGCGGCGGCGGGCGTCGAGCAGCCCGGTCTGCCGGGCGAGGGTCTCTCCCCCGTCGACGACGCGCACGACGTACTGGTTGGTGCGGCGTGTGCCGGAGGCCTGGATGACGGCGGCCTCGCTGCGCACGCCGTACAGCTCCGCGAGGTCTTTGCGCACGCGGCGCGCGACCTGGGGCGAGTCGAGCTCGGACTCGACGGCGATGCGGTTCGAGATCATGTGGAGTCCGCCAGAGAATCGCAGGATGGTGGCGAGCTCCGCTGCCCGCACCGTGGTCTTGCTGACCTCTAGACGTGCAAGTTCTTCTTTGACGTCGGCCGTTAATGCCACTGAAAGGTCTCTTTTCTTAGAAGTCGATCGTAAATTCCGGATGCGAATCGCGCCGTGCGCGCTCGAGTGCTACTCGCGGCCGAGGTCGCGGTGCTTCACGCTGACAGCGACGCCGGGAAGGGAGCGGAGCAACGTCGCCAGTTCTTCAGCGACGGCCACCGAACGGTGTTTGCCGCCCGTACATCCAACAGCGATCGTAGCGTGTCTCTTGTTCTCGCGTTGATAGCCGGCGAGCACCGGTGCCAGCGCCGTGGCGTAGGCGCCGATGAATTCGCGGGCGCCCTCCTGGCCGAGCACGTAGTCGCTCACGACCTCTTCGAGACCGGTGTGCGCGCGAAGTTCGGGGATCCAGAACGGGTTCGGCAGGAAGCGCGCGTCAGCCACGAGATCGGCGTCGGCGGGCAGGCCGTACTTGAATCCGAAGCTCAGAATGGTCACCTGCGCGCCGGGCGTTTCGGCCTCGGCGAACTTCTCCTGGATGGTGCTGGCCAGCTGGTGGATGTTCAGCTCTGAGGTGTCGACGATGATGTCGCTGCCGCTGCGCAGCTCGAGCATGAGCTTGCGTTCGGCCGTGATGCCGTCGAGCAGTGTGCCGTCGTCCTGCAACGGGTGCGGCCGCCTGACCTGCTCGAACCGGCGCACCAGGGCGGCATCCGTGGCTTCGAGGAAGAGCACCTTGACGTTCGCGTTTTCACGCATCGTCTCGACCGCTTCTTGCACGTCGGCGAAGAGCTTGCCGCCACGCACGTCGACGACCGCGGCGATGCGGGGCAGGGCGTTGCCCGCGTGCTGGGCGAGCTCGACGAGCGGTCGCAGCATCTGGGGCGGCAGGTTGTCGACGACGTACCAACCGAGGTCTTCGAGGGCATTGCCGACTGTCGAGCGGCCCGCGCCGGACATACCCGTGACGATGAGGAGTTCCTGGCGATCCCTATGAGTGCTCATTACTGCCAAGGATACCGGGTCACGGGTTGCGCAGTCCTTCGACGATTTGCTGGGCGAGCGAGGTGCCGATGCCCTTGACCTCGGTGATCTGCTCGACGGTGGCCGCGCGCAGCCGCGTGACCGACCCGAAGTGCTTGAGCAGCTCGCTCACGCGCTTCGCTCCGAGCCCCGGGATGTCGGCGAGCTTCGAGGTGATGTCGCTCTTGCGGCGCTGGCGCTGGTAGGTGATCGCGAAGCGGTGCGCCTCGTCGCGGATGCGTTGGAAGAGGAAGAGCGCGTCGCTGTTGCGGGGCAGGATGACCGGGTAGTCGGAGTCGGGAAGCCAGATCTCTTCGAGCCGCTTCGCGATGCCGACGAGCTGGATGCCCGTGACCCCCGAATCGTCGAGTGCGCGCTGGGCCGCCGCGACCTGGGGCTGGCCTCCGTCGACGATGAGCAGGTTGGGCCGGTAGGCGAATCGCTTGCGCTCGACAGCGACGTCGTCGCCGCCGACGACGATGGTCGCATCCGTCGACAGGGCGATCGCCGCCTCGGCGGCCTCTCCGGCGTCGGGCTCCTCGTCGAGGTGCGCGAGCCGGCGCATCAGTGTCTGGTAGATCGACTCGGTGTCGTCGGTCGACTCGGCGATCGAGAACCGGCGGTACTGGTCTTTGCGCGGCAGGCCGTCTTCGAAGACGACCATCGACGCGACGATGTTGGTGCCGCTGAGGTGGGAGACGTCGTAGCACTCCATGCGCAGCGGTGCGTCGGTCATGCCGAGCGCCTCCTGGATGTCGGCCATCGCCTGCGAGCGAGCCACGAAGTCGCCGCTGCGCCGCGTCTTGTAGAGCATGAGCGCGTTGCGCGCGTTGGTGGACACCGTGAGGGCGAGCGCCGCCTTGTCGCCGCGTTGGGCGACGCGCAGGGCGACCTTGCCGGACGCGTCACGCTTCTCGGTGAGAAAACGCTCGAGCTCAGCCGTGTCGTCGGGCAGCGCGGGCACGAGGATCTCGCGCGGGGGCTCCTGATCGTCGTAGGCGTTCTGCAGCACGGTGTCGACGAGCTCTGGCAGCTCGAGGTCGAGCTCTTTGTCAACGACCCAGCTGCGCACACCGCGGATGCGGCCGCCGCGCACGATGAACTGTTGCACGGCGGCGGCGAGCTCGTCGTGGGCGATGCCGAAGATGTCGGCGTCGACCTCGTCGCTCAGCACGACGCTGCTCTTCGACAGCGCGTTCTCGAGCGCCGACAGCTGGTCGCGGTAGCGCGCGGCCGACTCGTAATCCATCTCCTGCGACGCGGCCAGCATCTTCTTCGACACCTCGGCGGTGTAGCGGCTGTCGTTGCCGCCCATAAACGACGCGAAGTCGAGGGCGATCGACTTGTGCTCTTCTTTGGTCACCCGGCCGACGCAGGGCGCGGCGCACTTGCCGATGTCGCCGAGCAGGCAGGGGCGGCCGGTCTGCTCGGCGCGCTTGTAGGTGGCGTCGGAACAGCTGCGCATCGGGAACGCTTTGAGCATCAGGTCGACAGTCTCGCGGATGGCCCACACTTTTGTGTACGGGCCGAAATACCGGGCGCCCTTGAGGTTCTTGTTGCGAGTGACGAGCACGCGGGGAACCGGCTCGCCGAGGGTGATCGCGAGATACGGGTAGCTCTTGTCGTCGCGGAACTTGACGTTGAAGGGCGGGTCGAACTCTTTGATCCAGGTGTACTCGAGCTGCAGCGCCTCGAACTCGCTGCCGACGACCGTCCACTCCACACTCGCGGCCGAGAGCACCATGCGCCGGGTGCGTTCGTGCAGGCTGCGCAACGGCTGGAAATAGTTGGCCAGTCGCGCGCGCAGGCTGTTGGCCTTGCCCACGTAGAGCACCCGCCCGCCGGCGTCGCGGAAGCGGTAGACGCCCGGCGCGGTGGGGATCTCCCCCGCCTTCGGCCGCCAGGTGACGGTGTCGCTCATCGCGTGAATTCCATACGGCGCCCTGCACGCCTAGGCGCGCACACCCTCCAGCATCTCCTTCAGGAAGAAGCCGGTGTGGCTGCCCTCGATCTTCGCGAGCTGCTCGGGCGTGCCGGTGGAGAGTACCTGTCCGCCGCCCGCGCCGCCCTCGGGGCCGATGTCGATGATGTGGTCGGCCGACTTGATCACGTCGAGGTTGTGCTCGATGACCAGCACCGTGTTGCCCTTGTCGACGAGCCCGTTGAGTACGAGCAGCAGCTTGCGCACGTCTTCGAAATGCAGACCGGTGGTCGGCTCGTCGAGAACGTAGATGCTGCGGCCGTTGGAGCGCTTCTGCAGTTCGGTGGCGAGCTTGACGCGCTGCGCCTCGCCGCCCGAGAGCGTCGTAGCGCTCTGACCGAGGCGCACGTAGCCGAGACCGACCTCGACGAGAGTCTTGAGGAAGCGGTGGATGGCTCCGATGGCCTCGAAGAACTCGGCGGCCTCGCTGATCGGCATGTCGAGCACCTCGGCGATGTTCTTGCCCTTGTACCGCACCGCGAGGGTCTCGCGGTTGTAGCGGGCGCCGTGGCACACCTCGCACGCGACGTAGACGTCGGGCAGGAAGTTCATCTCGATCTTGATCGTGCCGTCGCCCGAGCAGTTCTCGCAGCGGCCGCCCTTGACGTTGAAGCTGAACCGGCCCGGCAGGTAGCCGCGCGCCTTGGCGTCTTGCGTCTCGGCGAACAAGTTGCGGATCTTGTCGAACACTCCGGTGTACGTCGCCGGGTTGGAGCGCGGGGTGCGGCCGATCGGGTTCTGGTCGACGTGCACCACCTTGTCGAGGTGCTCGAGGCCGGTGACGCGGGTGTGCTTGCCGGGGATCTGACGTGCGCCGTTGAGCTCGTTGGCGAGCACCTTGTAGAGGATGTCGTTGACGAGGCTCGACTTGCCCGATCCGCTCACGCCGGTGACGGCGGTGAAGACGCCGAGTGGGAAGTCGACGGTGACGTTGCGCAGGTTGTTAGCCTTGGCACCTTCGACGCGCACCTGACGCTTTTTGTCGACCTTGCGGCGCTTCTTCGGCGTCGCGATCGACTTGCGGCCGGCGAGGTAGTCGCCGGTGACCGAGTCGGTGTTCTCGAGCAGCTCTTCGTAGCTGCCCGAGTGCACGACGACTCCGCCGTGCTCGCCCGCGCCCGGTCCGATGTCGACGACCCAGTCGGCGGTGCGGATGGTGTCTTCGTCGTGCTCGACGACGATGAGCGTGTTTCCGAGGTTCTTCAGCTTCACCAAGGTCTCGATGAGACGGCGGTTGTCGCGCTGGTGCAGGCCGATCGACGGCTCGTCGAGCACGTACAGCACACCCGTCAGGCCCGATCCGATTTGGGTCGCGAGCCGGATGCGCTGCGCTTCGCCGCCGGAGAGGGTGGCCGCGGCGCGGGACAGGTTGAGGTAATTGAGCCCCACCTCGATGAGGAACTCGAGGCGTACGCGGATCTCGCGCAGCACCTGCGCGGCGATCTTGGCGTCGCGGTCGCTGAGCACCACGGTGTTCATAAACGCGTACGAGTCGGCGAGGCTGAGCTCGCACACGTCGGAGATGTTCTGGCCGTCGACCGTGACCGCGAGCACCTCGGGCTTGAGGCGCTTGCCGTCGCACACGGGGCAGGGAATCTCGCGCAGGTAGTTCGCGAAGCGCTGGCGCTGCACGTCGGTCTCCGCCTCGAGGAACTTGCGCTCGATGTAGGGCATAACGCCCTCGAAGCCGGTGGAATACTTCATCTCGCGGCCGAAGCGGTTCTTCCACTTGACAGTGACCTCGAAGTTGTTGCCCTTGAGGATCGCGTCCTGCACCTCTTTGCTCAGCTCGCCCCACGGGGTGTCGAGAGAGAAGTCGAGGTCGAGCGAGAGGCCGAGCAGCAGCTTCTCGAAGTAGTTGAACAGGCCCTTGCCCGACTGAGCCCAGGGCAGGATGACGCCGTCGGCGAGGCTGACCGTGGGGTCGGCGATGAGCAGGTCGGCGTCGACCGACATGCGCGTGCCGAGGCCCGAGCACTCGGGGCAGGCGCCGAACGGGGCGTTGAACGAGAACGTGCGGGGTTCGATCTCGGTGAGTTGCAGGGGGTGATTATTCGGGCACGAAAGCTTCTCTGAGAACGTGCGCGTCGCATCCGGACCCGTCTCGTCGACCAGATTGATGGCGACAAGTCCGTCGGTGAGGCGCAGGGCCGTCTCGAGGGAGTCGGTGAGCCTGGTGAGCGCATCGTCGGATGCCACGAGCCGGTCGACCACGACGGAGATGTCGTGCTTCACCTGCTTCTTGAGTATGGGCGGGTCGCTCAGCTGGATGACGTCGCCGTCGACGACGGCGCGCGAGTAGCCGGCCGCCGCGAGTTCGCGGAAGGTGTCGACGAACTCGCCCTTCTTCTGCGAGACGATCGGGCTGAGCACCTGGTAGCGCGTGCCGGTCTCGAGCTCCATGAGCTGGTCGGCGATCTGCTGCACCGTTTGGCGCTGGATCTTCTCGCCACAGATCGGGCAATGCGGAACACCGATGCGGGCCCAGAGCAGACGCATGTAGTCGTAGATCTCGGTGATCGTGCCGACGGTCGACCGCGGGTTTCGGTTGGTCGACTTCTGGTCGATAGAGACCGCGGGGCTCAGGCCCTCGATGAAGTCGACGTCGGGACGGTCGACCTGCCCGAGAAACTGGCGGGCGTACGCCGACAGCGACTCGACGTAGCGGCGCTGGCCCTCGGCGAAGATCGTGTCGAAGGCGAGGCTCGACTTGCCCGAGCCGGAAAGGCCGGTGAAAACGACAAGGGAGTCACGGGGGATCTCCAGGTCGACGTTCTTGAGATTGTGGACCCTGGCTCCGCGCACGCTGAGCGTGGGCGAACCAGTTACAGGAGAAATCGACACTCTCACAATTGTATGGATGCCACCGACATCGGGTGTACCGGTTCGCTCAGTGCGTATTCAGGAATGGCGTCACCGGCTGTCGTTCTCGCGCAAAACGGCCGCCAATCGCGCGCGGCCAGAGATGGCGAGCTTCTCGTACACCCGCCCCAGGTGGGTGTTGACGGTGCGCACGGAGATGAGCAGGCGCTCGGCGATCACCCGGTCGGGATGCCCGTGCGCGGCGAGCCGGGCGATCTCGAGCTCGCGCGGTGTCAGCTCGCTAGCCGGATTGGCGGGGGCGAGGAAGCGCACGGTCGGACTGGTGAGGCCGTGCGCGAGGAGCCGCAGCTCGGCGAGGCGGGCCGATGCGAGAGCGGCCGTCTCGAGGGACGCGCGGCGGATCGCCACAGCCATGGCTTGGGCGTCGATCGCGTACCAGAGCAGGCCGCGACGCGCGAAAGTGGTGGCCGCCGTCTCGGCTTTTGGCGCATCCGAATCGAGCCATGCTCGCGCGAGCGCCCGCTTCGCGACCTCGATCTTGTCGCCTGCTGCCGACAGCTCGCGATGCAGTTCGTGTGCGGAGCGTGCGTCTCCGTAGCGGAGGCCGCCGAACCAGGCCGCTCGTGCGCGTTCGGCCTGCCCGAGCGCCGCCGCGTCGCTCGCCGCTGCCGCACAGCGTCGCCCGGCCTCGTCGAGTGCGCCCTCGGCGGCCAGCACGCCCGCCGAAGCAAGGGCGAGGCTCACGTCGTGCACGGGCGCGTGCGGCTGGGAGAGCACCTCGTCGAGGGCGATCCTCGCCTCTCCCGCCCTGGAGTCGAGCACGAGCGCGCGAACGTAGTGCGACCGGGTCCACGGCCGGGTCGTGCGGGCCCACATGCCCGATCCGGCGTTCACCTCGGTGAGCAGCGGCAGGGCGGCGGGCAGGTCGCCGCGCAGCACGAGCATCCAGGCGATCAGGTGGGTGAACTCCGTTCTGGCGCTCTCGTTGCCGCGCTCGAGGGCGCTTTGGTACCCCGCCTGCGCGAGACGTTCCGCGCGCTCCAGGTCCTGGTCGAGATTGAGCGCGGCCAGAACGCCCTGCAACTGCAGGGTGTCGTGACCCTCGGGCATCCCGACAGCGAGCGGCAACAACCGCTCGAGCACACCTCGGTATTCGAGATAGTCGTCGCGGCGCGCGCCCGAGATCGCCATCATCGACAGCACAGCGCCCGCCATCACGCGCTCGGTCGCGGGTGCGCCCTCGTCGAAGAACAACGGCCTGCCGTAGGCGGTGCTCTCGACGAAGCGTCCGAGCTGCCAGAGCGCGTCGGTGCGGGTCGCGCGCAGAACGGGCAGCGCGCCGTGCTCGAGCAGGGCGGCATCCACGATCTCGAGCGCGACGCCGGGGCGGTGGCCGACGATGCCGAGGAGGTAGGCGCGCGATGCGACGGCGATCGCGCGGGCCCCGGGCGGGATGGTCGCCTCGTCGAGCGATTCGAGCAGGCGCTCCGCGTCGTCTCTGCGGTGCAGGTGGGCCAGCAGCATCGCCAGACGCAGAGACTCGAAGACGCCGCGCCGGGCCTCGAGCGCGGCGGCCACAAAACGGTTGCAGAGCGCCGGATCCGACGTGTAGACCAGCTCCGCGAGGGCGACGAGTTCGTCGGCCGCCACCGCGGTGCCGTCGGTGAGCCGCCAGGACGCGAGGTCGACCCGTTCGTCGACCGTCAGCGCGCGGTCTCGGGTGCGGGCCAACAGCGCGTCGCTCAGCCGACGGCAGACGCGCGAGCGCTTCAACGCCGTCAGCTCGGCCAGCACCGCATCGACGTAGAGCGGGTGCGCGAGCCGCACGACACCACGGACGTCGGCGCGCGCGGAGTCGTCGCGCACGGTCACGAGTCCCGCGGTCTCGGCGTTTTCGAGCGCGGTCTCCCCCACGAGATCGATGGCGTCGTCCAGCCCGAGCGAACCGGCGACCGCGAGCAGCTCGACCACCTCAAGAATTTCCGGATCGAGTTCGTCGATGCGCACGGCCAAGTAGTCGGTGAGGTGCGGCAGCAGTGGCATTTGGCCCACGAGCGTCCACACGCCTCCGCGAACAGTGGCGACGCCCGAGACGACGATCGACCGCACGATCTCGGTGATGAAAAGCGGGTTTCCGCCGCTCTTCACCGCGATCGCCCTGCTCAGACCGCGGTCGACGGGGCCGTCGAGAAGCGCGGCGACAAGCGCGTGCGTGTCCCCGGTATCGAGAGAATCCACGCGCACCACCGTCGCCACCCCGTCGTGCCAGAGCGCGCTGACGGCATCGGCGACCGGGGCGCCGTCACGCAGGGCGAGCAACAGGATCGCGCCGGACCTGCCGAGCTCGAGCAGAAGTCCGGCCGACGGCGGATCGAGCAGGTGGGCGTCGTCGACACACACTACGGCCGGCGACCCCTGGAGCAGCCGTGACCGGATGACCCCGGCGAGTCGCAGCAGGGCCACGGGCGGCGGGGGCGCCTGGTCTACGGGTGCGGCCGCGACGCTCTCCTCGGGGCCGAGCACGGAGAGGAACACACCGAGCGGGATCGACGCCGTGGCGGCGGTCGCGTGCAGCGCCGTGCTCTCGATCCCTTCCCTGCCGAGCCGGTCGACGATCTCGACGAGTAGCCGTGACTTGCCCACGCCGGCGCCACCACGCAAGACGACTCCGACTCCCCCGTGCACCGAGTCCATCGCGGCCGCGACGATCGCGTCGCGCCCCACCATGGCGGACGAAGATGCTGGCAGCGGCAGTGCCGTGGGCATGCACCAACGCTAGAACCGCGCAAGCGCGGCGGTCAACGCCCGACCCGGTATACGTAGCGGCGATACGTAGTCGGCGCGGCCGGGGCGACGGTGTTGCGGATGCGCCCGGCGGCACCCCGCTTCTAGCTTTGCCGCGACGAAGGGTACAACGATGTTCGCAGGGTCGCTGAAGCTGGTGCCGCTGGTCGCGGC
>Ga0247730_1000662_pt1 | contig 23208 bp, 20 predicted proteins | sample UWRJL073202C2_FD_180959 | JGI IMG/M metagenome (GOLD analysis project Ga0247730, IMG submission 180959) | Plant litter microbial communities from Arlington Agricultural Research Station in Wisconsin, United States - UWRJ-L073-202C-2 | ecosystem: Environmental > Terrestrial > Plant litter >... | reverse complement strand
CTAAACGCCCGCTGTGGACGAGCCGCTGAGAGGGAGGGGGCGAGCGGGTAGATTGGGGGAGTGAACGCGCCCTCGCTATCCCCCGAGCAGGCCGCCGTGTTCGCCGCGATCGAGACGACGCAGGAGAACATCTTCGTCACGGGCCGCGCCGGTACCGGCAAGTCGACGCTGCTCAACCACCTGTCGTGGAACACCTCGAAGCAGGTGGTCATCTGCGCGCCCACCGGTGTCGCCGCGCTCAACGTGGGCGGCCAGACCATCCACTCGCTCTTCCGGCTGCCGATCGGGGTCATCGCCGACCACGAGATCGAGCACACCGCCGAGGTGCGCAAACTGCTGAACACGATCGACACGCTCGTGATCGATGAGGTGTCGATGGTCAACGCCGACCTGCTCGACGCGCTCGACCGCAGCCTGCGCCAGGCCCGCCAGCGCAAGCGCGAGCCGTTCGGCGGCGTGCAGGTCATCCTGTTCGGCGACCCGTACCAGCTGGCCCCCGTGCCCGGCGACGCCGACGAGCGCGCCTACTTCGCCGACCAGTACCGCTCGATGTGGTTCTTCGACGCCAAGGTGTGGGACGAGGCCGACCTCAAGATCTACGAACTCACCACGATCCACCGCCAGCACGAGGGCGAGTTCAAGTACATGCTCAACGCCGTGCGCCACGGACGGGTGACCGCCGAGATCGCCGAGCGGCTCAACACGACGGGCGCGCGTGAGGCGCCCACCGACGGCATCATCACGCTCGCGACCACCAACGCCGCGGTGAACCGCATCAACGCCACCGAGCTGGCCCGCCTGCCCGGCAAGGTACTCACCGCCAAGGCGGAGGTCAGCGGCGAGTTCGGCGGCCGCGCCTTCCCCGCCGACGAGGCCCTCGAGCTGAAGATCGGCGCGCAGGTCATGTTTCTGCGCAACGACGCCGACCAGCGCTGGGTCAACGGCTCGGTCGGAACCGTCACCAAGATCGACCAGTTCGTGCACGTCGAGATCGACGGCGAGGTGCACCAGGTGCAGCCGGCCGTCTGGGAGAAGTACAAGTACTCCTACTCGGCGATCACCAAGGCGCTGAAGAAAGACATTGTCGCCGAGTTCACCCAGTTTCCGCTGCGCCTCGCCTGGGCGGTCACGATCCACAAGTCGCAGGGCAAGACCTACGACCGCGCGATCGTCGACCTCGGCCAGCGCTCGTTCGCGCCCGGCCAGACCTACGTGGCGCTCAGCCGCATCAGCGCGCTCGAGGGGCTGTACCTCAGCCGCGACCTGCGGCCGAGCGACATCATCGTCGACGAGCACGTGCAGCGGTTTATGGACCGCGCGACGGCCGTGCCCGCGATCGAGGCGTAGCGCTCCCCGCGGCATCCGGCTGGCTGTCTGTCTGCTTATTTGCGCGCCGCACCGAACAGAGGGGCGGCGAATCGACTCTTAGCGCACCTCTGAGCGTCGATTTCTCGCCCCTCGGCTCGTTCGCCCGAACAGAGGGGCGGCAAATCGACGCTGAGGGCCGGCTTGAAGGTCGAAAGCACGCCCATCCGTCCGTCGTCCGTCGTGGAACGGCGACCGGCATGATTCGGCGCACGGTCATGGCGCGAGAGTACGCCCCGTCAGTGGATTTCGACAGGCTCAATCAGCGAGCGGGGTTAGGCGACCGCGGTGGCCTTCGCGTCGGCGAGGTCGACGAACAGCTCGGTGTTGAAGCGGTAGGCGATCATCACCTCGTCGATCACACGCTCGCGCTCCTCGTCGCTCCAGGTCACGGCGTCGAGCTGGGCGCGGTAGACGTCCTTGAACTCTTTCGGCTTGGCGATCTGGTCGAACAGGTAGAAGCCGACGCCGTTGGTCTCGAAGCCGAACTGGCGCTGCATCAGCGTGCGGATGATCTGGCCGCCGGAGAGGTCGCCGAGGTAGCGCGTGTAGTGGTGGGCGATGAACCCGCCGCTCCAGGTCGCGGCGACGGTCTCGATGCGGTCGACGTAGCGGGTGGTGGTGGGCAGCGGGGCGATCGTCGAACGCCAGTCGTCGCCGAGCAGGAAGAGCAGGTCGGCCTCGAGGGCCGGCAGGCGGGTGAGCTGCGGGGTGATGAAGGCCGCGGCGTCCGCGTCATCCTTCATCTTCTCCGCCGCCGCCTCGAGGGCCGCGTAGATGAAGTAGTGCTGGGCGACGAGCGAGATGTAGTCGTCGCGCGAGCCCTTGCCCGTCATCAGGTCGTCCATGAAGTTGGCACCCTCGCTGGCGCTGTGACCGCCGCGCGTGCGCTCGCGCAGTGCCTGGGAGAAGGGAAGTACGACAGACACGATGACACTCCAGGGTGGGTTGGTAAGGTGACCCTAATACTAGCGAGTGCGATTTGCCGGTTGGGTACCTTTTCGCTTCGGAAGCGGTTTTTCTGCGCCGAGGCTCGCGGCGAGAAGCAGGATCGCGGTGCCGAAGTGCAGCGCGTTGCCGGCGCCGTTGAGGGCCAGCACGTTGGCGGGCATGCCGCTCAGGTACAGGCCGACCAGACCCACCACGAGTGCGAAAGTGCCGATCACGGCATTGCCGCGCTTCGAGGCGCCCGTCGAACGGACGCCGCATAGCGCGAGCGCGACGCCGATCATCAGGTGCACGACGTTCTGCAGGCCGTTCACCTGGATGAACCCGAAGAGCAGTCCGCCGGCGGGCGCGGCGAAGCCGAAACCCGAGCTGACGGTGAATCCGAGCAGACCGACGAGCAGGTAGACGGCGCCCACGATCGTCGCGACAAGGCGGTTCGGCGATGCGGTCACGGGTATGCGGGGCGTGGGCTAGTGGGGGCGGGGTTCGACGCCGAGGCGGGCGCACGCAGCGTCGTAGATTACGACGACCTCGCGGCGGATCTCCGCGCGCTCGCTGATCGGCGCCGACCACGGAACCGTGAGCTCGGCGGTCGCGTCGCCCGCTTCATATGTCCAGGTGCCGCCCAGGTGGTCGAGGTCGGTCATCACCGCCGCCGTGGCATCCTTCGTCGCGAACGCGCGCACGATGAGCAGGTTGTCTTCCGGGTGGTCGTTGTTCATGTGGTCGAGCACGGCGGACACGACTGAGGCTTCGAAGATTGGCACGAAATCTACGGTAGCCGGTATTCGCGTCGCGGGAGGATGAAGCATGCCCATTACCCCCGACACCAAAAACTGGACCTGGGTGATCGAACGCCCCTGCGCGGAGTGCGGATTCGACGGTTCCGCTTTCAATCCGGCGGATGTCGCGGCCACCGTTCGCACGAACGCCGCGGCCTGGCCCGCCGTTTTGCAGCGTGACGATGTGCGGGTGCGCCCCGACGATTCGACCTGGTCGCCGTTGGAATACGCCGCCCACGTTCGCGACGTGCTGCGGCTCTACGACTACCGGCTGACCCTGATGCTCGAGCACGACGACCCGCTCTACCCCAACTGGGACCAGGACGAGACGGCGGTCGCCGAGCGCTACAACGAGCAGGATCCAGCTGTCGTGGCGGCGGAGCTCGTCGAGGCGGCGACGACTCTCGCCGACCGTTTCGATTCGCTCGACGAGGCGCAGTGGCAGCGGCCGGGGCGTCGCAGCGACGGCGTCGAGTTCACGGTCTCGACCTTCGCGGTGTACTTCGTGCACGACGTGGTGCATCACCTGCACGACGTGGGCGGCGACGCATAGGCGCCTCGGTCGGCGTCAGTCGACCAGGTGCTTGTCGAAGAACGACGCGGTGCGGGCGAAGGCGAGCGCGGCCGCGCGGTTGTCGAGGGTGGCCGCCATGCTCGCGTTCGCGAACGAGTGCTCGGTGCCGAGGTAGACGAACTCGGTGACGGGCGTTCCGTGGTCCTCGAGGCGGGCGACGAACGAGTCCGGCTCGGCACCGGGGCTGAATTCGTCGTTCTCGGCGAGGTTGAGCAGCACCGGGCAGGGGATGATGCCGTGCTCTTCGCTGCCGAGCGTCGCGTAATAGGCGACCACGGCATCCGCATCGCCACCCTGGGCGTGCAGAAGCGTGAGCCATCCGCCCATCGAGAACCCGACGAGCCCGACCCGGGTGGAGCCCTCGAGGCGAGCTTCGGCGACGAGGTCGTCGATGATCTCGAGCGCCGCGCGGGCGTCGAGTTTGTCGCGCAGGCCGGCGGCGCTCTCGGCGTCGACGGTGGCGACTCCGTCGTAGAAGTCGGGAACGACCACGCGGTAGCCCTGGCCCGCGAGCGCCGCGGCGTAGGGCTCGAGCCACGGCAGCCGGCCGTACCAGTCGTGCGCGACTATGACGAGCGGAGACCCGGGAAGGCCGTAATAGACGGCGACACCGGGTGACGGGATAGGAACCAGCTCGGCCATCGTGCCCCCTTCGGTGTTCAAAACGAGACTACCCCCGGGGCCGGTCTAGGCGCCGAACACCTCGCGCAACGCCTCGAGAGCCACCACGTTGTCTTCGGTCGCGCCGCCCTCGTGCCCGTTGTACGGCCAGACGGTCAGCTGCTTCGACGCCGCGTAGGCGTGGTAGGCGCCGAACACCGTCGAAGGTGGGCAGGTCGAGTCCATCAGCGCGACGGAGATCCAGGCGGGCGCCGTCGCCCGTGCGGCGAAGTTGACCCCGTCGAAATAGGCGAGGGTCGAATAGACGGATGCCGCGTGGTGGCGGTGAGCTGAGAGGTAGCGGCCGATCTCGCGGTACGGGTCGTTGTCGGTCTGGGTGATCGCGCGCGGGAAGTCGCAGAGGAACGGAACGTAGGCGATCACGGCCGCGAGGTCGGCGACGAGTCCGCCAACCGCCAGGGCGAGGCCGCCGCCCTGGCTGCCGCCGAGCACGGCCACGCGCTCGGGGTCGACGACGTCGAGGCTGCGCGCGGCGTCGACGGCACGCACCGCGTCGGTGATCAGTCGACGGTAGTAGTAGTCGTCGCGGCTCAGGATGCCCCTGGTCATAAAGCCCGGAGTTTGCGGGCCGCTGCCGTGCGGGTCGGGGGTGTCTCCCACGCTGCGGGCCGATCCCTGGCCACGGGTGTCCATCTGCAGGTGTGCATACCCCGCCGACGACCAGAGCAGATCCTCGAGGGGGCGCCCGCGCCCGCCGCCATACCCGACGTAGCTGACGACGGTGGGCAGCGGGCCGGAGGCTCCCGCGGGAACGCGCAACCAGGCCTTCACGGGCTCGCCGGCGAATCCGGCGAAGGTCACGTCGTAGACATCGACGGTGACGAGGCCGGTTTCGACCGCCGTGACGTCGATCAGCGCGTCGAACCGCCGACTGGAGTCGAGCGTCGACGCCCAAAAATCGTCGAAGTCTGCGGGGTCTGTCTGCGAGCTGCGGTAGGCGTGCAGGTCGGCTTCGGAGAGGTCGGTGAACATGTGCTGGTCGGGCCCTTCAGATGATTCTTCGTCGAATACTTCGGACGCACTCATTGACAACGGTCGCGAGTGAAGCCCACACTCTGCTTGTAATGCGCATAAATATATCGCTGTTCAAAGGAGAACACGGCATGAAATCCGCAATGAATCCAGTTCGAAGAACCATTAGACGGCGGGCGGCGGCGGTGGCAGCCGCGCTTGCACTGGCGGCACCGTTGGCCGTTTCATCCGCATCAAACGCAATCGCGGCGGAGACCGATCTGTTTGTGGCGTCGGCGAAAGAGATGACCGGCCTAGCTCGCACCAACGAACTCGTGCGTCTGCCGGTCGTGTTCGACGACTCGGATGGGGTGACGTCGCCCGACAACCTCGTCGTGTACGACGGAGCCGCGCCGCTCGTCGCGCAACCCGCGAATATAGACCGGTTTGCCTCCGGCAACGTCCATGGCGTGAACCTCTACGTCTACGACGATTTCGCTGCGGACGAGGAAAAAATCTACCGCGTCGTCGAAAGCACCGCGCCCCCGGCGGTGACGATACCCGACGTCACAGTCACCGAGACGGCCAGCACTGTCGCGGTGCAGGGAGTAGATGTCGGGCTGACCTTCACCAAGGGAGGGACCACGCCAGGAGCGATTTCGGCGATCAACTCGAGCCTGGTCGAGGTGGCAGTGACGTCGGGTGTCGCCGGCCCGCAGGCTTCCCTCGGCCTGTCCGACATCGTGAGTCGAACCATGAACGACGACTTCGAGACCGGCACGTCCGCACCATCAGGATGGACCGGCACGGTGCGCTCGGGAACGCCCACGTTGAGCTGGGCGACATCCGCGCACAAGGGTGGCACTCATGCGGCGCAGATCACCGCGCCGGTGGGAGCGGGCAACTCGGCGTACTGGGAGAGCGCGCGGCTCGCCGCTGTTCCGGCAAGCCGGTTCCGGCTCGAAGGGTTTATCAAGGGCACGAGCCTGGTAGCCGACTCCGCCTCGACCGTCGGTGGCGCGCGCCTCGGAATGCGTTTCTACAATGCCTCCGGCGCGCTGATCACAGAGAGCTATTCGACCCCGACCGCGTCGGTGCGCTGGGTGGAGATCGCCACCGGCAACGTTACGGCTCCGGCCGGCACCGCTTCGGTCAGCATGGTCGCACGTCTCGACGGCTCGGGAACGGCGTTCTATGACCTGCTCACCTTCTCTCGGTCCGAAGGCACTAACTCGGCGATGGCCAACACCTCGGCTACCCAGCGCAACGTCGCCGTCGAGGTGCAGACCGGTCCGCTATTCGCTACGGTCACAGTGACGAATCAGCTGGTGCGATCGAGCGCGCCGGTCGAGGCGTACCAGATCAGCGAGTATCTGGTGCCTCAGCACGGCGACTACTTCTCCCAGCAGACCAACTATCGGGGCTCGTTATCCGAGTCGACCCACGGCGTCGAAGCGGTGTCGATCCAACCGATGAAGGGCAAGATCGCTCTCGGAGGCGACGGGGGAGCGGACGACGGGCTGGTCGCCTACAGCGATTCGCTGTCGTCTCCCGCGTTTAATTCTGCCGACGTGAAAAAGGCGGTAGTGGATGTCACGGACGGAGTGGCTCTCGTGCCTGTCGGGTCGAGCATCAGCACGATCCGCCGCGTGGACTATTCCGCCTCGGAGCTTCGAGTCGTCGGAGCGGACTTTCCCGGCACGCTCGAGAACATCGAAATGCAGGTGTACGGCAACGTGCAACGCCACTTCGTGCGATACGTCTTCAGCGACGACGTGACCGCCGAGGGGTTGCGAGTGCTCGGCATTCGAAACGCGAATCCGATCGTGGGCATCGTCGACCGCGCCGACGCCTCGTTCGACGATGATCTGGTGCCGCTCATCAAGAGCGCGTGTGACCTGCTGCTCGAGCCGACGGCAGGAGCGGTCGCCTGGAACACGGCGGCGATGTGCGCATACATCAACGCCGAGGTAACCGGACTCGCCAGTTACACGGCGAAGGGGAACTCGCTCGTGAACGGGTGGATCACCCCGGACAAGCAGACGGTGGCGTACTGGGAGGCGAAGTTCGCCGCCGGCTACGACATTCTCGACTCGGAGATGTCGTCGTTGTACTACCTCGCCTACTTCAATGACGACGAGCGCATCTGGAAGGTAGCGCACGCTGTCGGACAGGCCGCGGTCAATACGATGTCGTTCTCCGATTCCTACGGCAATCCGCAGCTGGTGGCGAACGGGCCGAACCTGTCCATCCGCAACATGATCCTCAACACGGTTCCCACTTATCTGTGGGGAGCAATGCGGGCGGGCGACACCACAACCGAGACCTACCTCCTCGAAGTACTCGGCCAGCCAGCGATGGGCAACTACGTGCACTCACTCGAATCGCCCTATGAGATCGTGAAGGACGGTGTCTACCGCGCGGCCGAAGAACTCGTTGTTCCGCTTTACTACGGTGCTGACGCGAGTTATTTCGGCAACATCGAGACGATCACCGGCGGCGCGCTGAGCTACACGAACCGTGCGGCACGCGTGGGATACACGGGAGTGGAGATCGACGACGACGAAATCGGCACGAGCGCGACCGGATGGACGGACGCCGAACTCGTTCACCCGACATCGGGGCCCCGCTGGATGACGTGGAACTACTACATGCTGTCGGTGAAATCAGTGCTCGACACCGCTACGGATGATCGCACGGGAGTCACGACCGGCGCGCGCTGGCTGCAGCGCTACCTCGATATCGCCGCGCTGCCGGTGACCGATGACCGCGCCGGGCACCAGCTGCCTCTGTACATCAACCCGGCGGTCTCGGCGGAGTTCAACAAGCGCAGCTGGGGAACCAGCATCCCGCCGGCGAACGAGCAGAGCGGCGGCAACGGCATGAGCAACACGTTGCGACACATCACCGACGCGTACATGATCCGCGAACACGCGGCGGATATCGACTGAGATCGGGGCGGGGGTGCTTGTTGCATCCCCGCCTTGTCGGTCACGGCCGCCAGCGCAGATGCGCCGTGCCGATGCGTGTATCCGCCATGCCGTAGTAGATGTCGAAGCCGCCGTCGCGCGGCTCGATCGCGGTCGGGAACACCACGTTGTCGACGATGCCCTCGCGTTCTTCCGCCGTCTCGGGGCTCAGGAGGGGCGTCGACGACCTGGCGATGACGCGGCTGACATCGTCGGCGTCGAGAAGCATGGCGCCCGCGCTGTAGTGCACGTTCTTCTGCTGGTCGACACCCGCAACCCATTCACCGCGCACACCGTGGTGGATGATCAGCCAACCCTCCGGAACCCGCACCGGCGGGGTGCCGCCGCCGATCTTCAGCTCCTCCCACTCGTGCTCGGGGAGCGCCACGAGTGTGTGCTGCTCCCATTGCCGCAACCAACCGAGCCCGGCACGTCGGCGGGCGAGCGGCAGAAAAGAAACCCAGATGCCGAGCCGCGCATCGTCAAGGCCGTGCGGCAAGGGTTCGCCAGCACCCGCGACGATCTCGTCGATGTCCCAGATCGGACGGTGCAGCATCGCGAGCGACAGCTGGCCGTCGGGTGCGACCACGGCCTCGGGGAAGAGCAGCGCATCCTTGTTGCGGTACAGGTTGAAGTCGGTCCGCCAGCGCGCTTCGAAGGCGAAATCCACGACGCCCTGGCGCTCCCATTCGACCAGATCGGTCGAGGTGGCGAGGGCGATGCGCGGACCGTAGGGACCGTAGGCGGCGTAGGTCATCACCCAGAGGTCGAGCGGCTCCACGCGCGTGATGCGGGGATCTTCGACGCCGGCGGTCTTGGCGTTTTTCTCGAAAGGCAGGCTCGGCTCGAGCGCGAAGCCGTGGCGGTCGGCGGATGACGCGGGGCCTGACTCATCGACCCGGGTACGCCCGATGCGAGAGTAGTTTCCTGCCGCGACGGCTCGATTGAACAGCCAGAGGGTGCCGTCGGTGTCTCGTGCGGTGGCGGGATTGAGAACCCCCTCCGCCTCGCGAGGGTCCGCCGGGTCGGGCCGCATCAGGATGCCCGTGCGCTCGACGGCGATCCATTCGGTGAGGTCGAGGCCTTGCTGTGGCGATGCGGGGGCGTCGGGCACGGAAATCTCCTTTGATTACGGCGTGTAAACCGTGATGCGTATTTGCACGGGCAAATGTCTTGCAATGTTTGGCTAGTCCAGCCTATATTTATACGCATTACAAGACGTGAGCGATTCTTTGTGAGTTGAAGAGGCGTGAAACGAGCACGAGGAGGTGCATCGTGGAGAAATCCAGCAACAACAACGGCAAGCGGGTGACCCAGGCCGACGTGGCACGACTGGCCGAGGTGAGTCAGGCGACCGTGTCCCACGTCATCGCGAGCGTGGCATCCGGAAACTCACGGGTGAGCGACAAGCTGCGCACCAAGGTGATGCAGGCCGTCGAGCTCACCGGCTACGTCGTCAACCCGATCGCGCAGCGCCTCGCAGGCGGACGCAGCGGCTTCGTGGGGGTCTTCACTTACGAGCCGATCTTCCCGGCGCACGGCGATAGTTTCTACCATCCCTTCCTCGTGGGAGTCGAGCGTGCTGCGGAGACCGCCGGCTGGAACCTCGTGCTCTTCACCGGCGCCGCGCGCGTCGAGGGACGACGCAGGATGCTCGCCGACGGCGTGCGGTCGCTCTCGGTCGCCGACGGCTGCATCCTCCTCGGTCTGCACTACGACGCACGCGACCTCGACGCCCTGCTGCAGGAACGTTTCCCGTTCGTCTTCATCGGCGAACGCCACTCCGACGCCGGCGTCGTGCCGTACGTGGCGCCGGACTACGAGACCGCCACGCGCGAGGTACTCGACCTCCTGTTCGCCTTCGGCCACCAGCGCGTCGGGTTCGTCGGCGACCTCAACCCCGATCAGGTCAACAACGTGCGACTGCGGGCCTACCGCGACGTGATGAACCAGGTCGCCCATCAGCCCGGCGTCTTCATCGACTCGCTTGTGCGCGAGCCCTCCGTATTGCTGCAGCAGGTGCTCGACAACCGTCTAACCGCGGTGGTCGTCGACAACAGCGGCGTTGGCGCCCTACTCCTCGCAGAGGCAGAAGAACGTGGCATCCGCGTGCCCGAAGACCTTTCCATCGCCCAGTTGGGTGATCCGGAGATCGCCGACGATATCGACTGGACCGGTTTCCGCATACCGCGCGACGAACTCGGTTTCGAGTCGGTGCGCCTTCTCGCCGAGCTGATCGATGGCACAGCCGACCCCGACGACCTCCAGCGGATGCTCTCCTGCGCGGTCGTGGAAGGAACGACGGCCGGACCGGTTGCGCGCTTCGACGGCACCGATGAGCCCTCGCTGCGTGCCCGGTCGCGCACTGAAAAGACCTCCGAGTGACGAACCTGCACGCCGACGTCGCCGTGATCGGCGGCGGACTCGGCGGAGTAGCCGCGGCCATCGCGGCCTGCCGCCGCGGCGCCACCGTGATCCTCACCTGCGAAGAACCCTGGCTCGGCGGCCAACTCACTTCACAAGCGGTGCCGCCCGACGAGCACCCGTGGATCGAGGAGATGGGCGCGACCGGTACCTATCGCACGCTGCGCGACGGCATCCGCGGCTACTACCGACGCAATTACGCATTGAGCGACGGAGCGAAACTGTCGCGGGAGCTCAATCCGGGCGCGGGTTGGGTGAGCAAGCTCTGCCACGAGCCGAAAGTCGCGGTCGCGGTGATCGAGGAGATGCTCGCACCCTTCGAATCTGGCGGGCGCCTCACGATTCTGCGGCAGACCCGACCGGTATCGGCGTCGGCAGACGGCGATCGTGTCACGGGCATTTCGCTCGTCGGCAGGGCGGGCGAGCGGTACGACGTGAGCGCGGCCTACGTGGTCGACGCCACCGAGCTCGGCGACGTGCTGCCGCTGACCGGCACTGAGTACGTCACCGGGTTCGAATCTCAGAGCGATACCGGCGAGCCGCACGCGCCTGCCGAGGCACAGCCAAACAACGTGCAGGCGCTCACGGTGTGCTTCGCCCTCGACCACGTCGACGGCGACCACACGATCGACCGGCCCGAGCAATACGACCACTGGCGAACCGTCGCACCTCCCGCGTGGGGCGGCCGGCTGCTCAGTCTCGACTCGCCGCACCCGCGCACCGGAGAGAACGAGCACCACGAGTTCGTGCCCAACCCCGGCGACGATGTATTCGCGGTCGACGCCGACCAGAGCGTGAAGCCGGGCGACGAGAACATGTGGCTGTTCCGCCGGATCGCCGCCCGCGACATGTTCGCGCAAGGCGAGTACGGCAGTGACATCACCCTGGTCAACTGGGGCATGATCGACTACCTCGAGGGGCACGTGCTCGACGTGGACGACGAGACGAAGCAGTCGCGGCTGCACGACGCCCGGCAGCTCAGCCTCTCAATGCTCTACTGGCTGCAGACCGAAGTGCCGCGGCCCGACGGAGGCGCGGGGTGGCCAGGGCTGCGGCTGCGCCCCGACGTGATGGGCACGAGCGACGGACTGGCCCAGGCGGCTTACCACCGCGAGGGGCGCCGCATCCGCTCGCTGCGCCGCATCGTGGAACAAGACCTGTCGCTCGCCGTGCGCGGCGACCACGGTGCCGTCAACTATGAAGACAGCGTCGGAATCGGCATGTACCGCATCGACCTGCATCCCTCCACAGGGGGCGACGGCTACATCGACATCGCGTCGTCGCCGTTCGAGATCCCACTGGGATCGCTCATCCCCGAGCGCATGGAGAACCTGCTCGCCGGGGCCAAGAACATCGGTACCACCCACATCACCAACGGGTGCTACCGACTGCATCCGGTGGAGTGGAGCGCCGGCGAGGTGGCCGGCCTGCTCGCCGCCGACTGCGCCCTCGACGGGCGCACGCCCCACCAGGTGTGGCACGACCCGCGATTGCTCGCCGACTTCCAAGATCTCGTCGAACGGTTCGGAATTCCCCGCCGCTGGCCGGCAGGGGTGCAGGGGTACTAGAGCGTCACCCGACCGGTCATCCCGACCGGCGGCAGTAGTCAAGAACCACAGCAAAGGAGCTGCAATGAACAAGTTCTTCGCACCACGCACCCGACGAATCGCCCTGGCGGCGACGTCGGTGTTCGCCATCGCGAGCCTCGCGGCCTGCGCGAGCACCCCGGCCGAACCCGACGCCCCCGTCGACCTGACGGTCGCGGTGTGGAGCGCCAACGAGGCGCACCTCGCCCTGTTCCAGGAGATCGGCGACAAGTACGTGGCGGATCACCCCGACTCCGTGTCATCCGTCACCTTCGAAACAATCCCCTTCGACTCGTACACGAGCACTCTCACCACGCGCATCGCCAGCAACGACGCACCCGATCTGGCCTGGGTGCTCGAGAGCTCGGCTCTCGAATTCGTCGAATCCGGAGCGCTCGCTCCTCTCACCGAGACCCTGAAGGGCACCGAAGACTACGACTTCGACGACCTCAACTCGAGCGCGCTCGATCTCTGGACCGCCGACGACGTTCTTTACGCCTACCCCTTCTCCACCAGCCCGCAGGTCTCAATCGTCAACAACGACCTCTTCGCCGCCGCCGGACTGCCGTCGCCGCGCGAGATGTACGAGGCGGGCGACTGGACCTGGGAGGGCGTGCGCGACGCGAGCGCCGCGATCACCGCCAAAGCAGGCGTACCCGGCTACCAGGTATACCCGGCCGCGTGGCAGTACCTCTCGGTGATCTGGGACAGCTTCGGCGCCCAGCCGTGGAATGACGCCGGCACCAAGTGCACGTTCGACTCGCCCGAGATGGTGGACGCGTTCCAGTTCGTCTCCGATGGCATCTACAAGGACGCCGCGTTCCCAGAGCCGGGCAGCAACTTCGACTTCTACACCGCGCAGACCGCGATGGTGATCACCGGCATCAGCCAGGCGAACAAGCTCGACGGCTCGTTCGACTGGGACGTGCTGCCCCTGCCCGCCGGTCCCGAAGGCCAGAAGAACATCATCGGTCAGGCCGGAATCGGCGCGCTCGCCGCGGGCGAGCACCCGAAGCAGGCATCCGAGTTCCTCGCCTACTTCACCGACCCCGACAACGCCGCGCAGCTCGCGGAGTTCTTCCCGGCTCCGCGAACCTCGCTCACGACCGCGGCCAAGCTCGCGGCGGTGAACCCGCTGCTCAGCGAAGACCAGCTCGAAGAGGTTGTCGTCGATACCGTGAGCGACGCCAGCACCTACCCCTCGCACGCCAACTTCGCCGCCATCAGCAACGCGCTGCAGCCAAAGCTCGACGCGGTGTGGGCCGAGGGCGCCGATGTGAAGTCCGTGCTCGGCGACGTCTGCGCGGCGATCGAGCCCCTGCTCGGCGATTAGGAGATGCTGTGACAGTCCAAACAGTGCGGCCGCAAGCCGAGGGGAGCGCTAGCGTCGGAGCTCCCCTCGGGGGCGACCCTCGCGGCCCGCGCCGGTCGCGGATGGCCTCGCGCATGCGCCGCAGCGAGGTGCGCACCGGCCTGCTCATGGTTTCGCCGGCGCTGCTCGGTGCCATCGTCTTCGTGGCCTATCCGCTGATCACCCTGCTCTGGTACAGCCTGCAGGAGTGGAAGCCGCTGGCGGGTGGCCCGGTGTTCACTGGCCTCGACAACTACGAACGGCTGCTGTCCGACCCATCCGTGCGCGATTCGCTCGGCGCGACCGCGATCTTCTCCACCGGGCTCGTCGTGTTCAACATCGGTCTCGCGCTCTTCCTGGCGGTTCTACTGAACCAGAAGATCCGCGGCATGACGGCGTTCCGCACCATCTTCTTCTCGCCGGTGGTCGTCTCGCTCGTGGCCTGGACGCTCGTCTGGACCTTCCTGCTGCAGAACAACGGCGGCATCAACGGTTTCCTTGCGGCGGTCGGCATCGACGGCCCGAACTGGCTGCGCGAGCCGGGCTGGGCCATGGCCTCGGTCATCGTCGTGCAGGTGTTCAAGGGGGTGGGGCTCAACATGGTGTTGCTCTTGGCCGCGCTGCAGGAGGTGCCGGAGGAGCTCGTCGAGGCATCCAAAATCGACGGAGCGACGCGGGCGCGTACTTTCCGCTCGATCACGCTCCCCCTCATCAGCCCGACTCTCCTGCTCGTCTCGATCGTCACGATCATCGGGTCGCTGCAGGTATTCGCCCAGATCCGCATCATGACCGAGGGCGGCCCGTCGAACTCGACGAACGTCCTCGCCATGTACCTCTATCAAACGGCGTTCGAGGTGAAGGAGTTCGGCTACGGCAGCGCGGTCGGCGTTCTCCTCTTCGTTCTCGTGCTCGGTCTCACCCTGCTGCAGTGGGGCGCCCGCAAGAAATGGGTTCACGATGAAAACTGAAGAACAGGTGCTCGAACGCGTGCCCCTCGCCGCCCGCCGCTCGTGGAAGTGGTCGGCGATCGGCATCTACGCACTGATGATCGTGCTCACCATCCCGTTCCTCTTTCCCTCGTGGTGGATGGTCACGTCGAGTTTCAAGCCGCTGAGCCAGGTGCTCGAGTTTCCGCCGACGCTCTGGCCGCGCGACTTCACTCTCGACGCCTACGCGGCCGTATTCGAGCAGCCGTTTCTGCTGCAGTACTTCAACAGCCTCTACATCGCCGCATTGGTGACCGTCGGCACGATAGCTATCTCGGCGATGGCCGGCTACGCCTTTGCCCGCATCCGGTTTCCCGGCGCCAACCTGATATTCCTGCTCATCCTCGTCGGGCTTATGCTGCCCGGCGAGGTCACGATCATCCCGCTCTTCCAGCTGTTCAACGGCCTCGGGCTGACCAACACGCACTGGCCGCTGATCATCATGCCAATGTTCGGCGCCTCCGCGGTCATGGGCACGTTCGTAATGCGGCAGTTCTTCCTCGGCATCCCGCGCGAGCTCGAAGACGCGGGCTTCGTCGACGGACTCGGCCGCTTCGGGGTGTTCCGCAAGATCGCACTGCCTCTCGCCCGTCCGTCGCTGGCTGCGGTCGCAATCCTCAGCTTCCTGTCGTCGTGGAACGCATACCTCGAGCCGTTGGTCTTCCTGTCGAGCAAAGACAAGTTCACCCTGCCGCTCGCGCTCACCCAGTACACCGACGCGATCGGTGTGCCGATCTGGAACGTCCAGCAGGCCGCGGCGACGCTCACCGTCTTGCCGGTGCTGCTCGTCTTCATCTTCGCCCAGCGACACTTCGTTCAAGGTCTGAGCCAGAGCGGGATCAAGGGGTAACGCGCGTCGTGCCAACTCCCGCCCATCGCGCGTCTGACGCGTTCGCCGTCGACCCGCTCTATGACGCGCTGGCCGCGCGACCCACGCCAGCAGAGTCGCCCACAGAGTGGCTGTACGGGCCGGGAGAGACAGAACTATTCGCGTTGCACCGGCTGGTGACAGAGGGCGCGGCCGCCGCAGTTCACGTCGACTACGTGCGCAACTACGGCAGGGTCGCCGAATCGTCGGTCTTCCGGGTGGCCTTGCCTCCCACCGATGAGGCGGTGGCGGTGCGCCTCGAGGCAACGGGGCGGGTCGAAGCGCGCCTCGACTGGTGGTTGGTAGGCGGTTCGGGCGAGGGACAGCTCGTGGTGAACGTGGCGCCGCACCCGCACGACGTCGAGCTCGTCGTTGTGGTGCGTACGGCAGCGCACGTGCCCGGCGGGCTGTGGGTGGCGGGGGATCTCGCGGCCCTCGATTGGCAGTGGAGCGCAGACGGTGGATGCTGGCTGCCGGCCGCTCGGACGCGGGGAGCGGGCGACGGCACACCACCACACACGCGGCGCGAGCCTGTCGTGACGCTGCCGCTCGGCCAAGCAGGCGCGGGCCTCCTCGACCTGGGGTTTCCCGTGATCGGGCGGCCCGTCGTGGCGAGCGCCGGCCGGCCGCGCATCCGCACCGGGGAGTCGCCGGAGGAGGCGATGGCGACGTCGGACGCAGAGTCGCACCATGAGGTATTCCAGCGCGACGACGGGCTCTGGACGAGCGTGCACGAGTTGGGATTCCGCTACCTGACGGTCGAGGCCGACCGTGACGAGGCCGTGATAGTCGACGCGTCGTTTCATCCGGCCCGCTATTCGGGGGCTTTCGCCTGCTCCGACGAGCTGCTCACGCGCGTCTGGATGACGAGTGCGTTCACGCTGCGGCTCACCATGCACGAGTTGATGGTCGACGGTATCAAGCGCGACCGCATGCCGTGGGCGGGCGATCAGGCCGTTTACCTCGCGGCCAATGCCTATGCCTTCGCCGACGCCGACATTGCCGGTCGGTCGCTCGCCGCGCTCGGCCGGCCGGGTGTGGGGTTTGTGAACGGCATCGCCGACTACTCACTCTGGTGGGTCATCGCGGTCGACGAGCACGCCCGCTACTTCGGTGGGGGTGTGCCGGGCGAACAGGCCGCGCGGGTGTTCGCGCACCTCGACTACCTCGCAACGTTCTGCGATGACGACGGACTGCTGGTGCCGCGGTCGGTCGAGGGCGCCACGTTCCCGCCGCTCGCCGACGGGGTGTTCATCGACTGGGGTGTCGAGCACGAGCAGACCGCGCTGCAGGCGCTCTGGTTCTGGGCGCTTCGCAGCGGCGCGAGCATCGCCCGCCGCGCCGGCGACATCGCGCGGGCGGGCGCGCTGGACGACCGTGCGCGGCGGCTCGGAGCCGTGCTGCGGGCGAGTGTGGGAGCGGGGGCCGACTGGCGAGGGGCCGACGACGCAGCGGCCACGCCGCACGCGAACCTGCTCGCCTGCCTCTCCGGCCTGGCAGACCCCCGTCACGACGCGGGCATCCGGGCGGCGCTCGCCGCGGACTTCGGCGGCACGCCGTTTATGCGCACCTTCGCGCTGCGGGCGCTGGCGGCGGCAGGCGGGCGCGACGAGGCGCTCGCGGGCATCCGCGCCTATTGGGGCGGGATGCTCGAACGCGGGGCGGTCACATTCTGGGAGGATTTCGACCCGCACGGCCGAGAACAGCTGTCGATGTACGGGCGCCCGTTCGGCCGCAGCCTCTGCCACGGCTGGGCGACCGGCCCTGCAGCGCTGCTGCCCGAGATCATGCTCGGCGTCGTGCCGCTATCCGACGGCTGGAGCACGTTCGCCGTCGACCCGTACCTGGGCGAGCTGGACTGGGCCGCGGCCACGGTTCCCACACCGCACGGCGACATCGTGATCGAAGTAGACCGGGAGAGAATCATCGTGCGCGTACCCGCGGCAACCACCATGTACATCGGCGACGAGGCCGTGGCCGGACCACGCGACTACGACTCGTTCTGGAAAGCGAAGTGATCGTGCACGAGATCTCGCTGCAGACCGCAGACCTGCACCTGCTGCTGACGGTTGCGAGCGACGGGCCCGTGCTGCTCGCGGCCGCGGGCGTGCCGGGCGCCCCCTCGATCGTGAGTCCGCTTCCGTTCGTCGACGTGTACACGGCAACCGAACGCAAGACCCGGATGAGCCGCAGCTACGCTGCCTCGAGTGTCGGCAAACGGCTGCGGTACGTGTCGCACGAGCTGTCGCCGGGGTCGCTGCGTCTGGTGCAGCACGATCCCGCGACCGGCCTGCACGTGACATCCGTCTTCAAAGCGGCACTCGGCGTATCCGCGCTGCGGCTGCACCACGTCGTCGAGAACCGGGGCACAGGCCGTATCGACCTCGTCGCGGTTCCGACCGCCGTGCTCGGGCTGGGCGAAATCGGCCCCGCCGTCGGCGCTCTCGACGTGACCTGGGGCGAAAGCGAGTGGATCGCCGAGGGGCGCTGGCAGCAACGGGCGCTGAGCGCGCTTGCCCCGTCCGTCGATCTGGCGCCGACGCAGCCCGAAGGCCGCGCGCATTTCGCGCTCACGAGTCATGGCAGCTGGTCGACCGGCGAAGTCCTGCCGACGGGCGTGGTCTCCGACCGCGAGTCGGGAGCCGCGATCGCGTGGCAGGTGGAGACGAGCGCCGCCTGGCATGCCGAGTACGGGCAGGTCGGTTCGCGGGCGTACCTCAGCCTCGTCGGCCCAGCGGATGTCGAGCACCACTTCGTGCAGCCGCTGGATGTCGGCGACAGCTGGCAGACCGTGCCGGTCGGCCTCGCGTTCTCGGCCGACGGTCGCGACGGTGCTTTCGCCGCGCTCACCGGCTACCGCCGTTGGTCGCGCTCGACCGGCCCGGCCGACGCGCTGCTGCCGGTCGTCTACAACGACTACATGAACACCCTGATGGGCGACCCGACGACGGAGAAGCTCACACCCCTGATCGATGCTGCGGCTGCGGCGGGCGCTGAGTACTTCTGCATCGACGCCGGCTGGCACACCGAGCTCGGCGACACGGCGGCATGGAGCGCCATCGGCGACTGGGTCGAGGTTCCCGGACGGTTCAGTGACGGCCTGCTCGGCGTGGTGGGGCAGATCCGCGACCGGGGAATGGTGCCGGGGCTGTGGCTGGAGCCGGAGAGCGTGGGCGTGCGCGCGAGAGTAGCCGAGACGCTGCCCGACGAGGCGTTCTTCATGCGGTTCGGTGAGCGGGTGCGCGACCAAGACCGCTTCCAGCTCGACTTCCGCCATCCCGCCGCGCGGGCGCACCTCGATGACCGCATCGACGCGCTCGTCGCCGACTACGCCATCGGCTACTTCAAACTCGACTACAACGTGAATCCCGGGCCGGGCACAGACTCAGCGACCGCTGGCGCCGGGGCGGGACTGCTCGACCACACCCGCGCCTACCGCGACTGGCTCGTGGCAGTGCAGGCGCGGCATCCGCACGTGCTCTTCGAGAACTGCGCGGCGGGCGCGATGCGCATGGACTACTCGCTGCTCGCGATAAGCCACCTGCAGTCGACTTCCGATCAACCCGACTACCTCAGGTACGCGCCGATCGCCGCCGCCGCGCCCGCGAGCATCCTGCCCGAACAGTGCGCGAACTGGGTGTATCCGGCCGCCGGCCTCGACGCGGAACAGACAGCCTTCACCCTCGTCAACGGGCTCGCGGGCCGGCTCTACCTGACCGGGTTCCTCGGCGACCTGTCGGCCACGCAGGCGGCTCTCGTCGCCGACGCCGTGCGTCTCAGCAAGAAGTGGCGGCACTGGATGGCCGCGTCGACGCCGTCGTGGCCGCTCGGACTGCCCGGCTGGCACGACGACGTGCTCGCGATTCGGCTCACGGTCGGCGGAGAGTCGCTGTTCGCCGTGTGGAACAGGGGCGCGGATGCCGCGACCGTACGTCTTCCCGAGGGTGAGACGACGGCCGAACTGCTGTTCCCCGGTTTCGCGGAGGCACCGCAGGGCGACCTCGAGCTCCCGCCGGGACCGGCCGCGCGGCTGTACCTGCTGCGGTGATCGGGCGTTTTCTCAGCTTCGGTCCATAGGTTCGTATCGATAAGGGGAGTAATCCACTACACCTGCTTCGTCAGTACGGGCCCAGAGACGCGTCCCGGAGCGGTGGTTGTTTCACGGTGTGAGCAGCGGATGAGACTTTAGTTTCTGTTTCCGCGACCCCTTGGAGCCACCACGTGAACGTGACCCCCGCCGTCTGGCTGATCACCATCGCCGTCACCATCGCCTTCTTCGTCTACGAGTTCTTCGTGCATGTGCGCAAGCCGCACGAACCAAGCATCGGCGAATCTGCTCGCTGGAGCGTGTTCTACATCAGCCTCGCCCTGCTGTTTGGCGTGGGCATCGGTATCTTCTCCGGATGGAACTTCGGCGGCGAATACTTCGCCGGATACGTCACCGAGAAGGCGCTGTCGATCGACAACCTCTTCGTCTTCCTCATCATCATGAGCGGGTTCGCGGTACCGAAGGCCTACCAGCAGAAAGTGCTGATGATCGGTATCATCATCGCGCTGGTGCTGCGCGGCATCTTCATCGCGGTCGGCGCCACGCTGATCGAGAACGTGTCGTGGATCTTCTACATCTTCGGCGCACTGCTGCTCGTACTCGCCTGGCGCCAAGCGTTCAGCAACCACGAAAGCGACCCGTCGAACGGGCGCATGGTGAAGCTCGCGCGGCGCATCCTGCCGATCACCGACGACTACCACCGCGACCGCATCAGCGTGAAGATCGACGGCAAGCGCTTCTTCACGCCGATGCTGCTCACGATCGTCGCGATCGGCGTCGTCGACATCGTCTTCGCGGTCGACTCCATCCCGGCGGTCTACGGGCTCACCAACGAGGCCTACATCGTCTTCACCGCCAACGCGTTCGCGCTGATGGGCCTGCGCCAGCTGTACTTCCTCATCGGCGGGCTGCTCGAGCGCCTGGTCTACCTCGCCCAGGGCCTCGCCGTGATCCTCGGCTTCATCGGTGTGAAGCTCGTGCTGCACGCCCTGCACGTGAACGAGCTGCCGTTCGTGAACGGCGGCCAGAACGTGGAGTGGGCGCCCGAGGTGCCGATCTGGTTCTCGCTGCTGTTCATCGGCGCGACGATCGCGGTCGCCACGGTCGCGAGCCTGCGCAAGACGCGCGACGACAAGCGCACGCCGGCCGAGGTCGACGCCTAGAACTTGCTGCCGAGGGCCTTGGCCTTCAATGCGTCGAATTCGCCGGGCGTCAACACGCCCTGGTCGACGAGCGCTTTCGCCTTGGCGATCTCGTCGGCCGGGTTGGCGAACGAGACCGAGCGCACGTAGGCATCCGAGTACTCGGGCGCCTTCTCGGGGCGTTGCTGCGCCCGGTCGCTCATACCGGCGCCGCGCGCGATCAGGTAGACGAGCGCCGTGATGAACGGCACGAACACGAGGAAGACGATCCAGAGCGCCTTCCACCAGCCGTTCAGCTTGTGGTCGCGGAATAGGTCGATCACGATCCAGGTGAGCATAAAGATGTACGCGCCGAACGTGATCAGCAGAAACAGATACTCGAACACCCCGCCGAAAATGCTCCAGCGCATGACGCCTCCTCGATCGATGCAGCCGACGGTAGTCGGGCCGCCGCCGCCGCCGATCATCAGTTGTGGGTGACCGAGTGTGTGCGGCGTTGAGAGGCCGGTACATAGATAGATAGTTTGGTAGTGGGGAATTCGGTCCGGATTGCCGGCCCAGAGCAAAATCTATGGCGGATGAATCAAACGGTTCGCCTTTGTGAGCCTGTGGATATCCCGATAGGAACTGCGACTACGACCTAGACTCTGGCTGTGAAGGAATCCAGCCACGACGTCTTGCACCAATCTCTCGACTATCCGCCGGTCGTCGAAGCGGTTGCGGGGATTGAGTTCCGTTCACGCGGGATAGACGTGGTGGGACTTGTGCGCGAGAGCGCCTCGTGGCATGACCAGTACCCGACGGTCAGTGCGCAGTCGCCATTGCCTCCTACCCGGCCCTTTGGTCAGCCCGGAGGTGACTTCGAGTTTCAATTTGGAGAGGCTTTCCCCCCAACTCGGCTTTGGTCTGTGTCACCGGACCTGACGTGGCTTGCGCAAACGCAAGACGATCGCGTCTTGCTCAACTGGCGAAAAGTCAGGGACGACGTGACCTATCCCGGTTACGAGGCCATTCGTCCGGCCTTTTCGAATCTCGTCGAATCGATCAGGAACAATGCAGAGTCGCCACTGGTACCGCTGGTGGCCGAGTTCAGCTATGTAAACCACATAACGGGCGGTGTGCTCGGGTTGCACGACAACTACTCGGTGTTCCGGCAACCCGATCAACCGTTGCCCGGCGAGGTCGTGGTCGAGCGGTACGAAACGGTCACGCGGAGCCAACTGGACATTGGGGTTGCACAGCTTACTGTGTCTATTCAGCCAGCGAACGGAGAACCGGGGGCGACTATGCTGACGGTAGCCAGCAAGGTGTTTGCTTCGGGGAATATGCCCGACGTTGAAATCCTTGACCTTGTGGACGCCGCGCATAAGCTTGCAAAGCAGGCGTTTTTTGCAATAGTTTCTGACACGACGAAAGAGAAATGGGGACCTACGGATGGTGCCTAGTCTGTCGCTCACACGCGAAACACAGCACGAAGACGTGTCTGAGTTGCGCGTAGTTGACGCGTCTCTGACACTCAATGAGAACGTCGCACCAAGCACTTTTCGCTCGCGTCGCGCGCTCTTGATTCATGCGCATAGCCAGCTAAGCGCTCTGTCGCAGCGGCAGCAGGCGCGTGACATGGAGCCCTATCGAATAGTTCTGCGCCTCCTTGGAACGCTTGTAACCGATGGCTCCCCTACGCCGCAGATCGGAGATAACGGCGATGGTGGAGTAGCTGTCGAATGGCTTGTTGATGGCAACTCCCTGCGCCTTGACTACGAAGACGAAACTGAGATCTTGCTCACCGCGAAGGGATCTGACGGCGAGCGCGTTCTCTGCGAAACGGTGAATGTTTGGTGGTTAGCGAGTGACCTTGCTGTAATGCAGGCTCGCGATTTCTTGAGGAATCTCGCGCAGCAGGTGTCGCGGCCCCTTCCTATTAGCTAGATGGAAGCCGTGGGGGCGGGGGCAAGCGTTAGTCTCATCGTCGGAGAGGCCGAGAGGCTTCTCCGTCGGTTCAACGATGAAGATCCTTCCCACGCGGATGCAATAACCGTCGACGAAGGGAGCGCCGGCGTTCGGAAGCTCCGTGGTGGTGCTCTTCGCTTCGATGATGACGGGTGCTCGGTGTTTCGGCACGAGGTACTGATTGGTCTTGCGCTATCTGCCAGCGCGATCACCCATCCGCCATTTACCGCCATTGCGGTGACGAGTCGGTCCGAGGTCGAGGGTTTTCGCTCTGGCCTTGCCGTTGATCCGGTTGATGCGCCGGAGTTTTCCGTGAAGGCGGATCCACTTGAGCCTGGAGCGCCATACGATCCTGCGCACACGCTCATTTACGCAGAACGAACATATCCTTCAAAAACGAAGCGTCGGGCGGCCATTTCTGATCTCGCAGGCACCGCGTTCACCTTGGCCTAGTCGCCGCCGCCGATCATCAGTTGTGGGTGACCGAGTGTTACGTGATGTGGAATGCAACACGACACCTGCTGCGTTAGCTTGAAGGCGCGTTCCGCGCACACTCCCCACCTCGTTAGGACCCAATGGATCT
>Ga0247730_1000661_pt1 | contig 23282 bp, 30 predicted proteins | sample UWRJL073202C2_FD_180959 | JGI IMG/M metagenome (GOLD analysis project Ga0247730, IMG submission 180959) | Plant litter microbial communities from Arlington Agricultural Research Station in Wisconsin, United States - UWRJ-L073-202C-2 | ecosystem: Environmental > Terrestrial > Plant litter >... | reverse complement strand
ATTTTTACCCTCAAAATAGTCTTACTGTTAGGACACAGACGATTTTTCTGACAGATGACGATCACGTGGTGTATATTTTTCGCCGGTCAAAAACCCCCTCGATCCTATAACCGGTTATCAACCGGCGAATAACCGGCGAATAACTGGTCCGGTGAATAACCCCCAGTTTCCGTCGCAGCCCTAATCACAGGCCAACTTTGAGCACGTGAGCGAAGCGGATAATTCGGATCAGAGGTTTGAAGAGTAACCGAGTCCAACTGAACCTATTCTCTTTCTGCATTTTCGTCTTACTTGTGCTCATTTCTGGACACTGTTTCGTTTGATATGGCGTCTTTAATTCGCTATGGGATCTCTCGCCATATCTTCCGTGGCCAAGGGTACGCGAAGTATATATCGACTGGAATTCCACCTCCTCTTCAAGGCATCAGAATATTGGATTTGACTCGTGTCTTGGCGGGTCCCACGGCGACTATGCTGTATGTTCTGCCTGGTAGTTGTTCTGGCCCTCTCAGCTCCTGAATGTCGTAACACAGTCTCGCTGATCTAGGCGCGGACGTTATCAAGGTCGAGGCTGTAGGGAAGGGCGACGATACACGTATGTTCCGTCTTGAAACTATGTCAAGGCTACTCGGCTGAAGGATCCTGTTCCTCTAGGTACATGGAACCCACCTTCTGCACCCCTTTTGAGGGATGCACCCGGAGGAGATTCTCCAGAGTCGGCATACTTTCTCGGTGTTAGTACTTCAGTCAATTTCGCCCTTTGCTACTAAAAACTGATCCATGTCTAGGTCAATCGCAACAAACGATCTATTACAGTAAACTTCAAAAGTCCAGAAGGCCTTAAAATATTGAAAGAGCTGGTTGCGACATCCGATGTTCTTGTCGAGAACTATATTACTGGAAAACTAGCCGAGATGGGTCTTGGTTTTGAGGATTGTCAGAAGGTTACTACTCTGAAAACTGATATTCTTTCCCTCATATTGAGCTTTCTTTGTTTCTCAGATTAACGACAAGCTTATCTATGTCTCGATCACAGGTGAGGGCTCTGAAGTGATTGCTTCAAGTCTCCACTGACAAAGACGACGCTTCACAGGATATGGTCAGACAGGACCATATAGCAAGGCTGCAGGGTACGATGTTATTATAGAGGCAGAAGCCGGACTCATGCACATGTAAGCACAGCTGTGTTTCTCTCGAAGGGGATTCCAAACATTCATCCTCGCAGAACGGGTGAACCTGATCGGCCACCATCGAAAGTTGGCGTTGCAGCTACTGACATCGCCACCGGACTCTATGCTCATGGTGCAGTCATGGCTGCTCTTCTATCACGACAGAAGACCGGAAAAGGAGTATGGGTCGATTGCAATCTTTTCGAGTCTCAGGTAAAGTTATATTGGTCGTATTCACCATTAAGCTAACGCGGAATAGATAGCAGGGCTAGCAAACATTGCTTCTAACTACCTAGTAGCCGACAAGGAAGCTGGTCGCCATGGTACATCGCATCCCTCCATTGTACCATATCAGGTCTTTCCATGCAAGGACGGCTTTATTATGATAGGTGCCGGAAACGACAGACAGGCAAGTAGTTTGCACAGGACCTGTAGATCGTGGTCTGACATATCGTTGCCAGTTCAGCACATTTAGCAGCATTGTAGGAAGACCTTCGCTACCTAGTGACCCTAAATTTGCAACAAATAGCTTGCGAGTGGAGAATAGAGAGGAATTGATTCAGATCCTGACTGAAGCACTAATGCAAGATGGTAGAGAGGTATGGCTCGAGAGATTCCGCGGGAAAGGGTGGGTGTTCTATCCGCCGGTTAGTGCAGTAGAGGGACAAATTAACGAATCCTCCTTCAAGCGTTCCCTATGGGCCGATCAACAACATCAAGCAGACCTTTGAGCACCCTCAGGTATATTTCTATGCATGGAATGGTGTCGAGACTATTGAACGTTCTTCTGATAGGCGGTTGCTCGTGGCGTTACCGTGGAGGTGGATGTGAGCGCCAAACTCGCCCCCTTTGACTATGATGTCTGATCAAGTCCTTCTTTAACAGCATCCCCGTGCAGGAAAGATCAAGCTTGTTAGACCAGCGGTGTCATACAATGGTGAGAAAATGCCTGTGAGGCTTCCACCCCCATATTTGTCTCAGCACACAGAAGAGGTTAGTGCCTCAAGCGTCATCGCGGAAACCATGTTAGTGTGCTCATTCTCTTTTGGTAGGTACTTTCAGAGCTTGGATATGATTCTGAGCGCATCGAGGCCCTTCGTAAGGCAGGAGTTGTCTAGATAGGCATAAAAGCCCCTTCGATTAGGACTTAAGCATAGATCTCCACGGTCTCTTGTCCTGCATATACACCCTAATACAAGTGTTTATTACTGAGTGAAAAGTTTCTGGCAGTGAGACCTAAGGACCTTCAAAGTCACGTGTGGAATTGCGGCATTAGGCGCGTCCACAGTCGCGTCCACATCGACTACTTGGACGCGACGGTCATGTCGACTCAAGGCCTCAGCCTCGAGACGCCAAACGATTTTCCAGCCTTCCCATATCAGCCACCTTATTCCATACAAACCAGCTTAATGAAGCATCTCTACGAAGTTATTGAGCGACGACAAGTTACCATAGTAGAGAGTCCCACCGGGACCGTGCGTACGCCTTATACATCCGAAGTTTCTCGCATTTGAATAGCCTGAATTTCAGGGAAAGACTTTGAGTCTGCTGTGCTCCAGTCTTACCTGGCTAGCTGATGAGGCTCAGCGAGCTAGAATAGGTAAGTTGGATGCAGCGAGTGGGCAGCAAGCTTCTGACGGTCAGTCTCGTTCAGTGCTTTTTCGACGGGGAATTGAACACTTTAGTTAGGGCCTGATTGGGTCTGGGAGCAAACTCGAGCTCGTATGAGTCGAGATCTTGACGCTGAAGAAGAAGAGCAAGCACAGAGGTTGCTCAAGGCCCGCAAACGTGAAGCTCAAATGAAGCGCGCTGCCAAAGGAAGGGTGCACAAGAAAGCAGTACGATTGAACCTTGTTTGAAGCTTTGTTAAACTGACAACCTTAGTTCAGAAACAAAATGGCGCTGATAAAGCATCTGTGGACGAGGACGAAAAGACATTTCTCCCGGATGATGCACAGGATGAGGACGACAATTTCTCTCCTGCTGTTCGTGCACTCATGGCCAAGTAAACTCCAGTCCACGCATGGTACCCCTTCCTAGAAATGAGCTTACTTATGATGCATCCAGATTGAACCAAGGCTCCAAAAGTGTCCAAGTCCCCGTCGAAGATCCTACATGTACTAAAATATATTACGCATCACGAACTCATTCGCAACTCTCTCAAGTCCTCCCAGAACTGCGAAAACTCAATATCACAACCAAATCATACCACCCCGAGGATATCACTCCCAGCAACACAAAACGCAAAGCTTCACATGACGAGGACGAACAACTCAATGAAGAAACTCTGTCGTTTCGTACTGTCTCGCTGGGATCACGAAAACAGCTATGCATCAATGAGAAGTTGAGGAACCGGGCCAGTGATTTAGATGAGGGCTGCCGCGAGCTATTGGCAGGTTCGTTCGCTTTCGTTCACCTGGGGAGTCTTTCTGATGTATTTTCCCTAGAGAAAGGAGACAAACGCTGTGCCCACTTGCCCAGTATGGAGGAGGACTATCGGATGACCGATCTACGAGACCAAATCCTGGTAACTTCAAAACCCTTGCTTGTTATAGAACCTGCGCGGGTTGATCATACTCTCATAGGCGACGCCAAAAGACATTGAAGATTTAGCAGAACTCGGCAAAATTTCTCAAACATGCCCTTACTTTGGTTCCCGTCGAGCAATTCCGCAGGCACAGGTATGGATATTCAAGATTCCTCACCTTTCTACTTCTAATATACTCTGCAGCTTGTTACTCTTCCATACAATCTCCTCCTGCAAAAGAGTGCACGAGATGCCTTGGGAATTGACTTGGAAGGCCAAATTGTCATTGTTGATGAGGCTCACAGTGAGAGATTATTCTTATTTTGTTGCAAAATACCTGGTCTCATGATAATTACAGATCTGATCAATACAGTACTCTCTTTATCGACAACACGAGTCCGGTTGTCTGTATTGTCCACGTCGCTGGTTCAAGTTTGCATCTACTTCCAGCGGTTCCGCAATAGACTTACGCCAATCCATGTTCTACACCTCAAGAAACTGATAGCGTTCTTTGATTTGCTCAAGAAATGGATGACTGGATGGAAGGAAGAGCATGCCAAGGCCTCGCAAAGCGTCGAAGTCGTTACATCCACGGACCTCATGATTCGCCTAGGACCAAAAGCTGCAGCATTGAACCTTCTTGAGATTGTGGATTACCTCAAGTCAAGCAAGGTATGAACATATGGTATGCCTTGGATACTGCACTGCTGAAGCCTGAGAGCAATAGATTGCTCGCAAAATATCAGGATATGCTGATAAAGAGACTGAGAAAGCGAAGGGTAGGTAAGGCTTCGACCTGATGTCGTTTACTGGCTTACTGATTCTCTCTGCCAGACGATAACAAAGTCAAAAGGGCCAGTCGTGGTGCAGTCCCACCATTACATGCAGTGGAGGATTTCATGCTGTCGTTGAGTTCCGCGAGTGAAGGTGAAAACAATTGTCTTATTTCGGCTATCCTGCACTAACAAGCCGAAAGATGGGCGTTTAACTGTTCAATTTGTGCCAACAAAGAGTGGAGGTGATGTTGAGATCAAATATCAGCTTTTGAACGCTGCGCCTACCTTTCTTGAAGTTGTAGATAAAGCCCGATCGGTCATATTAGCTGGGGGTACCATGTCGCCAGTAAGCCTATTCTTCGGCATCAATGCTCTCTTAATCATTCCTTGTCTTGTTTATTGCAGATATCTGACGTAGTGAACCAACTCTTCACAACTGTACCAGACGCGCGTCTTACAAGCTATTCTTGTGGGCACATTATCCCGCCCTCAAATCTGCTTACCGCATCTCTGTCAAAAGGCCCTCGGAATGGCGCCTTTGATTTCAAGGCAAGCAAGCAAAACGATGCCCAAACTGTAAGCGTTAGCCATTTTGTATATCTCTTGTACTTACTCCGATAATTAGATCAGTGAACTTGGCCAGACAATATCGAACCTAACAAATGTAATTCCACGCGGTATGGTGGTTTTCTTCCCGTCCTATGCTTTCCTTGGGAAATGTAAAGAAGTGTGGAAATTGGATGCAATGTTGGACCGTTTTGAGACAAAGAAAAAGGTATGCAACTCAGAAGATGATTTTCGTATTTGTGTTTAAATTGTTTGGGCAGGTCTTCTTCGAGCCTGAGGAGAGTACAGCAGTCGAAAAGGTCTTACGAGAATACGGCGAAAAGATTCGCGACATGGTGAATCTTAAAGCGCATTCCAAATGATCTCTCGACTCACAGAAACTAACTCGCAGGCGAGTCCGCACAATGGTGGTGCATTATTATTTGCTGTCATTGGTGCCAAACTGTCAGAAGGTCTTAACTTTACTGACGATTTGGCAAGGTGAGCCTCTGCATCGAGCCCTCCATTCGTTGTATCTTATCCGACCTTGCAGAGCCGTGGTTATCATCGGTCTTCCGTTCGCCAATCTTGGATCTCCAGAGCTCAAGGAGCGCATGAACTATATGAAACGGTTAGGAGCAAAAGTGCAGCAACCAGACGGCAAGAAGGTAGATGCTGCATCGGAACTGTACCTCAACATGTGTATGAACTCTGTAAACCAGAGTATCGGTACTATGATCCCCTGTCTTTCTCCTGAGCGATAGGGTGCTGATTTCTCAAATTCAGGAAGGGCAATTCGGCATCGTGGGGATTGGGCTGCTTTGATTCTTCTGGACCAACGGTATTCCACACCGAACATACGTAATCGTCTTCCGAAATGGATAGGCACGGACTTGAAAACTATGGATACATTTGGGCAGGCCATGAAAGAGCTAGGAGCATTTTATCGAGGGAAGCGCACAAGCACTGCGCCGAGCTAGCGCTGCCAAGAGCGATTTGGATACGGTTCCGACAGAAGGATTTTACTGTTACTGTGTTGATACTGGATAGTTTACATTATGTCATGACCATGTATTACTCTACGCGCATTTATGGAGGTATCTTAGGATATAAATTGAGCGATGTCAAGCAGCGCCAATGGGCCATGTATATTCTACTAGGCCCTGGTCTTGTTCTGTCAAGTGCTCGAGCTTCTCCTTGACAGAGTGAACTCGATATCCGGTAAACCTCGAGCTTCGCTGCACAATGCACTTCCTTGAAAAATCCAAAGTTGACCAATCTGGGCCAACATCGTAGATTCTAGCGAGGTCATGCTTCACATATTTTAGCTGTGGCATGACACAAGCTAGTCTATAAGAGAATAGCAGAATTGGGAACGTGAACAACTTTGGTCCACGGACAGGCATCTTGCTCGTCTTGAAACGATAAGAGAATGGATTAGGCTGGACGAGAGCCTCAGGCGATCCCCTCTCGTCGTGAATTGGGCGAAATCCACGCAAAATGAGCCGTTTCAGGTGGGTAAACTCACTGAAAGAGCGCTCAATCAAAGCCTAGTGGTATTTGTATGAATAAACAGCCTAAGAATGAAAAGATAAACACACTGTTCTACAATCGACGTCAAGCACATGCAACTTCGACTCTGTCTTGAGAGTCATCTTTTCCAGAATCGGAAAGGAGATGGCAATACTTTGAATGGCGTCAGCTAGGCTTATCCTAGCATCTAGCTTTAAAGTAAGTTTCGCTGCACGGCAATAGAGCTCTGCGCCATCCTTGGCGAGAACCAGCTCGTCTGCCACCACGGCCGCGTTCAGTCCCAATCCAAGAGCTAAAGGAAAGGTGGAAATCGCAGGTTGTCCGGAGAGAACAATGGATGCGAGACGAGGATGCCGTGAAACCAGGCTCATTGGAAAGGGAAAGTCGCGTAAGGCCGCAGAGATCCTGACGCTCTGTAGGCCCGGGAATGTCAAGGCGCTATCCCATCTGTGAAGACCGGACTCTAGATGCAGGTGGGTCACCGAAAGGCCGGTATTCAACCATTGTTGTAACGGACATCCCACCCCGTTCAGTTCTCGTGGGTTGACTGTCTGTACAATGACTTTATCCAGCTGCAAACGGGCTGGAGGGATCGTGGGATTGGCGTCGCCAAATATTGAATATGGGGTCGCTAATCGGGAAAATGTTGCACGGCGGATAGAAGGCAGCCTTTGGATGGTATCGAGAAGCTCGGGAGCGTGCGAGGAGATATCTGTGTCACCTAAGTCGACCGAGGATAAATTTGAGAGGTAGGTCAGCAGGTAAATAATGTATGGGGTGAGTCTTCGTATGTCGGAGGAGTTGAATGAGTTCAACGCGCTCGAACCAACGTAAAGACGCCTGGCAATCTCAATCATGAATAAGACTCTAATGTTTACATCTGGACTACTCACTTCACAAGGTCGAGAATGTCAAATTTAAGCGCGTACACGGTGTGTACCTTGGCCTGCAACCAGTGCTGCCTCCTCAGTCTTGCAAGGGCATCAACATCATCATGGTACATGACCATTAGTCTATTGGGGTGAAAGGTAAGGCTAGAAAATAGAAATGGTGCAGAGAGCCGTCGGAAGACTCTGGAGACACCCGATATACCAGACAGGGAATCTATATTGTTGAAGGACAGAACAGAAAGAATGAGTCTCTGTCGACTGGAGTCGTCAACACACATGGAGAGGATGACCTCCAGGAGCTCTTCAGGCAGATTCGCGAGCATGGGAATGGAGGAATTGAAGGCGAAGGCAATTCCCTGGAGCTGAAGTGGCACAGGAATTATTTCTCTTTCATCTTTCATTATGTACAACAAGCATGCGGCAGTGGCTATGTATAAGTCGAGAACAAGGGGCCAAAGTAGGATACTCAGGCTGCGAGACCGCTGCGAAAGCGCTGGTACAATTAACCATATAGAGTTCGTGAAAGGCTTGCTCGTGCAAATCTTGTGTACTGGTTCGATGGAGTCGGGCAGGAGGAGAAACGAATATTCTATCATGTAGATAGACGCCCACTCACGTGAGGCCCGGGAAATCTTTTGAATACGGAAGGACTAGCACAGCCTGACAACAGCATGTAGGCGACACGATGAAGGACGAGAAGGATCCATCTTATTTAACTACCTGGTGCCTTCGTATTCTTATAACTTTGCCTATGTACAATGAATAGCGGCAATAAGGCTGATTAATTGTCCAGTATATAACAGGAATCTACTAGTATTAGAGAAACTAGGACGATAGATCGAAGGCCTCGTTAAGGAACTGCTCGATCTCCTTCTTGTGTTGGATCTGGGGTCAAGATATTAGCCTGACAACACAACTCTTCGATGGTCAAAAAGACTTGCCTTGCTTCCAGTAGCAACGGAGCTGGTGGGTCCACGGCCGGCATACTTGGGGTATTTGCCTTTGTGGTGCACAGTCTCGCTGGCAGCAGTGTAAAGACGAGGGCCAACATATGTCCAAGATCCGTTGTTCAGAGGCTCCTCCTATATGTCTGGTTAGTAATGGCACAAGAACGACAGGGATGCACACGAACTTGGCAGTACAAGAGGCTGGCGTTAGGGTACTTGTCCAAATGAGGGGTAACCTGAGTATTTCGTCAGTAGGTAGCATTGATCCCAGGAACTCGTTCGACGCACAAGATCATAGGGGAAGGGGGAAACCTGCTCGATTCTGCTGATTGCGATATCCTTGATACCACGCTCCTCGCGAGCTTGCATGAGAGTCTGGTAAACTTGACCGCTGCAAAGAATGTGCCTCTTGATCTCCTCGGGGGCGACCAATTCCTCAGGATGAGAATCAGGAATGTAGCGCTGGAAGTGAGTGTCTCCAAGCATTTCAGATAGATCAGAGCGAGCCTTCGGGTGGCGGAGAAGGTTCTTGGAAAAGAACACAATCAAAGGTTTTCTGAAGTCACGGTGAATTTGACGACGCAGCACATGGAACTGGATTGTAATAGTTCAGAAGGCTGAAGGTAAGACAATGAACAGAATGGGCTTACGTAGTTGGCAGGTGTCGTGGGGTACACAACTTGCATGTTGCAGTCCTGGTGCTGCCTCTCAACCTTCTCGGGGGATGGGAAAATGTTCGGGTGATCGTCACAGAGTTGCAAGAAACGCTCGATACGTCCACTGGAGTGTTCAGGTCCCTGACCGTCGTAACCATGAGGCAAGCTCATGACGAGACCGGTCCTCTGCAACCATTTCCTTTCACCAGCGGCAATGAACTGATCAATGATACTCTGAGCATTGTTGGCGAAATCACCAAACTGAGCTTCCCAAATGGTCAACTGATTGGGGGACACAAGCGAATAACCGAGTTCGAATCCGAGGACACCGAATTCTGACAGCGACGAGTTACAAACGACGAACTCGGCCTGAGAATTACCGAGGTCGTTCAAAGGGACATACTGGTTCTCGTTCTCCTGGTCGTGGACAACGGCATGTCGCTGTGAGAAAGTTCCACGCTCGACGTCCTGGCCAGACAATCTGACGTGAACTTTCTCCAAAGCCAATGAACCGAAGGCAAGGGCTTCAGCAGTAGACCAGTCGATGTTGGTTCCCTCTTCCACCGTCTTGCCTCGGGTTGAGAGGATGCGGGCCAAATTCTTGTGAGGATTGAATCCATTGGGGTAGGTCGAAATGGCCTTTCCAATGCGCTTCAAGGTCGATTCGTCAGAACCGGTGGGTCGAGTGGGCAGAGTCTGCTCGGCCAGCTCCTTCGGCGAAGGGAATCCTTGCCATGAAGCGGAAAGCCATTCCCTGGTCGTAGGAACATAATCCTTCGCAGCAGTGGCAGCCTTCTCCAGCATTCCCCAGACCCACTTTTTGTGCTCCTCAATATCCTTCTCAGTAAATGTACCCCTTCCAGTCAGGAACTTGGTATACTGAGCCAGAGGAGTTGGTTGCTTCTGGATAGCTTGATACATACGAGGCTGAGTGAACATGGGCTGATCAGTCTCATTATGACCATAGCGACGATAGCAGACGATGTCAATTACGACGTCCTTCTTGTACTTGGCGCGATAATCAGCTGCTAGCTGACAGACAAAGGTAACAGCTTCCGCATTGTCGCCGTTGACATGGAAAATGGGGGCGTCAATGGACTTGGCAATATCGGAGGGATAAGGAGTGGAACGAGCGAAACGGGGATCAGTGGTGAAGCCGATTTGGTTGTTGACGATCAAGTGGATAGTTCCTCCGGTACCGTAGCTGGGAAGGTTATGGAAACCCATGGTCTCGTAAACAATACCCTGTCCGGCAAATGCAGCATCACCGTGTAGTAGAATGCCCATAGCCGTGGTGTGCGAAGTCTCGTCTTGCTCAAAGTGTTGAATGGCACGAGTCTTTCCAAGTACGACCGGATCCTCAGCCTCCAAATGAGAAGGGTTGGCGACCAAGGACAAGGACACCTTCTTGCCGGAAGGAGTAGGTCGAACGTAGTTGGCGCCTAAATGATATTTCACATCTCCAGCGGGTGAATCGTCGTCCTGTGTGCCACTGAATTCGTTCAAAATGGCTTCAATGGGTTTTCGGATGACGTTGGCAAGAACGTTAAGGCGACCACGATGAGGCATGCCAATCGTGACGTGTTTAACACCATGGTCGACAGAGCGGTCGATCAATGCCTTCATCCCCGGAATGAGAGCCTCGCAGCCTTCCAAGCCGAAACGCTTCTCGTTAGGGTACTTGGAGGCGATGAACTTTTCAAATGATTCAGACCAAATGAGTCGATCAAGAATCACACGCTTCTCGTCAACAGTGTAGTTCCATGGTTTGGGAATTTCAACGCGCTCCCTGATCCAGTCGCACTGCTCTTTGTCTGGAATATGAACATACTGAATTCCGACGTGTCCACCTATCCAAAGGTGTGAGTATGAAAGGCAAACAAAACGACTGGATGACACGTACAGTAGATTCGTTGGCACAGTTTGATGATCTCACCGAGCTTCATTGTCTTCCTGTCCTCGGTAGCGAAATTTGGCAAGATTCCCGGCCCAAGGGTAATTTCCTTGTCCAAGTCTCTGTCGGTGAAGCCATACCGGCTGAGTTCAAGCTCTGGGGGGTTGACGTCGGCAAGATCGGCGTCTAAGATACCAAGAGGGTCAAGCTCGGCGACATGGTGTCCTCGAACTTGATATGCACGAACAAGAAGTTGAACCTAGAAGTTTAAAGCGTGTTAGAGAGGCTCTACTTGGTAGGCGAAAAAAGCGCAATACCTTCAAATGATCGTCGAGTTCTCCTCCTCTCGAGTGCAAAGCCGGGGCACCATCGACGGGGACAGTATTGAGCCGTGGCGGTGGCTGGAATGCCTGAGCACTGCTGAGACCCTTGTCCATGCCAGAGAAGTACACGTCCCATGAAACGTGGACAGATTTGGGGTCCTCTCTCCAATGCTTGTACATCTCCTCTGCGTAATATGCATTGGTTCCATTGGCAAAGGGATCGTTGGGCGAAGGTGGTTGAGCTGCAGCAGTGGCAGCATCGCGCTTGAACGTGGTGGTGGCCGTTCGCGGGAGACGCGCTGCCGTCGAGGAGACAGCAGGGGTATGCCCAGAAGGCAAAGTTCGCAGAACTTGCCTCGACTTGTTAAGCATTGTGTCGCTACAGACAAGCTACCAGAGCGAGGTCTGGTTGGTGGATGTCAGTAGTGGTGGTGGTAGCGGTGCAAGTTGCAAGATCCGTGCTTGACCTGAACCGTTAAAACGCCTGATGTCACCCTTTCGAGGTCGCCGAATATGGCCGACTGTTGAGACAAGGCTGTTTATATCACAAGTCAACAAAATCCGAAAATGAGTCTACAATATGTGCTATGTTTTCCTCCGCTTGCTGGACCTGCCCTCGTCTAGGTCGGCTTGTCGCTTGCTCTTCTGGCCAGCGACTCGCATATAGTCTTTTCGCTTTTCTTTTTCCTTCTCACCACGCTTCGCCTCATCTTTTTCCAGCCGCTTCCGTCGTTCGGCTTTCTTCTCGTTCTTTTTCTCCTGCCTCCGGGCCACTTGATCCTTTCGGAGGGCTCGGATTTGCTGCATCAATGCAACGGCTTTCTTCTCCTCCGGCTCCAGTACCACCGCCCTCTTCTGCATGTACGTCTGTTTCTGCTGCGGCTTCATCAGCTTGGGCTTCGACGCGTACGGTAACGCAGACTGCAGTTTCTTGGGCAGCACAAGTGGATTAAACCGTCGCGGCGCGCGCTCGATCTTCTTGTACGTCGAATTCACATTCAGTGGTGTCTTGATCCCTTCACTGCGTCGCACTTCGCCTGTTAACCGCATCCCAGTCCAGTGAGCCTTGTCTGACAACAACAACGATGTCACAGGATTGTAGTATTTCCGAGGCTGAATAGAGAACCAGGCTCGAAGGAATATGATATCTATTACGCGATCAAGTTAGCAGTAGAAAGGTTCCACAATGACCAACTCACCTGAAGCGAGAATCTTGTCCTCAAACGTAGCACGGAAAGCACCCTCAGGTTTCGGCAGTGCCTTCTTCACCTGTCCCCGAATCCCAGAAACCGTCCGTATGTTGGCGCCTTCAAACTTGGCTATCTCCAGAGGGCTCGAGAACATTTCTTTGACAAATGCCGTGTTCTTGTAGATCTTGTACGGCGTTCCCGTTAGCTTGATTTTCTTGACGATCTTTGCTGATCGGTCAATGTCCAGTACTACGCCTGTCGCAGAGACTCTAAACCCGCTGACATCACTAGAAAGAGAGTTGAAGGCACAGAAACCAGTGTTGGGCATGGAAACGGGGGCGTAGAAAGTGGCGTAACAATGCATGTGCTCGGGAGTATACTTGAGCATGCGCATTCGGATGGAGTGGTCGTCTAATGAATAAATTGGTATGCTCTGGAAGCGTCGCCATCCCATTGAGAAAATGAGAGGGTCGTTGTTCTTGAGCGTGCGTGAGTACCAACGATGACGCTTCAACCGAACCTGGACGAATCCGAATCTCTCCTCAGCAGGAAGTAGACCACCCACAATAATGGGATATGATGGATCGAAGTTCTCGATCATCTCGGCAGGGACGTTAACCAGCTCTATCCGAACATACTGACCAGGTCGGAAGCCTTCGACGAGTGCTCGAGACTCTGCATCGACGTTGGCAAACTCGGCCTTATTGAGAGCCAGCTGCCGTGCGATTTCGTCTTTCTGCTCTGTGTAGAAATCGGCTTCGTTCTCCTCGGGGTCATCATACTGGGCGTCGAACTTGGCTTTGAGCAACTCTTTCTTTGCAGCAAGAGCATCAACCTCTTTAGGAGCAGAGGGCGCCGCTGCATCACCAGAAACAGCCTCTAGATCCTCAAAATCATCTGCGTCAGGAGCATCCTCGTATTGTTCTTCATCTCCCTCTCCCTCAGCACCTTCTGGTGCGGTAGAAGAAGGAAAGGTCCCCGTAATGAATAGACCCCGGATGGAATTCAACAGATCTTCATCATCAAAGCGTTGGACAGCTTCTGCATTGGGAACAGTCTTGGTCGCGTCGTCATCCGACACGCTAGCATCCTGGGCTTGCTTGACCTGGAAAAAGTCGTCATCCTCCTCCATTTCTGCATCAGACTCATCTGCTACCCCATCCTTCCCTTCAGCAAGAATCTGCTCAGGAGTCAAAGTGGAGGAATAAATGAGTTTAATCCAGTCCTTCCGCCGCCGAGACCCGGCGAGGTTCTCCTGCATCCTGGAATCCATCGTAAGCTTCCACTTGGGAACATCGTCGTCACCCAGGTCCAAATCGGAGTCACTGTCTGCATAATCCACCTGTCCTCTGCTTTTACTGGTGGACGCAGATGGCAAATTCCGCGAAGGATTCCGGAGAAAAGACCGGCCAGTATTGCGTGGATCAGAGGCTATGTCGATCTGCTCGTCTCCTTCGTCAAACATGTCCTCTTCGTCGTCGTCCTCCGAGCCAAGCTCTGAATCACCATCCTCTTCTTCTGCGCCGTCCTCTTCGGCTGACTCCATCTCCTCATCTTCCTCCCCACCTGCTTGCAGGTAATTTGATGAGGAACCAAAGAGCCTTATCTGGCTTTGAGCTACAGCTTCCTCGAGCGTTTGTCCTGCGTCTTGCAGGTCCATAACCATCTGCTCGCCCTCTCCCTGTGGAACTGCCAGAATGATGAGTATTGATGAATATCAGGACTTTCCGCAACTCACCATCTGCATTCCCACGCGTAAAGCTTCCAGGGACATTAATCCACACTGCGTCCTTGTCATACATAACACCTCCAACATCGCTCATGGGTGCGTGAACTAGCAATTTCTTCTTCTCGCTGAGCTTTCGCCTCTTCTCGGAGTCTGCATTTGGAAGCGGGCAGGGATCACCAAGGACTTTCACACTCTGCATGTCCAGGTCGCCTACACCAGGAATATGAATCTTCGAGCCTTGCCGAAGATTCGTGCCCCGAACAAACCCATAAACAGTCACTGTCCGGTCACATTTCCTGTCGCTCGTCCGTACCAGTTCCCGTGGCGTAAGGTCCTCGAGACGGTCAATGAGAAGGTAGGGATGGGTGTTGCGAAAAACGAGAGGTCGGAACTTCATGACCCCGATGAAGCGTGAAAGGTTCATGATTTCTGTGTCTGGATAACGTCCGTTCAGTACACCAGATAGATAGAATAATTTGGCGCCCTGATAGATTTCTGTCCAAAACCGTTTTTTCAATGCTTTCTTCGTTGCACGGAGCGTGGCTGCCTTTTTTACGAGGTCGAGATGGGTAAGAATGCCGATAACTTTGGGGAAACCGTGAGCTTGCAATATGTTCAAGAATTCGAAGGTTTCCTGAGAATAATGAGTAATGGTGTGCAGAACAGACACGATTGAAATAGGCACACCATCTCAAATCCAAACGAGCCATCTATCATGAGTAGTACTAAGTCTGCGACCTTTCCTATATCAATCATGCTGTTCAGGTCGTTATTACATTCGATGAATGTTAACCGCCGCTTCTTCCCACTGACTACGGTGACAGGGCCTTTGACTTCATTGAGTGTCTGTTTGGTGAATCGCCGGACAAGACTCTTCACAAGAGTTGTCTTCCCTACACCCGGGGGCCCTACAACCGCCACAATCACTGGAGGTGGCTCATCGTCTGGTGTCCGGTTCACAAGTGGGACATGTAGTCGGGTCTGATCCTTCTCTACATTTCGTCGCCCTAGACGGTCAGCATTACGGCCAGATTTGAAAGCGAATGCCTATAGAATCTCAATGTGAGCGCCAGTATTTCAAGCATCAGAATTTGCCACTACCTTCTCGTTGAATCCATGCTGTTTTTCCTTGCCCTTCTCCTTTTTATCTGTCTTTGACGGCCGATGAGCTTTGTGAGGACGAGCGTCCATGGAGGTAAGGAAAATGTAGTGGTCGGGCCGAAACACATGGCTCGATCCGCGTCGCGTGTCACATGATACCTTTCGCGTCTTGGTTTGCTTGTCGTTGTTTTGAATTTCTTCGCCACCAACCACGACGTCGAGAGCCCTCCAGTCGCGCGCGCCCCGTGGTCATCCTCCAGCGCTATCCTCTCTCATACCCTCACCCTTCTAGCTTGCCCACTATGCGAAGGTCTGTCAGAACGCCTGACGTGCTGGATCTGAATATCTCCGGCGACGAGGAAGAACAGCACCGCATCCAGCTCGAGCACAACCTCCAGAACACGGAGCTATCGCTGCGCCTCTCCTCCTTGGACGACAATGAAAGCATTGAATATCCAAGACATTATTCTGGCCGCACCTCTCCTGAATTCTCCTATATGCAAAACAAGTCCTACGATGATGCCGGTCCACACGCCTGGTCCTACCGAACAGGGGACGACGAGGAAGGTCTAAACCCATATGTTGGCCAACATACCGTGTCCACCGCTGCTCATCATGCAAGTGCTGTAACTTTGAGCGCAGGTCTATATGGGCGGCGAGGGCGCGGTGCAGAAGTCAGCATTAGTGGGGCAGAGTACGACCCGGAACGTCCAATACAGAACATCATTGCAGGGGTTGACAGCAAACTTAGCATGTTTGACTTGGACCCTTCGCGTTCCAGATATAATGTATGCCACTTCAACTTCCTCATGGGTGCATGATTTTTAAACTCGAAATTACAGCCAATAGGGATTGACACTGGCGACCCGTTAGTGGTGGACAACACAGAAGAGCTCGACCAAGTTTTTGCTTCTGGCCAACTATCAAGCTCTCGTCCAGCTCGCATTCACTCTCCTGCTCATTCCATCACATCGGAACCCGGAAGCCCATCACGCCCTAAACTCTCCGATGCATTAAGGCAGGTGTCGTTCTCGCCGAAACGTCCGCGAAATACTTCTCCACGTACGGCGAAATCCACCCCTGTGGCTCCCCAGATTATGCGAAAGCACCAGTCTCCTCTCAGAGCACAAGGTGATGCACCGAATAATGACAACAATCCTACCCCCAAACCTGCTAGCCGACGCGCCAACACATTTCCTCGAGCTGCACAACGGGAGCCTGAGGTCCGCTTACAGCCTCCCACTCCCGTTTCTGCAATGAAATCCGGCAGGGCCCCAAGTGGTGTCCACAAGCGCATGTCATTCGCTGTGGACGATGACGCTCAGAATCCATTCGAAGATAATTCTGTAGTATCTGGAAACGCTTCCATGAGGAGACGCGCAACTGTCGCTTCTGCTTCTCCGCGAGGGTACAACAACTCGAGGAGCAGGATACATTTGCCAGATGTCACAGGTCTCACCAATGCTGTGGAATCGCCCGCCAAAGGAATGCAGCAACGACATCCTTACAACGTCGAAGCGGAAAGCCGCGAGACTGAAGGTGCATTTAACTCTCTTCCTTTGATGTTACCTCTAACTGACCAATCCTTCTATAGTGAGATTACTGAATGTCATCAACACAATTCAAGCAAGGTTAAGAGGCCTGGAAGATGAGAACAGTATATCACGGCGTCGAGTTCGAGAGCTAGAACATGAACTGGATATGTGCAAGCAGGATGTCGCTAGGGAACGCACGCGCGTTCTGGAACGCGAGAACGACATCGTTCAGATTCATGCAGACCAGCAGAGACGAGACTACGCGAACAACTCGCGCCGTGGCCCGGGGAAGGGGAAGGAACGGGCCAGAGATCTCAGTAATGCTAGTTTTAGCATCCATTCCAGTCCGAGGAAAGGAGACGCTACAGCACGGTACAAGGCTGCTGTCGAGGAAAAGAAAGGTAAATTTTCGCTGTCTTAAGTCTCATGGAAAGACTCAATATTTCATTACAGCTCTGGAAGCTTTGATCACAAGTCTTCGCACACATCTTACTCGTTTAACTGCAGAGCTTTCATCTCACCAGCAGCTTCTGCATGAGCTCCGGACTCTGCGAGAGTCTGACGTGCAAGCGATGCAGGAAAAGAGTACCGAGGTCAGTCGCCTGCGTGAGGAAGTTGAACGATTGGCTGGTGAGATTGAGGTTTTGAGAGGAGTAGTTGAGGAAGGTTTGAGGGAACGGCGAGCCGCGCGCGAGGCTTCTATGTCGCAGAACGAGTCGGAAGAAGAGGAAGAGCAGATAGAACACTCTCGCAAAGATGATTCTGAGGCTCCAGAACCTTTCGACCCTCATTCCATTCCAGGTTCCTCTCGTGATGAAGGCCATACACTACTCGCCAATCGCACTTCCAGGACAGATAGAGCAACGGTCGGCTCGGCTACACCATCGGCCCCTCCAGTCCCAGCAGCGAATGAGCGAGACAGATTCATCGACGACGAGGAGCTCGAGCGTATATCTGCTGAAATTGAAGATCGACGATCTGAGAACTCGGCGGACAGCGCGGGAACCTCACAGCTTCAGTCGTTATTCGTGTCTGCAGAGCAGGATACGCAGTATTCGCGGCAGGAGGTGTCCAGACGGAATGCAGATATCACAGTTCCCGAGTTTGAGGAGGACGAAGAGGAGGATCAAGAAGTACAGAGCATCAGCTTAAATCGTAGCACTGCTTCAACGCGGCACCAGCAACCTGCGAGACCCTCCGCTCCTACTCCGGGGCATGCAGCTCGTGTCGTGCACCAAGAGCAAGCAGCTGAAGAGGGGGAAGCTCCATTTCCAAAAATTCGTGGGGCTCGCCTCGAACGTCTTTTCTTCTCAGCCGAACATGACGCCGGGACATGTACAATGTGCTCCCGTCGTCGACGCCGACCTGGAGGAAAGCCTGCTGGGGCGAACGGACGGCCTCTTTCTCCTTCTTGGCTGCCCAATCAGCTTGCGCATACCCATCATGCTGGGCATAGGCATGGTCATGATGAAGATGACGAAGGCTTTGAGGAAGGTTCAGATAATTCCCCTCGGACCACCACACGCCAGGAGCGTGCGGATGGCAAACGTCGCGAGGGTGGCGGCCGAGATCGCCTGCCACCGCAGACTGTGCTCGCTCGTGTCATCAAGGAACTCGAGGATGACTTCGGGCATTTCAAAAGGTGAACCACATAATCACTCTTCATACTTCGCTTTATCTAATTTTTGCTTTCAGTGTATATGTTGACCTGGCAGACCAGTACAAGATCATGGATGCTGCCTCTGATGTACCACGTCGCAACTTGGTAGCGCAACACCTGCGAGAGGTGATCGACATCATTGAACAGAAAGTGAGCAACAGGTGTTACGCTCCCTGACTTTCCTTACTAACATATGTGGATAAACAGGGAGACCAAATTTCATCATTATATGATTTACTAGAATTTAAAGACAAACCTATATCAGCATAGTAGTAAGTATGTCCCAACCCATTGTATCCGCGATATACATTCAGTCGAGCAACCCCTTTCAACCTCATCATCTTTCTCCTTCACCTATGGACATTAATTACTCTTGCTGCACCACACTTGTACAAAATTGAATACACATCATTATATATAACTCGCTTGCTTCTGCTACTGTAAGACTGCAGTAAGACTATTTCGTACCCTATCCGTCAACCCCTTCCCTATGAGCACTAGCTTGCCAGGTGTCGGCAGACCAATAGTTTCTTTCTCACTGGTCTTGGTGATCTCGTACATGCTCCGAACACCCTGAAGAACGTATTGTTGCCCAGACTCGTTGGAAAAGGTGCCTTTGCACCGCAAAACCTCAGGCGAGTCTTGAGCACCAGCATCACCAGCATCAGGTAGCATTCCCTCCCATAACACGCTCCGAATCCAAGCGTCCAAAGCATCCAGCTTAGATGAGCTAAGCACTGGGCATTCGACCTGCAAACTAGAGATGCCTCGGAGCTCGTAGTGTGTAGGTGCTCGTTCATCGTGAGTGCTGTGATCATGCCCATCCTCAGAATCATGGGCATGGGCATGAACAGGCTTTGCTTGTGTCGTGGGGCCAGATGAATACGCTTGTATGCCGATGATGTGCTTTAAATCAATCTCTGCCCGTGATGTTCGATATATTGGCGCCACTGGATTTACGGTATGAATCGCATCTTCGAGTGCATCGAGATCTTCGGGAGAAGCGACATCGACTTTGTTCAGAAGGATGACATCCGAGCCAGTAATCTGCCTAACAGAAGCTCAGCGATGGGACAATGTACGATATAATGAAAGATACGCACCGAAGACTCTCGCCTACTTCGTTATCATCAGAGCTACTATCCTCAGCTATTTGCTACAGCAGAGGGGAGGATCAGCAAGAGAGACTGGTTTCCTTCGTTTCGAACTAACCTGTCTGCCAAACACCGCATCCACTACACAAACAACTGCATCCAGAACAATGTCAGCACCTAGTCCAGATGCAAACTCTTCATTATGCCAGAGCATAGTTGCGATTGGCGCTGTAGACAACATGCTCAACATTAGTCACAGCCTGTTATGACGTGAACTGACCTGGATCAGCTAAGCCAGTAGTCTCGAGTAAGATGTGATCGAATGCGCCTTTCTTAAGCATGAGCTTTTCTATCGCTGCAATCCCAACATCCTTGATGCTGCAGCACAGGCAACCGTTGGCCAGCTCCAGAAACTCTTCAGAATTCTCAGCTGTAGGATCATCTGCCGAAGATACGTTTATGGTTTTGGCTTGATATTCGAGGTTTATGAGCCAGAATCAACGTATATCCGTGGTATCCATACCTTCAATATCCTTGTCTTAAGTCAATATGAACTAAGATGCTGATCAATGTGGAGAATGCTCACCGCGGTGTCTCCAAACTCGTTCATAATCACAGCAATGCGGTAGCCATGTTTTTCTGTCAATATCCGTCTGCAATCGCATTGATTAGAACATTCCGTTTCTCTGAGAGAAAGCTGACGCACCTCAGCAAGGTGGACTTTCCTGCTCCAAGGAATCCACATATAATGGTCAGAGGCACTCGTTTATCTTCCTTGATTCCATGTTCAATCAGCGTTCTGAAGACGATTAGTATTCTGTAAGCATCAGTCACGACAATGACCTACGGTATTTCGTCGTCTGAATCCATGATAGTGGTCAAGGTCCAAGCGAGGATCGAAAGCAGATGCACAATGGACAAGACGTCACATCAGATGATTCACCGTCACGCCACTCATATATTCGCGCGGCGCGACGGATTCTCAACCGCACTACGCTCTCTCTATCTCTCTCTCCCGCCACCATGAACGATATGCCAATGACCCCCGAACAAATCCAAAACATAATCAATGGACCCGGAGATGTTGAATGGAGGAAAGCTGCCTAACGACCTCTTGCTCGTTATTGTTCTCACAACTGCTGGTGCAGATACGAGATGCGCCGTAACTGCCAGGAAATCCTCCCAGGTCTCTTTCTAGGTCCATTTATCGCCTCCAAGTCACTCGAAGTGCTCCAAGCCCTGGAAATAACGCACATGTATGGATATATCTCTTGTTTCCGGCGTCAATTCGGCGGCTGACACACCGCGCAGTGTATGCATCCGAGACTTGAAAGAGGCATTCTCAGTAAAACCACGCTTTCCCGAAATCTTCAAATATATGGTGTTAGATGTACAGGACAACGAAGAGCAGAATCTAATCAGAGAGTTTCCGAGGTGCGCTATACGCTTGATCTGTTCTTAGTAATGGTAATATTGAAGTTGAGATTGCAGGGCGAAGACGTTCATTGATGAAGCAATAGCGGGGGGCGGACGCGTTCTAGTACATTGCAATGGTTGGGCTATATTATATGAGAACGCAACCTGAAACTCTAACAACAACACATCCACAGGTGGCATAAGCCTATCCCCCGCATTCGTTGTCATGTTTGTTATGCAGTACTATCACCTATCTTGGGAAGATGCACTTCATCTCGTTCAAAATCGCCGCTACTGCATTTCCCCTAATGGCGGATTCTTGACCCAAATTAAAGTGAGTTTTCTTCCGAACGCCACTGTTGCAGTGAGACTTGACCGAGGTTACAGGAATACGAGGCCATCTATAAAGCAAGCGCAGCAGTCGCAGCGTACCCACAACAGAAACGGACAGTCTCACGGAGGAAACGAGAAGACGAGGAGGATGAGGATGACCAAGAACGGTACGAGCATTGTACCACCTGGGTCCATCTTCACAAACTGAATCGGTACGATAGAGATGAGGATCGCAAGCGCACAATGCTTGACACGGCACCGCAGCGGCCATTTGCCTGGGACAGCGCTCCAGATCCTAATGCTATGGATATGAACTAAATTCTATCTATCCCTCCCCTATTATATTAAATAACACAGTCCACAGCCTACAGCGATTTGATCTTGGCCTTTTCCTTCTCCTGTACTACCTTTTTGGCGTGGACATCTAGAAAACCGAGAGTGTTAGTATTTCCCTGCCATCCGGGAATAGGAGATCAATGCACCTTTCCGCTTCACCCATGCCTCTACCGAGATACCTGCGAATACAATAGCCGCACCTGACCATTGTCCGTATGTTAACCTGTGCTTGTACAGAACAACGGACAACAACATCGTGAAGAGTTTGCGTGTTAAGGTCACCGTCCTAAAGGTCGAGTTGAGCATGAAGCGTAGTAAAAATGTCTCAGAGACTTACACCAGGGTCAACGATCCGAAATGTTGTAACGTTTCGAATATGAAAAGCTGGCCCAGGGCACCAGTGACAGCGAACTCGATGAGAGGCACCTTAATGCTGGGATGAGACTGGATGAAAGCCAGCGCTCCTGCAAGCTCAGACCGGCCGTCCGTCGAAGGATGAATGACAGGAATGTAAGGCAATGGCAAAACCGACAGGCCAATGGAAATGAAAGTGCAGAACAAGTTGATCCAGAACATCATTTGTTGACCGGATATCTTGTATCTTGAGAATATCTCGTCCTGTGTTGAGTTAATTGCACCGTCTAAAGCAAGGTTGATGAGCAGGTATGAGCCACCGATGAGGTTGGCGTAGGGCGTAATTTCAGAAGGACCAGCCTTCGATTTGGCCTTGGCGGAATCGCCCATGTACATAAACACGGTGATTCCTGCAGTGACCATGAATACGACGAGGTATTTATGAGGTGCGAACTTTCTTCTATAGAGTAACACGTTCATGATCATCACGGGGATGAGCTTGCAGGATTTCCCTAGCACCATGGCAGGGTAGGAGATGTAGGAAAGGGCAGCGAAACCAAATGGTGCAGCAGATGTGATGAAAACGGAACATTGAGCATATCGCAGCAAGAGAGCATTGCGGGAGAATCTAGTGGAGTGTTTCTGATGCTTCTTCTCGTCGTGTGCATGTCCATTCGTGGATGCTGTAGCGGCTTCTTGGGCGAGGAACTTCGCAGATGGTGCGAGGCCGAGAGTCTGTGAGAGGGTCTCTCCAGAGCTACGGCCACCAATGAGGTATATCAGCGCTGATACACAGCACAGAATACTCTGGCAGAGCCCAAGGAACAATGCAGAGTGGAATTTATCACTCGAGTTGCTGTCCACAGATTCAAACGGTACAGACACTGGGGATTGAAAACACGTCAGAACGGAACTGTAGGTCAGAGGACACGGAGAACACGTACGCCTCTCTTGAGCTATCGCCCAAAGCTATGAACAGGGTAGTTAGATAGGGCGCTGAGCCAGCGAAATTCTTCGATCTCACCAAGAACATTGCATATACTCCAGCCACACATACTATTAGTCTACAGTGAATGTGATATAAGTCACTGAACAGTAATGGAAGGACAATTAGCACGCACCTAATAAAAGACATCGTGGAAACAGTACAACGAAGGAGAGTATCCCGGTCAAATGAGAGTAGTGGTTGCGGTCAAGGATGCTAGACGGAAACAGAGCGCGTCCGGAGGTGAACGTGTCGCTTTGATTGCTGACGTGGACCATGTGAGCATAT
>Ga0247730_1000660_pt1 | contig 23303 bp, 21 predicted proteins | sample UWRJL073202C2_FD_180959 | JGI IMG/M metagenome (GOLD analysis project Ga0247730, IMG submission 180959) | Plant litter microbial communities from Arlington Agricultural Research Station in Wisconsin, United States - UWRJ-L073-202C-2 | ecosystem: Environmental > Terrestrial > Plant litter >... | reverse complement strand
TGAACACGATCTTAAATGTGAATATATCAGTAAGCTGTCCAAATATGTAACTGTTATCTCTGAAGTTGGTTCCAAAGACGCAACTAAAATATTTGCGCCTTATAAATGGATCAAACTGATGAATGCAGAGATTGAAGCGGGTGCATGGAAAGTGATTGCTGAAGCCAGGGAAGGTGGAAATGTAGGTATTTACAGGGGCTCAGGCGAGGTGCGTGAGGGACTGGTAGATGAGATCCTTACACAAATCCCGCAGGAAACCATTATCTGGGAAGCTCCACAGAAAGAGCAGCAGGTATGGTTTATCAAACTGATTGGCAGCAATGTGAATTTAGGTAATATTGCACCTGCAGAAGTAATCCCGCTGGAGACCATCCGTTTGGGTCTCCGAGGCGATACTTTCGATTACTTTCTTAATTCAGGCAAGTAAAAAATTACCTCTGATGAAGACATTTGGACTCATAGGCTTTCCGCTCGGACATTCTTTTTCGAAGAAATTCTTTTCGGAGAAATTTGAGCTGGAAGGTATCCGGGATTGCCGCTATGAGCTGTTCCCTATGGAGAACATTGATTCTATCCGTCACTTACTTGCCGGGGAAGAGACCTTAAGAGGTTTGAATGTTACGATCCCTCATAAAGTTAATGTACTGCCCTTTCTAAATGAGCTGGATGATGCGGCAAAAATGATTGGTGCCGTAAACTGCATCTCTGTGGAGAAAAAGAACGGTAAAACATGGCTGAAGGGTTATAATACCGATGCTTTTGGTTTTGCAGAATCTCTTAAGCCTTTTTTAAAGGAAAACCATACCAAAGCCCTAGTTCTGGGTGATGGCGGTGCTGCAAAGGCGGTAAAGTACGTGCTGGACCAGCTGAATATCTCTTATTTCTCTGTGGTACGGACGCCCGTAGCCGGTGCGGTTTTATATGACCAGATCAGTGAGGAACTCATGTCTTCGCACCAGCTGATTATCAATACAACACCTCTGGGGACCTTCCCGAATGTGGAAACGGCCCCTGCAATACCCTATGAATTCATTACAGATCAGCATCTTGCCTACGATCTGGTATATAACCCGGAAGAAACCGAGTTTATGCGCCGGGCAAAAGTCCGGGGTGCTGCGGTTAAGAATGGTTTGGAAATGCTGCAGCTGCAGGCTTTGCGTGCATGGTCTATCTGGAATGCTTAAGATGAACCCATGATGAGAAACCTTTTACTGTGCGGTCTGTTCGTGTTCATTTGTTTTGCCTCGGCCTGCAACAATGAAAGTTATGTACCTAAGCCCAGAGGTTATTTCAATATCAAATTTCCCAGAAAGGAGTACCTGAACTATAACGGAGGTTGTCCCTTTTCTTTCGAATATCCCCGGTATGCAACAATGGAGGCCGATAAAGAGCGCGGTGCAGGAAACTGCTGGAACAACCTCAGTTTTCCGCAGTTCAACGCCCGTCTGCATCTTACGTATTATGATATTTCATCAGCCAAAGAATATTATGGGCTGGTGGAAGATGCCAGGACGCTTGCTTTTAAACATACGGTAAAAGCCAATGCTATTGATCAGAAACTGATCAATTTCCCAGAGCGTAAAGTTTATGGCATTTATTATGCTATAGAAGGGAACACCGCATCCTCAGTACAGTTTTTTTTAACTGACAGTGCCAAACATTATTTCAGGGGAGCCTTATATTTTAATGAGCGCCCGCAATATGATTCTATTGCTCCTGTGGTGAGTTTTATAAAAAAGGATATTGAGCGAATGATCGATACCTTTGAGTGGAAAAAATAAATACCAATCCGATGATTACTATTCAGCAGTTTACTTTTAACCCTTACGGGGAAAATACTTATGTTTTATATGACGAAACAGGAGAATGTGTAATCATTGATCCGGGCATGTTTAATGGCAATGAACAAAATGTTTTTGTCAAATGGATGAAAGAAAGCGGATTAAAGCCGGTATTGCTCCTCAATACACATTGTCACATTGACCACGTGCTGGGCAATAAATTTGTATTTGATAACTGGGGCTTAAAACCAAGGTTCCATCGTGGTGAATTGCCTGTATTGCATGCCGTTGCTGGTTACGCCCCTCAGATGGGAATTCAGTATGAACTTTCTCCCGAGCCCGAAGTATTTTTGGAAGAGACAGGAAAGGTGGTTTTTGGGAACAGTGAACTTGAACTGATCTTTGCTCCTGGACATTCGCCGGCACATCTGTGTTTTTATGCAAGGGAAGACAGTTTCCTGATCGGAGGCGATGTGTTATTTTATAATAGTATAGGCCGTACGGATTTGCCGGGCGGTAACCACAAACAGTTGCTTGCCAGCATCAGGGAGAAACTTTTTGTTTTGCCAGACAACACAGCGGTTTATCCGGGCCATGGTGGTATCACCAATATTGGGTATGAGAAGGAAAACAATCCTTTTTTAAGATAAGTACCTGTATATTTGAATAAACAGAACCACATTTGAACACAGCCCTCTATATTGCCCGCAGGTATCTTTTTGCAAAAAAGTCTACCAATGCCATAAACATCATTTCTACAATTTCTGTATTGGGGGTTTTTGTGGGAAGTGCAGCGCTGATCATCATCCTCTCGGTTTTCAACGGCTTTGAAGAAGTGGTGCTCAAGATGTTCAATACGATTACACCGCAGTTGGTGATTGCGCCGGCAAAAGGCAAGACCTTTGACCCAAATACGGCCTATTTTAAGCGGCTTAGCGCCAATAAATCAATATATTCCTATACTCAGGTGCTTTCAGAAAATGCGCTGCTCAGGTACCATGACAAGCAGTCAGTTGGACTTGTAAAGGGGGTAAGTACCTCTTATTTAAAAAACAAAAGCCTGGATAGTATTACCATCCAGGGCAAGTTTGTGATCCAGAACAGCGGCGGGCCCAATGCCGTGATCGGTTCTGCGATACAGAATTATCTGATGGTCAATACCAATGATCCATTTACCCAGCTGCAGGTATTTTCTCCAAGAAAGGGCATCAAAACAAGTTCGGTGAATCCTGCGGATGATTTTGTAGATCTTTACATCCCGGTATCCGGCATTTTTGAGGTGCAGCAGGACTTTGATAATATTGCGATCGTGCCGCTGAGCTTTGCACGCCGGTTGTTGCAGGAAGAAAATAAGATATCGTCCATCGAGATCAACCTGCAAAAGGGAATTGATGCAGATGACTTTAAAGACGTGATACAAGAGCAGCTTGGACCGGGGTTTATTGTTAAAGACCGGATCGAGCAGAATAAGGCATTGTATAATATTTTGGGTACAGAGAAATGGGCTGTTTACATCATCTTAACCTTCATCCTCATTATTGCCATATTTAACATTATCGGTTCGCTTACCATGCTGGTGATCGACAAATTAAAGGATATTGCCATTCTGAGCAGCCTTGGTGCTGGTAAAAGCCTGATCAAAAAGATATTTCTTTTTGAAGGAATGATGATCACAATGGCGGGTTGTATCTTTGGCCTCCTTGTTGGCTTTGGCTTTTGTTTGATGCAGCAGAAATTTGGCTGGATTAAGATGTCGCAGGAAAATCTTCTGATCAGTAATGCCTACCCAATTGGCCTTAAATGGAAAGATTTTCTATTAGTCTTTGTTACGGTGAGCATTTTCTCTTTTATGGCATCAGCTTTGTCATCTAATTTGAGCGTTAAAAACATCAATAATTTAAATCAAGATCTTTAACATGAATTCCTTTAAACATACAGCATTATTATTATCTGCGATGTCTGTTTTTTTTGCTGCCTGTAACAGGCCAACGTCACATGAGCAAAAAGACACTACCAGGATAATAAAGGGATTGTATAGCTACGGGCCTGAAATACATTCCTTTACAGACTGTGAAGAAGGAAGGGAATTTTGGGTGGCAGACAGCGCTAAAACACTGGAACTTGCATACAGTAAATTTAATTTTGAGAAACCTTATGAACCTGTCTACATTGAGGCAGAGTGTCATATCATCAAGTCTGACAGCCTTATGGTGTCAGCAGATTTTGATTCTACCCTGGTAGTCACCAAATTAATCAGGATTACCAAAGAAATCCCGGACGGCCCCTGTAACCAGTAGTGTTATTTTGTAACGTAGAGATCTTTGGTGATGGCAGGAATAATTGCTTTTTCCTCTGCCATTTTAAACATGGTATCTATGGCATTTCTGCCTTCGGTACCCAGATCTGCAGAATATTGGTTCACATACAGTTCAATATGCTTGTACATCACAGCTTCGTCCATTTCCTGGGCATGGCTGGAAATAAATTCAATGCCGGATTTTGGATTTGCAAAAGCAAACTCTACCGACTTGCGTATCAGCCTGTTCACTTTCAGCTGAACCTCTTCATCAAGCTTTCTGTTGATCACAATGCCCCCTAAAGGAATGGCACAGCCGGTCAGTTCTTCCCAGTAACTGCCAAGGTCTACTACCTTATGAAGTCCCTTATCCATATAGGTAAAGCGGTTTTCATGGATAATCAAGCCCAGATCGATCTCGTCGTTCAGCAGCGCATTTTCAATATCTGAGAAAACCATGACCTGTTTATTGCGTAAATTGGGAAAAGCGATACCCAGCAGAAAATTCGCGGTGGTCAGCTGTCCCGGAATACCTACCCGCAGTGCAGAATTTTCTGCTTTTAACTCTTCGCTGCTGATTAGTTCTTCATTTTTGCAGATCAGCAGGGGCCCGACGCCAAATCCCAGTGCGCTGCCCGCATCCAGCAAGGCATATTGATCTGCCAGGTGTGCGAAAGCATGAAAACTCAGTTTCGTGATATCCAGCTCAGACCTCACAGCCTTTTGATTTAATGTTTCTACATCATCAAAGGATACTTCAAACTCCAGTCCTTCAGTATCAATTTTATGGTGGATCAATGCATCAAATATAAAGGTATCGTTAGGGCAGGGGGAAAATCCGAGTGAAAGTTTCATGTGGTAAATGTAAGGAGTTAGTGAAGCCGATCGGTTAACCGTTTGTCAAAAATTCGATTGCCCATTCATTTAGGTTTTTTATGGCCAGGCCAATTTTCCAGGATTCGCGGTTTCTTTCTTCTACATAGTTAGAGATGCTGCGGACCTGCAGGCAAGAGATGCCCATTTGTTCACAGCTGTACAATACTGCTGCACCCTCCATACTTTCGGTAGCCGGCTGAAGGCGTTTTTCTGTGGCTTTAATGCTGGTCTTATTGCCGCTTACTTTGTTCACAGTGATGCCTTTTACTTTGGGCAAAGCAGTAACCAGCGTTGTGCTGAGCGTGTTTGCTGCGATGTACCTGCTTTTTCCAAATCCAAGCGTATCAATCGTTAAAAATTCGTCTTTATCTTCGGCGCCCAGTTCTGCAAAGATATCCTCTGTAATATTCAGCAGGCTGCCTAAGGGATATTTCCATTCATAACAGCCGGCTATCCCCAGGTTAAGCACCAGGCGGTAGGCGGCAGATAAATGTTTTCCCAGTGCAAAAGCCGTAGCGGTCATTCCTACGCCGGTGATCAGCAGGTCAAACTGTTTTGTTTCGGCAAAATCGCCTTCCGGCAAGTTGAAATGCATGCAAATTCCGGATACCTCGGCCTTTGTTGCTGCAACAATCAATATCTTCATTTAACGAAGTTACAAGAATTTTCATCCGGTTAAAGCTGATTGCTGTGCTAAGCATTTGGCTGGCCACAGTCGTGCGGAATTTTGATGACCTGGATATGGTGTAATGATGACCTAACCAAAACCCGATAAAACTTTCTACTTTGAGCTTTCTGCGTATATTTGCAGTCAATTACAATAGCAATGATTTATATAACCCGCAAGGAATCTTTTAACGCTGCGCATAAACTGGCCAGGCCCGACTGGTCTGAAGATCATAATCTGGAGGTTTACGGCAAATGTGCCAATCCTAACTGGCACGGTCACAACTATCAGCTTTTTGTTACGGTTAAGGGTGAAATCAACCCCGAGACGGGCTTCCTGGTAGACCTGAAATGGTTGAAATTAATTATCAATGAGCATATCATTGATAAACTTGACCATAGAAACCTCAATCTTGATGTGGATTTTATGAAAGACAAACTGGCGTCTACAGAAAACCTGGCAATTGCCATCTGGGAGCAGCTGCTACCACATATCAATGCTGGCGGGGCACAACTGCACAGTATCAAAATTTACGAAACCGAAAATAACTTTGTTGAATACTTCGGTTAATAAACATATCAATGGAAAATCATATACAAGATCCTTTTGATGAGGAGAACGATGGTTATATCAAAGTAGACCGATACAATGCGTCAAAAATAACATCTATTGCCAATCATTACACAGAGATCCTGAGTACAATCGGAGAGGATCCTTCGCGTGAGGGCTTGCTGAAAACCCCGGAACGTGTAGCAAAATCACTGCAGTATCTGACCCACGGTTATGACCTGGACCCGGCAGAGATCTTACGGTCTGCCATGTTTAAAGAAGATTACAGCCAGATGGTTGTAGTAAAGGATATAGAAGTTTATTCCATGTGCGAGCACCACATGCTTCCTTTTTTTGGGAAAGCACATATCGCATACATTCCAAATGGCCATATTGTAGGCTTAAGCAAGATCCCGCGTGTAGTGGATGCCTTTGCAAGGCGGCTGCAGGTACAGGAGCGCTTAACCAATGAGATCAGGGACTGTATCCAGGAAACTTTAAATCCTGCAGGTGTTGCCGTGGTGATCGAATGCCAGCATTTGTGCATGGCCATGAGAGGTATACAGAAACAAAATTCTGTGACTACTACTTCTGCATTTACCGGCGGATTTGCGAGTGATAAAACCCGGGCAGAGTTTTTGAGGTTGATTACCGCAAAGCTACACTAGATACTTTTTTATACAATTACCGGTTCTTCAGGAACTTTTATAACAATAGATCAATACAAATGAAGGCATATTTATTTCCCGGACAGGGAGCACAATTTTCGGGCATGGGCAAGGAACTTTACGAAAGTGAAGCAGCCAAAGCATTATTTGAGAAAGCTAATGATATCATCGGCTTCCGTATCAGTGATATCATGTTCTCCGGTACTGAAGAAGAGCTGAAACAAACAAAAGTTACCCAGCCCGCGATTTTCCTTCATTCGGTCATCCTCGCGAAATCCCTGGGCGATGATTTTAAACCTGCTATGGTTGCGGGACATTCTCTGGGTGAGTTTTCTGCCCTCGTTGCTGCTTCGGCGATCTCATTTGAAGACGGCTTGAAACTGGTAATTGCAAGAGCAAATGCGATGCAGAAAGCCTGTGAGCTGCAGCCATCAACAATGGCGGCTATCCTTGGGCTAGCAGATGATGTAGTAGAAAAGATCTGTGAAGAAATAGATGAAGTTGTGGTTGCGGCAAATTATAACTGCCCGGGGCAGTTGGTCATTTCCGGAAGTATCGAAGGGATTGATATTGCCTGTGCAAAGCTGACTGAGGCGGGTGCAAAAAGAGCTTTGAAATTAAATGTTGGCGGTGCTTTCCACTCACCTTTGATGGAGCCTGCCAGAATTGAACTAAAGGAAGCGATTGAAAATACGACAATCCTGCCTCCTGTATGTCCAATTTATCAGAATGTAGATCCTATGCCGCAAACGGATCCTGAAAAGATTAAATTTAACCTGATCACACAGCTTACTGGTGCAGTACGCTGGACACAAACTGTAGAGCGGATGCTGGCCGATGGCGCAGATGAATTTATTGAAGTCGGGCCCGGCAATGTACTTCAGGGCCTGGTCAAAAAAGTAAACAGGGCTGTACAAACCAGTTCTGCAGCAATACCGGTCTAATTTAAATTTTTATTAATTATATCCGGTGTGAATATTGGGGCTAAAATTAGATTTCTATTATTGATCCTGGGAGTATGCTGTATTGTGACGGCATTATCTTTAAAGCATTCAATAACCAAAAAAGACCTATTGCAACACGAAGCAGAGACTCTTCAGGAGAATCTCGCTTCAAATGAACGGATAGTATACAGTTATCTTGCAGACGCACAAAAGGTGGAACGTACAAAACAGTTTCACCTCAATGAAGTGTATGCCTTAAACTTTATCAATAACTACAGAACCAAGGGAATCAACATACTGACTTACGAAAATTCGGTATTGAAATTCTGGAGTTCCTATAAAGCCATACCATCTGATCCTTCCAAGATAAAGGAAGGATCTTCTTTTATCCAGTTTCCCAACGGATGGTACGAAGTAATTAAAAAAACGCAGGGGAATTATACCATCATCGTGCTGCTTGATGTAAAAAATCAGTTCAGTATTCAGAACAGGTATCTCCGGAATGGGATTGTAAAAGGGATGTCTTCTACAAATTCACTGGTCCTGGCCTCTTTTATGGATGAGGAGGTCTTTGGGATTACCAACCTAGACGGGAAACTACTCTTCGAGGTTAAACTCAATCCTGCCTATACACAGGGCATCTATGCGACAATACAAATCTGGCTTTGGGTAATTGGACTGTTTTGCTTTGCATTATTCACCAATTCATTCTGTGCCTGGCTGGTTAAAAAAGGGCACCTGGGCAAGGCCACATTATTGCTAATCCTGTTTTTCCTGGTCAACAGGATCACGGACCTTGAATACGGATGGTTTAATCACCAGTTTAACCTCGAAATTTTCAGCCCCACCATTTATGCGCAAAGTTTCTTCCTTCCTTCTGTAGGAGACTTCCTGCTCAATGTATTGGCTTTAACATGGGTAGTATTATTTATTTATACTTACAGGGACAAGTATAAATTTCCTTCATGGCTTTCGGCCAGCAGACCGGCCGGCCTTGCATTCCATGCGATTGCCATCCTGCTCTTTTCAGGAATCGCATTCCTGATCAACACTGTTTTTTTCGGGCTGATCTATAACTCCAAAATCAACTTCGATATTACCAATATCATTAATCTGGGCTGGATGAGCTGGGTTTGCATCATTATACTCTGCCTGGTCTGGTTTAATGTGTATCTGATCGCCAGCATTACCATTGAACTTACTAAACAGCTGAAAGTAACACATAAGGAGCGGTTGGTACTGTTCCTGTCGATGTTCGGGCTGTATTTCATCTATATGATGTGTACCGCTTTTACTGCATTCTTTATTGCCTATGCGCTGTTTCTTTTTATCATTTCGTATAATATTTATATCCAGCGTAACCGTTTCTCTATTGGGGTTTTTGCATCCATTTTCTTTTGCCTGGCCTTTATCTCGTCGATAAAATATCTGAAATTCAATGATATCAAAGAGCGTAGCAACAGGTATGTCATTGCCCAGAAACTGCAGTCTTCTGATGATCCTAAAGTGATCAACTCTATTGAAAGTTTAGGCAACGGTATCTCCAACGATTTGTTTATTGCAGATTACTTTAAGAGCCCGAAATCGAACAGGCACCTGGCTTTACAGAATTATATTACCAAAACCTTTTTAGACGGCTACCTCTCGCCCTTTGAGCATAATTTTTATGAGTTTAATGCCAAAGATTCTGTAAGGACGCAGGGGAGCGACAACTCGCTTGAGCATTACCAGAACCTGGTACGTTCAGGATCAGTAAAAATCTCCGGGTTTTTCTACCGCCTCAATGATACTTTTGGATACCAGAATTATTTTGGTATCGTACCGATATTTGACGACAGCCATATTCTGGGCACACTGGTGGTGGAGTTGAAATCACAGCAGTACAATTACAGCAGCCAGTTTCCGGAGATACTGATTGATGGGAAACTGAAAAATGAAGACGACTACAGTAACTATTCATTTGCGTTTTATAACAATAATAAGCTGATTAAACAGTCGGGCAAGTACACGTACAAGCTGGCCAATACAGAGTTTAAAGGTAAGTTTGGCGAACCCGTTTTTGTGAACGAGCCAAGAGCAGGCTACAGTCATCTCATCTATACGGCAAGCAATTCAAAAATTATTGTGATCAGTAAAGAGAAAGTCACCTACATTGTGCGGCTCGCTGCACTATCTTTCTTTTTTCTGGTTTTTATCATCTTTTCTGCCGCCCTGTATGTGATGATCTGGCTGTTGAAGAACATCGATGAGAGCTGGGGGGGCTGGTTCAATATCAACAGGTCTCTGATGATCAATGCCAACAAAATTCTTTACAAAACAAGGATACAGCTGTCTATCGTACTGTCTGTTGTTGCCACTTTACTGATCGTGGGCTGGTCTACCTTTTTTTATATCAGGGACGAATACAGAAAGCAGCAGGATGATTTCATCAGGGAAAAGATCAGGAAAGTGCAGCTCTCTTATGAAAAGCAAATTTTTGCGACAGGGATTCCTAAAAATACAGACCAGGCAATCATGAACTTTAACCAGTTTGCAGATATTAATTCTGCCTATTTGAACCTGTTCGACGTAAACGGGAACCTGTTGTTTACTTCGCTGCCCAAGATGTACGACTATGGTATCGTTGGCACAAAGATGGGCGCCAGGGCGATGATTTACCTGAAGCTGCTGCAGCGGTCAGAATATACTAACCCGACAGAGTCTATCGGTGAATTTGTTTACTCTGCGGCCTATGCACCGATCCGGAATGCGCAGAATCAGACGGTAGCCTACATCGGGCTGCCTTATTACGGGAACGAGGCAGACTATCAGGCTAAGATTGGCCTGTTTATCAATACCCTGATCAATATCTATGCGCTGGTATTTGTGGCAATTGGCGTGCTGGCCGTATTTTTGGCCAACCAGATCACCAGTCCGCTGACCTTCATTCAGGAGAGCATCAGAAAGACCAAGCTGGGGCAAAAGAATCAGCCTATTTTATGGTCAAGACATGATGAGATCGGCTCGCTGATCAAAGAATATAATAAGATGATCTCTGCCCTTGAAGACAGTGCGGTTAAGCTGGCAAAGTCTGAACGTGAGAGTGCCTGGCGGGAAATGGCAAAACAGGTGGCACATGAGATTAAAAACCCCCTCACGCCCCTTAAACTGGGTGTACAGCTCCTGGAAAAATCATGGAAAGAGAAAGACCCTAACTTTGAACTCAAGTTTGAGCGGTTCTATAAGTCTTTTGTAGAGCAGATCGACAGTCTGGCAACAATTGCGTCAGAATTCTCAAATTTTGCTAAAATGCCTGATACCAAGCTGGAGCAGCTGCTCCTGGTACCTATTATTGAACAGAGCAGGAATGTTTTTGTCAATTCTTCGGGTGCAGAAATTTATATTTCTAACCTCACAAACAAGGAGATGCTGATACTGGGCGATAAAGACCAGTTGCTGCGGTCGTTTAACAATTTGCTGAAGAATGCGATTGAAGCCACCTCGGGCAAAGAAAAATGCCTGGTATATGTGAAGATCACGAACGACTCTGATTATGTATTTGTGGAGGTTGAAGACAATGGTAAAGGCATTGACCTTGATCTGCAGGAGAAGATCTTTGTTCCTAATTTTACCACTAAATCTTCCGGTACGGGGCTTGGGCTGGCCTTTGTAAAACAAGCTGTTGAGAATGCCGGAGGATCGATCAATTTCACATCCTCCGCTGATACGGGAACGGTATTTTACCTGAGTTTCCCTTTAGCTTAAACCCTATTTTAAATCCAGTGAGGCTTTGCCCATAGTGAAACCGTTTGCATACAGGATCACTGAATAAGTACCCTTGATAAAAGGTTTGGGGTTTACCCATTCCAGGGTGTACTGGGTATCATCATTATTATATGAAATGCTGATCATATCACTGTACTGCATTTCCTGGCCATCTGCTTCAAACATATTGGTTTCATTTGCGATCAGATTGCCCGCAGGATCAAAAATACGGATGTAAATCTTATGGTAATCTTTCTCCGCCAGCTGATTGGGAATGATATTAAAATAAGTGGTCAGTTTTTTTGCAGCAGAAGCTTTTGATACCTCAACGTTTTTACCGCTGTTTTTTACCTTATAGGCTAGAATGCGGACATTAAATGCCTTTAAAGCAGCGCTGCTCTTCACTTTAGCGGCCAGCTCTGTGTTTTTCTTTTCGAGGTCGATCGCTTTTGCCTTTACAGAGTTTACCGAGGTGGCAAGACTATCCCTTTCGGATTTAAGATAGGTGTTCTCTTTCTCCAGATGTCCTATATCTTCTTTATAATCTGTTAAGAATGCTTTGAGCTTTTTCAGTTCATCCTGTGCTGCCGCCAGCTCTGCCTCGGTTACATCTCCTTTTTGGAGTGCTTTTTTCAGCTCTGCAATTTTTGTTCTGGCCTGCTGCTGCTCATTCTGCAATTTTTCTGTGAGCGCAACATTCATCAGGTTTACTTTGTCAAATTCTACTTCGATCTTTTCTACTTCCAGTTTTAATCTGTCCTTTTCGGTATTGGTAGTTACAAATCGTTCTTTTTCGTGCTTGTCCCTGAAGAAAAGAAAGGCATTGGTCCCCAGCAGTGCCAGGATAACGACGATTAGAAAGTAAATTTTATTGCGGTCTCCTTTGTTAACAGGATCTTTTTGGTCTGACATTTGAATCAAAAAATTGAGGTCTCTATGCTTTGTTTATTTGCGCTTACCTATGTATTAAAGAGAACGAACATAGGATAAAATATATAAATCGCGGTAAAAAATGTAAAAATTGTATAAGACCTTTAAAAAAAAATCGTTTACTTGCTGAGGTTGAGAACTACTGTTCACCAGTTATTCCCCACATTGAGTTAAACTGTACACTACCAAAAACAAGTATAATGCTGAAAAAGATTGTTTTTACAATTTTCACAACTTTTATTGCCCCTTACGCCTTATTTGCACAGATACCAACAAAAATTGCTCCAAAAAGGGAGTTTAGAGGCGTATGGGTGGCTACTGTAGAGAACATCGACTGGCCCTCAAGAGCCGGTTTGAGTATAGATCAGCAAAAGCAGGAACTGATAGGCTTGCTGGAGCAGCATAAGAGAAATGGGATGAATGCAATCATCCTGCAGGTAAGGCCGGCAGCAGATGCCTTTTACCGGAAATCGCGCGAACCCTGGAGCCAGTGGCTGATGGGAAAGCAGGGACTTGCACCGGCTGCAGGATATGACCCGCTGGAATTTGCGATCAAAGAAGCACATTCACGCGGGATGGAACTGCATGCCTGGTTTAACCCATACCGTGCATCTATGTCGGCAAACTCCTATGCCAGCGATGACCACATGACCCGTAAGCGGCCGGATCTTTTCTTTACCTATGGCGGAAAGAAGCAGTTTGATCCCGGACTGCCCGAAGTAAGGGAATATATTGTTCAGGTGATCCTGGATGTGGTAAAGGGATATGATGTAGACGGAATTCATTTTGATGATTATTTTTATCCTTACCCAATCGAAGGGCAACGTATCAATGACAGCGTCACCTTCAGTAAATACTCAAACGGATTTACGGATATCAAAGACTGGAGGAGGAACAATGTAGATATGCTGATCAAACAGCTGGACGATAGTATCCACCATTACAAAAACTATGTTAAGTTTGGTATCAGCCCTTTTGGGATCTGGAAAAACAGCAATGAAGATACACTGGGCTCTGCAACACATGGGCTTTCCAATTACCATGAACTCTATGCAGATTCGAGAAAGTGGATTAAAGAAGGCTGGGTAGATTATATCAATCCGCAGATCTATTTTAGTTTTACACGAAGAGCTGCGCCCTTTGCTACCCTGGTAGACTGGTGGAGCAACAATACTTACGGAAGACATCTTTACATCGGTCAGGCGGCCTACCTGGTAAACCAGCGAATGGAGGCTGCATGGAGAAAGCCGGAGGAGATCCCTAACCAGATCAGGTATATCCGTGCCAATAACCGTGTACAGGGGAGTATATTTTTCAGCTCAAAATCCTTTTCAAATGTGGCGAGAGGGGCGGCCGATTCCCTGAGAAACGATTTGTATAAATATCCTGCGCTGCCACCGCAGATGCCGTGGCTGGACGAAGTAGTGCCAAACTCACCACAAACGTTCACCGCAGATGCTACAGCCACTGGTGTACAGCTGAAATGGGCTGCGCCACTAAAGGCCAGTGATGGCGAAACGGCTTCGGGATATGTCATCTATCGCTTTAGTGAAGGTGAAAAGATTGGTATCCTTGATCCAAGGAATATCATCAGGATAAGTTTTGAGGATTTCACTTTCTTTATGGATACCAACGTAGAAAAAGGGAAGAGGTATAATTACCTGGTAACCGCGCTTGACAGGTTGAAGAACGAAAGCGACCCGAGCGGGCCGGTAGGAGTAGAAGCAAAATAAACAAAAAAGGCCAGAAATTTTCTGGCCTTTTTTTTATTTCTGCGGCATCAATACCAGCCGGATATAATTGTTCTCATTCAGGTACTGCTGTGCAGTGGCCTTTGAAGATTCAACAGTAACTGCATCAACCCGCTGGTTATTGCCCAGTACAAGGTTCAGCTCATCGCCATATTTAAGCCTGTTAGACAGGTATCCCAGCCAGTAGCTGTTGTTACGAAGGTTCAGTTCCATCTGGCGGTGCTCTTCAGATTTGAACTTGGAAATGTCATCTGGCGTAGCACCATTGGATTTGATATGCTGCACCTCTTCCATTGCCGCTGCGATCAGCTTTTCTACATTCGCGGTAGCGCAGCTGAATGAAATGGTAAAATAGTAGTGGGCGGTAGGGAATTTGGCTACGCTAAGGCCAACCTGAGGACTGTAAACACCGCTTTCCTTCTCGCGGAGCCGCTCCAGGATTTTGTTTTCCAAAGCACTCTTTACTGCTTCCAGCTGTGTATTGTTTTCTGCCGTGAAATTATAATCACCGTGGATATAGAGCTGTACACTGGCTTTATCTTCCAGTCCTTTATAAACGGTTTTGCTCACAATGCCCTTAGGTGGATTGGAACCGATATCCACAAAATCCTGTTTTTTGCCCAGCGTTGGCAGACTGGCAATATAGGTCTCTACAAGCGGTTTTAATGTTGCCAGGTCAAAGTTGCCTACGAACACAAATGTTTGTTCTCCCAGATCGGCAAAACGGTCTTTGTAAAAGGCAAGGGCTTTGTCCAGTGAAACTTTATCAAGATCAGCCATCGTATTGGGCATGTTTCTTTTGTTGTAAGAAGAAAGCACAGCCTGTACCGTATCGGCAAAAACACTCGAAGGGTTGGCATTTTTATTTTCCAGGGTCACCCTGTAATCACTCATGTTCTTATTGTAGATCTCGGTATCTTTTCTCGGTTGTGTTGCATAGGCGTATACCATTTTAAACGCCGTTTCTACATCCTTTGGAGAAGAACTGCCGGAAAATCCCTGGTATAGCTCATCAATGTAGGATGCTGCCCTGCCTGTATTTCCAGCGAGTAATTTGTTGAGTTGGGAGGGATTAAAGTCTCCTACACCACTTTCCTGGATGATACCGGAGAAGTCGGCCGACTGGTAGTCATTTGGATCCGCCACAGAAGTCCCGCCTTTGCCAAAAGAACTGAAAACGATCTGGTCATTTTTGAAATCCGTGGGTTTAAGGAGTACCTTAATGCCATTGCTCAATGTCCACTCTGTGACACCAATATCTTCGTATTTCTTTTCTGCGGTCACTTTGCCGGCAGCCGGAACTTTAGCCAGCAGCGGTTTATTCACCGCGTTGTCTACATAAGGGGTAATGTTTTTGCCTGCGTTATTAAAGGCAGCAAGCAGGGCGGCAGCCGCTGGAAGATTTGCTTTATCCTTTTCAGGAGCCTGTACAATCAGGATCTGGTTGTTTGGTGTGATCAGCGTTTTCGCCAGGGCGTTTACCTGGGCAAGCGTGATTACTGATAAGTTTTTCTTTGTTTCAGCATAGCTGAAGTCAATAGAGCCCATGGGAGAGCCGGTAAGGAAATTGCTCAGGTACTGCTGCACAAATGCAGAAGAAGCAGTTTTATCTTTTTCCTTTAGTTTTTTCTCATTTCCTGCTTCGATGTTCCTTTTTACTACGTCCAGTTCGGATTGTACAAAGCCAAATTTAGCTACCCTTTCCGTTTCGGCCACTGCGGCGGTAATGGCGCTTTCCAGATCTTTGCCTGATTTGGCAGCAACTACGGTTTGAAAGGCATTCACACCGGCGATCATGCCCCCCTGGTACGGTCCGTAAGAACTTTGTGCAAACAAGAAAGGTGCATTTCCTTTTTGCAGGATCTCCTGGAAACGGGCGGCAATCATGGTATTGATCATGCTGTACATCAGGCTCTTTTGCAGGTCGGCCGTAGTTTTTGCAACCGTGGCAGGGTGCTTGTACATGGCAAAGGCAACATTATACTGCTGTTCCGGATCGGTGATGATCTTTACCAGCGGCTCTTTATTGTCCGGCAGGGTGTATTTGATCCTCTCCTTTTCTTTCAGGGGATTTTTAAGGTCAGAGAAATTCTCAATGATCAGTTTTTCAACTTCGGCCACATCAAAGTCGCCCACTGCAATTACCGCCTGCAGGTCTGGCCTGTACCAGTCGGCATAAAAATTTCTGATCTTATCATACGTAAAAGTTTTGAGTAGGTCTATTTTGCCGATAGGGATACGGTTTGCATATCTGGAATCCTTCAGCAATACCGGAAGCAGCAGCTTGCTCATTCGTTCCTGTGCATTTTTGCCTCGCTGGCGATCCTCTTCAATGATTACACCACGTTCCCTGTCTATCTCTTCGCCATCCATCGTGATGCGTCCGGCCCAGTTGGACAGGATCTTGAATCCCGTTTTAAAGACCTCTATGCTGTCTGTGGGAATTGGCAACTGGTATACGGTCTGGTCAAAAGCGGTATAGGCATTCAGATCTGCGCCAAAACGCACGCCTGCTTTCTGCAGATAATTGATAATGTCATTCTTTGGGAAATCCCTGGTGCCGTTAAAGGCCATGTGTTCTGTAAAATGTGCCAGTCCCTGCTGGTCATCATTTTCCATCAGCGAACCTATCCGGTTGGCCAGATACAGTTCTGCCCTTTTTTTGGGCTCTGTATTTTTTCTGATATAGTAGGTAAGGCCATTCGGCAGTTTGCCTGTTTTAACATTTGGATCAACAGGGATGGGTTTTCCTGCCGTTACCGGGGCCGGCTGTTTAGGTTGAACAGCCTTTTTCTGCGCTGATACCGACGTGCTGATTGCAATGCAAGCAGCCATTCCAAGTAAGGCAAAAGTGGTTTTTTTAATCATGAGTCAGTTTATATAATATGTTTGTTGCGTTAATTCAGATAATTGTGCTGGTTGGTTGCCGGTAAATATAAGAAGTACGATCGATCTGCTGTTTTTTTTATATTTTTGTACTAAAGAATTTATATATGGCAAGTTTTACATTCACTCCTGAAACGGCACAAAGAGTTAAAATCAAAGTTTTGAGAAAATACAGAGAGTTAGCTAAAGAGAATTTATCATTTGCTCCCGGTAATGAAGATCAATTGGTAGATCAATTGACTCAGTTGCTGAAAAGGGACGTCAGATATGTAGAGTTCACGATCAATAAAGCATTGGCCGATCCGGACGGTAACAGGTTGTAACCCTTATCGGAACGCCTCTCATCTAATAAGGCCTGATGGGCATTTGGCTCAAAAGGATGCAGGTCCATCTTTTTTAACAAATTGCATGCTCATGAAGAAAAATAAGTTTGCATTGCTGATTGCAACTGTTGCAGTTACTACCCTCACCTGGTCTTTTAAAGAAGATCTTTTCCTGGTTTCCAAGAATCTTGATATTTTCGCTTCCCTGTACAAAGAGATCAGTATCAACTATGTAGAAGAAACTGATCCCACAGACCTGATGAAAAACGGCATAGATGCTATGCTGGATACCCTGGATCCCTATACGGTATATGTGCCCGAATCTGAGGTGGAAGATTTTAAGCTGAAGTATGTGAGCACACAGTTTGGCGGCATAGGCGTAAGCACCGTTTTTATTGAAGGAAAGCTATTTATAAATGAAGTGACCGAAGGTTACCCTGCCTTTAAACAGGGAATGGTAGCGGGTGATCAGATCATGAAGATCAACGGAACGGAGGTAAAGGGAAAAGACCGTATGCAGGTAAGCCAACTGCTGCGCGGTCCGCGCGGCTCTGCACTTGAGCTTCTCCTGCTCAGGGAGGGCTCACTGGTCCATAAAGAATTAATCCGTGATGAAATCCGGCAGCCTAACGTGATCTACTCCGGGATGGTAGGTGATGTCGCGTATATCAGGCTCGATAAATTTCTTGAAAATTCTGCCCAGGAAGTACAGAACGCAGCGGTAGAACTAAATAAGCAACATCCGCGGGGCATGGTACTTGATCTGCGGTACAACGGCGGTGGTATCTTACAGGAAGCTGTAAAAATCGTAAACCTGTTTGTGAATAAAGACATGGTGATTGTTACCCAGAAAGGGCGCAACCCGGAAAAAACTATAAACTACAGAACCACTGCAATGCCTTTGCTGCCAGATCTTCCGCTTACTGTGCTCATCAATGGCTCTTCGGCTTCAGCCTCAGAAATTGTTGCCGGGGCACTTCAGGACCTGGACAGGGCAGTAATCGTTGGGCAACGCAGCTATGGCAAAGGGCTGGTTCAGCAAACTTTTAACCTGCCTTATAACAGCCTCGTAAAAATTACGGTTGCCAAATACTTTACACCTTCCGGAAGGTGTATTCAGGCGATCGACTACTCACACAAGACCGCGGTAGGGAAAAACGGAAAAATAGCGGATTCACTCATTGCAAAATTTAATACAAGGACAGGCAGGAGCGTATATGATGGTAATGGTGTTTATCCTGATGTAGTGGTTGGAACCAATAAGCTAAGCCCGGTAACGATCTCACTGATCAGCAAAAGCATGTTCTTTGACTATGCCAATTCCTATAAGAAAAACCATCCTTCAATTGCTCCGGCAGAGAATTTTAAATTAAGCGACGAAGATTATGCGGCTTTTACCAACTCACTGGATGGGAAAGATTATGCCTATGTATCCAATACAGAGAAGTTGCTTGCTGATTTAAAAACAGAAGCAGAAAAGGAACAAAAGCTGGCAGAAGTTAAAGCTGATCTGGAAGACCTGAAGGCAAAGATGCTGATCGCGAAGAAAACAGATCTGATGACCCATAAGCCGGAGATCAAAAGGATCCTTGAAAGCCAGATTGTAAGCAGGTATTATTTTGAGAAAGGTAGAATAGTGCAAGCATTCCAGTATGATAAGGAGTTGGAGACAGCTAAATCAGTGCTGGCCAGTTCCACTAAAATGCTTGCAATATTGAAAGGTGAAGGCGCTTACAGAACTATCGGTGACCCTGCAAAAACTATTGCGGCCACTGATAATAATTAAGTACCGTGTAATTTAACAACCAGCCCATCCATATCATGACTCAGCTGCAGCTGGCATGCCAGTCTGGAGTTGGGCAACAGATCAGGAAGGGTATCCAGCATCGCATATTCGTCGTCTGTCATTTCCTTTAACTTGTCTTCGCCTTCTAAAACATCCACGCAGCAGGTGGCACAAAGAGCCATTCCACCACAGGTAGCCAGAATATCATATTCACAGGCTTTCAGGTATTCCATCAGGCTAAGCCCCATATCCACGGGTGCTTCAAGCGCTGTTAAAGTGCCATCCGGATTTTGGACGTGTACGGTAATGTTATTTTCTTCCATTCTTAAAATTCTGCTACTCCATTTACAGTTGTATATTTCATGGTGTATTTAACACCTGGGTTCATATACTGGTAAGCACTATGGCTCATCAATGCGGCCTCATGGAATCCACAAAGGATTAGTTTTAATTTATTTGTATAAGTATTGATATCGCCAATGGCATAAATGCCCGGGATATTGGTAGAGTAGTCGTCTGTATTTACTTCAATCGCACTTTTGTTGATGTTCAGGTTCCAGGCCTCAATAGGGCCTAATTTAGGGCTCAGCCCAAAAAGAGGGATCAGGTGGTCTGCTTCTACATTGGTAACTTCAAGTGTTTTGTTATGGGTGATCTCTACGTTCTCCAGTTTTCCTTCTCCTGAAACAGATTTAAGGTTGCTGTTTAGGATCAGGTTGATCTTGCCGCTTTCTGCAAGCTCCATTACCTTGTTTACTGAGTCTGGCGCACCACGGAAGCTTTCGCTGCGGTGAACAAGCGTTAGCTCATCAACTATGTCGGCAAGGAAAATTGTCCAGTCAAGGGCCGAATCACCACCACCTGCAATTACCATTTTCTGTCCCCTGTATTTTTCAGGATCAAGGATCATATAATTTACACCGCGGCCGTTTTCAAACTGCTCTAATCCTTCAACTGCTGGTTTACGTGGCTCAAAACAACCCAGTCCGCCTGCAATCACAACCACTTTGGATTCAATAACAGTACCCATATTGGTAGTCAGTACAAAATCGGCCTCGCCGCGTTTCTCCAGGCTTTCAATACGTTCTCCCAGCGTAAAACCAGGATGAAAAGGTTTAGCTTGTTCAAGCAGGTTATCTACCAGCTCCTGCGCAAGAACGCTCGGATAACCTGGGATATCATAGATAGGTTTTTTAGGATATATCTCAGACAGCTGACCGCCGATCTGTGGCAAATAGTCAATCAAATGACAACGCATTTTCAATAAACCTGCTTCAAAAATAGCAAACAACCCTACGGGTCCGGCGCCTATAACGGCTATATCTGTAGAAATCATGTATTTAAATTTGACGCGAATTTACAAAAATAGTTTGTAATGGTTCTGAATTGTACACAAATGGTTCAAATTTTAGTTAATTCTGACAAAGTTGACCAACGTTATAGTCTTTATTCGCCTGTTTTAATGGGATCACGCATATTTACGCTGAAAATTATTTTTGGGCATGATTGCTAAAATGGTTCACTATCTTTGATTAGTGATGACAAAGAACATATATTTTGCTTCTGATTTTCATTTGGGATCTCCAAATCATGAACAGAGCCGTATCCGTGAAGACCGTATTGTACGGTGGCTGAATTTCATAGAACCTACCTGTTCTGAGTTGTTTCTGATGGGCGATATCTTCGATTTCTGGTTTGAGTACAAGACGGTAATCCCGAAGGGATATATCCGGCTGCAGGGTAAACTGGCAGCAATGTCTGATGCCGGCATTAAGCTTTACTTTTTTAAGGGCAACCATGACATGTGGGTAGAGGACTACTTTACCATAGAAATGGGGATGCAGATTGTGAGTGATGAACTGGTGATCCACAGGGGCGGTAAAAGTTTTTACCTGCACCATGGCGACGGGCTGGGGCCGGGCGACCGCAACTACAGGATGCTGAGAAAGATCTTCAGAAACCCGTTGTGCCAGTGGTTATTTTCAGTATTACCGCCTAGGATCGGACTGGGAATAGCGACCGGCTGGTCTGTTAAAAGCAGAAATATAAATATTGTTCATGATGAACCTTTTCTTGGAGAGAAAGAAGAATGGCTGGCCGTACATTCAAAGGAAGTGCTGGCAAAACAGCACTATGATTACTTTATATACGGGCACCGTCACCTGCCGATGATCATTGACCTGGGGGACAACAGCACATATTATAATACCGGAGATTGGTTTAACTATAATTCTTATGTAGTTTTTGACGGGGAAGAGTTGAGCTTGAAGTACTTTGAAAAGAGCGACGCTTAGGCTATCCTGAAAAACAGTATATAATTCTAAGAAAAAGCTTATTTTTGTAATCGATTATGTTAGAAAAATTAGAAGCAATAAAGATCCGCTGGGAAGATGTTGAAGAACAGTTGAGTAATCCTGATACCATGCAGGATATGAAACGGTTTGCCCAGTTGAATAAAGAATATAAGGACCTCACCAAGATTGTAGATGAGTATAAAATCTACAAAAACGTGATGAGCAATATCGACGCCAATAAGGAAATCCTGTCTACTGAGAAAGACGCCGAAATGCGGGAGATGGCCAAGGATGAACTGGACGGACTGTTAAAACAACAGGAAGAGATCGAAGAACGGGTACGCCTGATGCTGATCCCTGTTGATCCTGAAGATGCCAAAAATGCGGTGTTTGAGATCCGTGGCGGTACAGGCGGTGATGAAGCTGCTTTGTTTGCCGGTGATTTATACAGGATGTACAGCCGTTTCTTTGAACAAAAGCGATGGAAAGTTGAAGTGGTGGATGTAACCGAAGGTACGGCCGGCGGATACAAAGAGGTGATCATGAAAGTTTCTGGCGAGGATGTTTACGGACAGCTGAAGTATGAATCTGGTGTGCACCGCGTACAGCGCGTTCCTGATACAGAAACTCAGGGCAGGGTACATACTTCTGCGGCTTCGGTTGCGGTGTTGCCTGAAGCCGAGGAAATCGACTTTTACCTGAACCCGGCAGATATTGACCTGCAGACTTCCCGTTCAGGTGGTGCTGGTGGTCAGAACGTAAATAAGGTGGAAACTAAAGTGCAGCTTACCCACAGGCCTTCGGGACTGGTGGTGGTTTGTCAGCAGGAACGTTCTCAGCTGGGTAACCGCGAGATTGCAATGGAGATGCTGCGAAGTAAACTATACGATATCGAGCTGCAGAAGAAAAATGGCGACATTGCTGCAAGACGTAAAACAATGGTTTCTACAGGAGACCGTTCTGCCAAGATCAGAACATACAATTATCCGCAGGGTAGGGTAACAGATCACCGTATCGGATTAACCCTTTATAACCTTAACGGAGTAATGGATGGCGGTGTTCAGGAGCTTATTGATGCGCTTCAGTTCGCTGAAAATGCAGAAAAAATGAAAGAGGGCTCTGTAGCTTAATGAGTTAGATTTTATTTCAAAAATAGTTGAAATATTAATTTTGTAATGCCATTATAGTTCCTATATTTGCATTCCCGAAAGGGAGAACGGACCGGTAGTTCAGCTGGTTAGAATGCCGCCCTGTCACGGCGGAGGTCGCGGGTTCGAGTCCCGTCCGGTCCGCTAAAAGCTCTTCAGATTTCTGAGGAGCTTTTTTGTTTTCCGGCTTTTGTTTTATCCATACAAATTACTGCTTCAATACGGATGATGCCGATGCAGGTAAATATCCAAGTTCCACCAGCTGTCTGTGTTCTGTGATTACTTTAGTATTGCCTTTGTCCAATAAAATCACCCTGGTTGCGATATCAAGCACATGCTCATAACTATGATCAGTAATAATAATCCCTTTACTGACGGAATGTTTTTGAATGAGTTTTTTCAAAATCTCAATATGCAGCGGAGAGATCCCATTGAAAGGCTCATCAAAGAGCAGATACTCCGCATCGGAATAAAGCATCATCATCACTTCTACAATTCTTTTTTCGCCGCCAGACAACTGATTGATTTTACTTTTTAAAAATGGCTTAATCAGATCCTCTGCCAGCAGCAGGGAAAGCGCGGCACTGCTGCAAAAGCATGAAATAATAGTTTTTATTTGGATATGATCGGGCAGGAAATTATCCTGCGGGAGATAATGGA
>Ga0247730_1000659_pt1 | contig 23313 bp, 17 predicted proteins | sample UWRJL073202C2_FD_180959 | JGI IMG/M metagenome (GOLD analysis project Ga0247730, IMG submission 180959) | Plant litter microbial communities from Arlington Agricultural Research Station in Wisconsin, United States - UWRJ-L073-202C-2 | ecosystem: Environmental > Terrestrial > Plant litter >... | reverse complement strand
GATACCGCCCTGCTGTTGATGCCCTGCTGCTTTACGAACTGGAATAAGAAGTCGATAGCCCACTGCCCCAGCTTCACGCTGTTTTGTATCCCGCCGAAATAGTCGGGACTGGTGTCCACGAGCTTCTTGCGGTCTTCGGCCGCCGTCAGCAGGCCGTCGCCGTTGAAATCGGTAAAGCGGTAGCGCCCCGTCTGCGGATCGACGCCCTCAAAGGCATATACCTGGCGGATGCCCAGCGGCTGTCCTATCACCAGCTGTGCGGCATAGGTCGAGCCCTCGAGCCCCGGGAAGGCCGCCAGCTTGTTTTTCGCAATGCTGATATTGACAGCGGTACTCCAGCGAAAGCCGCTGCCCCGCAGGTTTTCGGTGCGCAGTTCCAGTTCCCAGCCGCTGTTTTCCACCGTGGCGGCAAGGTTGGCCTGCACGCTCTCAAAGCCCGTCGTGCCCGGAAGCGGTATTCCGGTAAGCTGGTTGGACGAGCGGTTGCGGTACCAGGCGCCTGTCAGCAGGAGGCGGTCGCTGAAAAAGCCAAGTTCCAGCGCCGCCTCCAGCTTCTTGCTGCTTTCCCAGCTGAAATCGGGATTGTAGAGGCGCACCGGCGAAAGCCCGACCACGCCCTGGTAGCTGTCGCTTAGGGCAGTATAGGAGTTCAGGTACTGGTAGTCGCCGATCTGGTCGCTTCCAGTAGTTCCATAACTGCCGCGAAGCTTTCCAAAGCTCAGCACGGCGGCGTTTTTCTCCACCCAGCTTTCCTTGCTGAAAAGCCAGGCCGCGCCCGCGGCGCCGAAATTGGCAAAGCGGTTGCCCGGCCCGAAGCGGCTCGAGCCGTCCCGCCTGCCGGTAAGGTTCAGGAAGTATTTTTCGTCAAAGCTGTAGTTCGCGCGGCCAAAAAAGGCGGCATAGCGGTAGGCCGTCTCCGTGTTGCCGGTCACCTGCCTGTTCGCGCCTGCCGCCGCATTGTGGATCAGGCTGTTGCTCGAAAAGCCCGATACCGAAAGTGCCAGCGAAGCGGCATTGCGCTCCTGAAGGGTGCCTCCTGCCAATAGCTGTACCCTGCTCCTTCCGATATCGTGCTGCCAGGAAAGCTGCGGTTCCGCACTCCACGACTGCTGCCCCGCACGGCTCGATAGCAGCGTCGATACCGAGGGCGTCAGGCCGAGCGACGGATTATAGACGGTGGAAGGCGTCGTGCGCGACTCCTCCACATGGCTTTCCGCATAGCCCAGCATGGCCCTTGCTTCCAGTCCGGGAAGCAGTTCCCAGCTGAGGGTGCTTCCGGCCGTGAGGCCTGACGTCCGGGCCAGGTAGCTGCCCTGCAGCAGGCGCAGCGGATTGTTCCAAGTGCCGTTCTGCCAGTTCAGCGACCCGTCTGCGGCATACAGCGCCGGCGCATTGGGCGCCAGGTTCACCGCATCGCGGGTCAGGTCGGTGCTCAGCAGGTCGTTCCTGTCAGCCACATAGCTGGCCGACAGGCTGAAACGAAATCGGGAATCTTCAGAGGCATGGGTGATGCTGGCGTGCCCTGCCGTCTTTTTATAAGAGAAGTCCCCCGGGAATACCGTCGTTTCCTTGTACCGGGTACCGCTGGCCGAAAACTGAGTCTGCGCGCTCCCGCCGCTTACTGATGCGGAAGCCTGCTGCATTTGGGCGGTGCCGCCGATCAGTTCTTCCTGCCAGTCGGTATAGCGATTGCGGTCCCAGTTGCCGTTCAGGTCATGGGCCGACGCAGGATAGGCCGTGATGCCGTCATTGGCAAAGGCTTCCTCGCGCATGGCAAGGTACTGTTCCGTATTCATCAGGTCAAGCCGGCGCGACACCTGGCCGATGCCCGAATAGCTGTCTGCCGTAAACCGCGTCTTGCCGGCCTTTCCCTTCTTGGTCGTGATGAGCACCACGCCGTTGGCGCCCCTCGCGCCATAGATGGCGGTGGCATCGGCATCTTTCAGCACTTCGATGCTCTCGATGTCGGCCGGGTTCAGGCTGTTCAGCGGGCTCATGGAACCGGGCAGTATCGAAGCCGAAACAGCGCTGTTGCCCAGCGTCTCGGCAGAAAAGGGCATGCCGTCCACAATATAGAGCGGATTGTTGCCCTCCGTGCGGATGCTGTTGCGTCCCCTGACCTGCACGCTGAAGCCCCCGCCGGGCACGCCCGTGGACTGCGTGATATTGACCCCCGCCATGCGTCCCTGCATTGCGGCAAGCACGTTGGACACGGGCTGCGTCTCGATGTCCTTGGCGCTGATCTTGGCGATGCTTCCGGTGCGCTCTTTTTCTTTTACGCTGTAATAGCCCGCATTCACGACCACTTCCTGCAGGGACTGTGCATCCGGAACCAGTATGGCGTTCAAGACCGTGCCGCTTACTGCCATTTCCAGGCTTGAATACCCCAGGAAAGAAAAAACGAGCACGTCCCCTTTTGAAGCGCTGATGGCATAGCGCCCTGATGCATCCGTAAGCGAAGCAATCGCTGTTCCCTTGACGCTGACAGTGACTCCGGCAAGCACGCCCGAGGCGTCCGATACGGTTCCGGCGACCTGCTGTTGCAAAATAAAATAGTTTGAAATACTGCCCAAAGGGCTGTGCGCGAAAGCGCTCCGGGTGCTGATGAGGGCGCACCCGACAAGTACGGCGCAGAAAATGCGGTGCCCGTACCCAAATAATGAATGGTTTTTCATAATTTTGGAATTGGTTATTGATTAGTTCGATAAGCAGTGTTCCCTGTGAAGTTTGCCGACCCAGCAGGGAACTTTTTTTGTCATTGCGAGGCACGAAGCAATCTCATGCTTGTTGCTCGAAGTAAGTAATTGATTTTACATAGGCAATTATAGTATACTGTTAGATTTTAAGACTTTACTATTTATATTGAAACTAGCTTTTTACCTAGTGCCTCTTGGCAGTTAATTAATCGAAACATCAAATTCGCTCATCTGCTAATGATCGAATATTCGAACAGTCGAATCATCAAACCATCGAATTACCTCCCCTGCACCCTCAACCCAAAACCCTATACCCTCCAAAAACAACCTACCCGCGCCTGCCTCTTAACTAACCCAAACTTTTCTATCTCAAAAAACTATCCGGCACAGCGCAGGCGATTGTACTATAATACCGTCATCGCACACCGTCATCGCGAGGAACGAAGCGATCTCAGAATCAGAATCAATTTCATATTCATAATTGTACCTCCTTTCGAATCATCCAAAAATCGAATGATCGAATCATCCAACAATCGAACCTCATCGCGAGGAACAGCTTGTCCCATCACCTTAAACCTTAAACCTTTCACCCTTCACCTTCCACCTCTTCACAAAAACTTAGCCCCTCAAAGAAAAAAGCCCCCGCACCAAAGGCACGGGAAACCTTTTGTGGCTAAAATTTTTAAATCACCATAGGCATAGCGGTATTAGGGTTGTACATCTTTTTGATGCGAGACTTGGAAAAATGAAGAAGAAATGCCTTGAAGAAAGCAGGCAACGCCTTTAACTAATGGACATAAAAAAGGCGCGGAACTCAGCTTATCGTTTCAGAGGTACTGGCATACCCAACCACAAATAAGTGAGCCCACGCCATAGGACGTGAGCATCATACTTATCCTCCCGTGGTTTTAAAAACGCCAGTTTTCCGAAACGAGATTCAAAGCGAATGCTTCAATATTATCAAATGAAGAATCGCAAAATTAATACTATTTCTAGCATTATGCCTACAAATATAAAAAACATTACCGACATGAATGTCGTTGTGATTAACTTTTTTTCTCTGTCAATTTGAATTCAAATGAAACAGATGAAAAACACTCAACTTTTAACAGCAATAAGAAAGGTTTTACAAGACCTTCGTGCAGAAACAACTCTCACACAAGATGCTGTTATTACTGATATTTTTGATTCAAAAAATGTAACCATCAATTTAGCTAGGATTGAAACAGGTTCGGTAGAGGTTTCACCCAGTACCATCTTTCTGCTTTGCGAATATTATAAAATTTCAATTTCCTCTTTTTTTAAAAGAGTTGAAGAAGCGGACAGAAAGTTGAAAATAAATGAGAAAAAGTAATTTGATATAATCAAATACCACTGACGAAAGATGCTGAAAGGCTTCTTTTTTTTTAATCCAAGTTACGCTATCTTTGGTTTTAATATGGCAAACTTAGAACAGTTAAAAGAATATGAAACAGATATGGACTTTTTATTCAAAAAGTTCTATGATGAATTTAATAACTCTGTTTTAATAACAAGAAATGAATTACCGAACTACGCAGGCATATACGTTTTCTACCAAAATGACAAACCAATCTATGTCGGCAGGGCAAACAACATTCGTAAAAGAATTCAGTCACACACAAGGAAAAGTTCAGGAAGTGAAAGTGCCAGTTTTGCCTTTAATCTTGCAAAAAGGGATTACGCAAAAATGCGTGAGATAACCGAGAAAAGGAAAGAACTAATGGAGATTGAAGAGTTTATCGAAATTTTCAGAAAACATAAACTGAATTTAACAGAGGTAGAATTCAAATGTATTCCCATTGAAAATGATATTTTGCAAACGATGTTCGAACCATATCTTGCCTTTAAGTTAGGAACTTATCCTGTAAATAATACTTTTGAAAATCATTAATAAAAAAGGTTTTGTATATGAGCTCACTATTCAAGTAAACTCTTTAAAAAGTCTTCAATAATTTCAGGCTGTATTTTTCTTTGTTCAAGGTCTTTATACCAATGAAACCAAACGTCTTCTTGTGCAATCAACCCATGATTTCTAATTAGATATTCAGCAATCGGGATATGGTTATGTTGTAGCTGTTTCGCAATATGAACCGTCAACCTTTTAAAAATTTGCAACTGCCAGAGTGATACCTCAATATCTCGCAACGATCCTCCAGTTTTGTTTGAGAGTGAAATCGCTAGATTTTTATAATTTTCATTAATTGGTTCCATAAACTCCATAAGTTTATCAAAATCAACTGTGTTAGAGCGTAGAAAATCTCCAGTAGTAGTTTTAGAAGAGCAATACACTTTGAAACCCTTGTGCCAATATTGAAATGCTGTATTAGGAAGAGTCATAGAAAAATCATTTGAGCTTGTCAGACGTTCCCCGTGCTCTAAACGTTTTGGCCATTTTTCACCATTCATAATTATATTGGACGGTTCAAACTTCGTTGGATTCTTTGGGTCTTCAAATTTAAACTCTAAAGATTCGATAAATTTAATTTCTTTCGAAATATTTAATAAAGTAGCATGGAGAATACATTTCCCGGGTTGAGGATTAGAAATAAAGTTAAGTGTAAATTTAAAATCAGGGTGATCTTCATAGAATGACTTTTTATATTTCTGTCTTTTTCTCGCACTTCTCAATTTTTTTAATCGATCTGTGATATTTAAGAAATTGGTAGTAATTGCAATAAATGCAGCCATTCCCGTAATTACAGTACCTCCGAAAATATAGTTTAATGTTTCCTGTGATATATACATTTGACAAAAGTATGTAATAACTAAATACTATGTATTTCACATATCATAACTTATGCAAGTTATTTGCATCCTTTTAAGCGGCGACAAAACAGTAAAGGCATCTTTTTTTATTTTATCTTTGAATCAGTAAAAAATTACAATTATGACACTTTTACAGTTTATAGAATCTAAACTTAATGAAGATACACCTATCGGAGATTTAGCCAGAGACGCTAAAGAAGATAAAGAATTTAAAAAGCGAAAGACTGATAAGGAAAGGTTTAGCTATTTGGAATTCCAAACTCAAAGTGGCGGAACTGTTGATGTATTTAATGAATTTATTGAAGAGTTTCGTATAACAAATAGTCCTTTAAATAATATAAATTACAAGATAGGTACGCGTTACACAAATCGGGAGTTGATGGAACTCGCAGTGATGGAAATGCGTAAATCTATTCCTGATCCAAATAGAAAAGACAAAAAATCCAATCCTAAAGTAGGCGCCGTAATCGCTACCAAAGATGGTGAATTAATCGGCGTATCACACCGAGGTGAATTGCGTATTGGTGACCATGCCGAGTTTACTGCTATTGAAAGACATCATAGAGGAACAAAACTTGATGGATACCAGATTTTTGCCACACTCGAACCTTGTGCTCCCGGCGCACGAAATCATCCAAAGCTTTCCTGTGCAGAAAGAATAGCAAACGCCAGAATTGGTAAGGTTTTTATAGGTGCTATTGACCCCGACCCTTCAGTTGCAGGTGAAGGCCGTGACTTTTTAATTGCTAATAAAATTAAAGTTGATTATTTTGATGCAGACCTTCAAGATATAATAATAAGAGAAAATCAAAAGTTTTTTGATGATGCTAAAATTAGGGCAGATCAGGCAAAACACAATGTATTTAATCCGGCTTCGTCAGTTTTAACTCAGGAACTCCAAAAATTTGATTTAACCGACTTATCCGAAGAGGCACAACAGGAACTTGTCCAAAGAATGGATTTAAATGTCAAAGTGGGCTCAGCTGGATTTCATAAATTCCTATTACAGTTAAACTTACTGCACCAGGCATCAAAGTCAAAAGTAATTAAACCAACTGGACTAGGACTATTGCTATTGGGTAGAAATCCACAAATTGAGTTTGAACAAGCGAGGATAAAATTTACTATTGAACAATCTGTTGGCGACGCAAAAATTAAAGATTTGGAGGGCCCTATATTACTGATGCCCGAAAAAGCCGAAAACTTGCTTGATCTTACATTTCTGCCAGAAATCAACAGGGAAAATTTTCATAGAGAAGAAGTTGTAGATATTTCAAAGAAATTACTACGTGAACTCATTGTTAATGCAATAGTTCACAGAGATTATACAATTAAGGATAAACAAATACGAATTGTCGCATCTAAAGAAAAAATTGAGATTTGGAGTCCTGGTGAACCAATTGTACATATAGAGAAATTTAAAACCTTTGAAGTACCATCTATCAGTCGTAATCCAAAACTGGCATACATATTTTTTAAAGCCGGTTTAGTCGAAGAAAGAGGAATAGGAATGAAAGAATTGAAAGCTTTTAAAGATGATAATGATTTGCCGGATCCGGAATTTAGAATGGATGAAGGTTATTTTGTTATTACTATTCATAGAAAGAAATTAAAAGGACGCAAACAAGAAGAACTTCCTATTGATTCAAAAGGTCGTGGTTTTAAAAGAGAAGATCTTATAGGATATGAATATTTAAAAACTCATAAAACAGTAAGTAAAAGACAATTTGCTGAACATTTTCAACTAGATGAAAAGAAAGCTCAACGACAACTCTCAAAACTTAAAGCATTAGGATTAGCTAAATCAGAAGGAAAAGGACGTTCAACTGTATATGTATTTATAGAAGAATAAAACAATAATACTGTCATAGAATCTGGACATGAATCTGGACAACTTTGTCCAGATAAATTTCATTATGCTAGTAAAGAAGATAAATCAGGACATAAAAACAGCAGCAAATATTGAATCTGGACATAAAACAAAAATAGCATTGAAATCCCTATTCATAATACTTAAACCATTTTTAAATTAATATCTGGACATTAATCTGGACAAAGTTGTCCAGATTAATGAAATTCTAATAAATAAAAAATAAAATGAACCATACCGAAAAGGTAAAAATACTAAAGTCGCTTTCAGAGCAAGACTTAAGAAGAGATGTCCTAATTCCTCTATTAAGTAAAATGGGGTATATTTCACCTATTGAATACCATGGAGTAAACGAACGTGGTAAAGATATTATTTGCTATGATTTAAACAAGCTAAATGAAGTTGATTATTTATCTATCGTTGCAAAAACAAATGATATTAGAGGTGATGTTTCGTCTGACAGAAGTTTACGCGAAATGATATACCAAGTAGAACAATCGTTCAACAATAGATATGATGATTTGTATAGTATGAAACAAGTATACATAAATGAAGTATGGATTGTTACTACAGGAAAATTAGCTTCTAGTGCACAAGAGTCAGTAATCGATACGCTAAGAAAAACAAATTTAGATAAAAGGGTTAAAATTATTTATGATGATCGGCTTGTTGCTCTTATTGATTTACACTTCGAGACGTATTGGAATTTAACAAATGAAACAAAAGAAACTTTAATCATTCAAAGAGACAGGCTTTTAAAATATATAGAAAAATTGTTAATGCAATTTGGTTCCGACAAATCCACCGTTGAAACTATTAAAACTCAAATTCTTTATTCATCTACAGAACCTGCATTAAGTAACATAAATGATAAGTTATTCATTACTTCTGCTTCTACCTATTCTATAGATATTGCTAGTGTTGACCCAGATTTTGATGATTTTATTCACTCTCATGAATGTGGCTTAATAAAGAAACAATTCATTAAAGCTAAAGAGCAATTCAAATTTCCAATTTGGGAAATGGAAGAAGTTATTGAAAAAGCAAGCAAGCTTATGAAACTCGATAACCCGCAAGATTTTGTAAATGAATTTGATAACCAGCTTTATGGTGAATATCCTTTCGAAGATAAAATGTTCAGTCCCGGAAGCAAATTTCTAGACCAATTCAGTTATTTACAAAATGGGCTGGAAGATGTAAAGAGATTCAAGGAATTTTTACAGGAAAAAGGCCTTTTAGACTGGTATAAAATTACAGCCAAATCTGCTTACGGTTTAAAAGACCATTTATCAAGAATTATTGAACAAGCTACAGATAACAAAGTATTTATTCAGTTTGGTATTAAGGATGATAAAATTTACATTATCGATGATAAGGTTTCAGATGACATTTTGTTTACTGTTGAGATTATCAAAGAAACAGAATACACAACGTTAAGAGGAAAACAGATAAAAGTTGTAAACAAAGAAGAGTTGATTGAATGGACTTTGAATAAATTTAGGGGGTATATTGAAAAGAAATATGATTACGAGAGTTGGTTTGATTGAACATAATTAAACAACTTAAAATTTTATATTTTATTCAATCATTTAATATGGGTACATTTCTCAACTTATTATTAACAACTGATACTTATAGTATATTAACAAAAAACTCTGAACTTCTGGCAACACAAATATTGTCTTTTACAATAAAACATTCAATCCAATGCAATCCGGTAAATGCTGTGTAATCTTTTTGCACTAGTCCTCCTTTGCCTAAACTTTTTGCCTTCCAGATGCCTCCTCTCAAAGTACCATTTTTAATAGCTTCTTCTCCCGTATTTACAACTTGCCAATAAACATCAAAAGGTTTTGGAACATTTGTGGAAGCAGTAAAAAACACATAACAATCTTTTGGCAGCATAGATTGTCCTGTAATTGTTTTTCGCTTATTCACATCAGTAGAGTCTCGATAATGTCCGTAAATATCACAGTCATATTGCAAAGAAATTGGCCAAAATGGCTTCTCACGATGTGAAACTGACAACAAGCCCGATGAGTAATTTACCGGATTGTATTGTTCGGTGAGTAAATTGTCATAACCAATTGTCTTTACTGATTCATTGACAGCTCTGGTTCCTATAATATTTTTTAAATACCTGTAAACAACTGAAATATCAGCATCTTTAATTGCATTGAAATCATATCGAGCTTTCTTTAACCAATCAAAAAATCGTTCTTCCTTTTCAGGTTCAATGGCCCATTTATCCGCAAAGTTCTCTGTGTTCTCTACAGGGTTAGATATCCAATAGATATCTCGGCCATGCGCAGCACTATATTTCCTCTTTATATGAGAATCCATATTTTCCAAAATTGAAATAATGGCATCAAATACATTGATTTCTTTACTATATGAAAGCGCTGACAAGGTTGTTAATATGATGGATATTGGCTTATGTTCGTCCCCTCCAAACATAATATCTCTATGACGTTTTAATATTTGGACGGCTCTTACTAAAGGTTCTTTATCTTTTCTATATCCTGGGAGTGGTTCAATAGATTCATTTAAAAACACTTTTTTATTTAAAACTAGGTTTGCCCTCTCTTTAAACCATGAAGCATATCCAAAAGGATTGCTTTTTGGCCAATACAGTGTATTAACTTCCGTTTTAAAATTGGCAAGCCTTTTATCTGTTATACAAATAGATAAACTATTAACTTCTTGTTCGTTCAACTGAGAGAAAGTCGTCTCTTTTAAATTAACATCACTTTTATTTGTCGTTGAAGGAAGAATATCGAGGTGAAATCGTTGTGATTCATAAATAAGTGTCCAACACCGGTTACCCTCTTGATCAAGCATCCTTTCATAATCTTTGTTTTCAATCAATTGATTCTTTACTGCTTCTTTCAATCGTTCTTGTGTCCAATAAAATCCTTTCCCTTTTAATCGGCATACCAAATCCACATCAAGTTCATCGTCTTCAACAATGGGTCTAATCATTGTTCCCAGAAGAAATGACCCTTGAGGAAGAATATCTGGCTGATAAACAGCCAAACTGGAATTAGCTTTAGATAATTGTTCGGCAACGGCAGTATACCTTTCAACAACCATGTCATACTGGGCCTCTGTTATATCCAAAACAGCTCCAACGTTTTCTAACAACTCATTGGTTAAATGATTATTACTAACTAATTGCATACCTAATTGAAATTTAGTTGAAAACTTTTTAAACCAGATTTAATTTTATCACCATCTAAATACCTAAAACCAGAAATAATATCATCCATTAAATTAGGTGTAAATCGATGAACCCTATTTTTAAAGAAAGCTGCTAATTGATATTTATTATCCTTTTTAGGATTAAGCTTGTAAAACGTTCTATAGCCACGTAGTTCCATTGTTGCTCCTGCAAATTCAATCACAGGTTTATCAAGTAAAATATTTATAACATCTTCTAAAGTTCCTTTACCCTCGATATCTTCAATCATTACCCATTGCCAATACCAATTTAAGAACCTATTCATCGATCTTATTTGTATTAGAGTTAATTCTTCACCGGTATCTACAAAACTCCACATTGTTTCAATAGCTGTCTCTATCGCATCACAAAAAAATGATTTGATGCCTTTATTAAGTTTTGCTGTTTCATAAATACAACAATATTTATATTCTGTCAGTAGACCCCAAACGTCCGCTTGATAATCTGCCTCTTCAATAACCTTTGGAAATTGTCCAATCCCATTTGCAACTTCCTTTGTTAAACGATGACCTTCTTTACTATAATGAAGAGCTTCATGAAAAAAGAACAATCTTGATGCTTGCATAATATCGGTATCTGTTTTTTTAGCTAATCTCTTTTCTAAACCAAATAAAAAACCATCATCTAAAAGCCATTTGTTTGACTTTTCAATATACTCAAATCCATCTTCCACATCAATTTGTTCGAGATCTATACTATCATGTTTTAAACTCGTTCTATTGATATCAGTAACGGAATTCCAGGGCACTTTCAAGTATTTAGAAACTGTGCTATATTCCTCGTCTGAGGCACATATCATTTGAAGCCAATTATCCGATTTTTTTCCGGCTATTACCCCTATGAATGGTTTCAAATTATTTTCTAATTGAATACTCCATTTATTTCTTATATCGAAAGCAGTCTTTCTATTTTCATCCGAAAGCATTACTCTACTGTCTGTCTCCTTAGTTACTAGGACAGCTTCAACATATTTAGGGCTTTCATTTTGACTAAATTGATACGTTTGGATGTAAGGATAAGTATTAGGATTAATACGCGTTCCTAAAGCAAACGGCAATCCCGATGAACAAGCTAAAAATAAATGAATTTTATTTCTATCGCTTAATTTATTGGCACATGAAATTAAAACGTCTTGAAAAGCATTTACAATACTATCAATTGTATTTTGATCATATAATGAATCTGGATGTGGATTCATCAACTCTATATCAAATTGATTCTCTGGATCTGGAACAACTTCATAAGTATCTTGTTCGTCAATATTAAAGGAAGTAGCTATTCTAATTACAATATTTCCTTTTCCTCGTTGAACTTCGTTCGGAAAAAGAATCTCTTTTAAAATGAATTCATAATTATCGGAAGGCTTTTCAATATTTGAAAACCATAATTTTTTGCCATGATGCCATTGAAAAATTTCATAAGGATGCAAGTTCCCTATTAAATATCCCAAATGAAAACCTAATGGAATAGGCACTAAACCAAAATAAATTATTTTTGCTTGAGGATTTGAATCAATTAGAGGCTTTAAAATTTCTACATATTTTCTCTGCTGATATAAAGCAATATTATCATAGGATTGTGTATATAAGTCTTCCAACTTTGCATTACCAGCTTCAAAATCTACAAAAACATATTCATTTAATTTTTCAATTTTCATAGCAGCAAAACATTCAGCTTCACTTATTTTTCTATCTAATCCATAATGGGCGATAACTATAGTAATATTTTCAGATTTCATAATTTATTAATTAAGGGTGATGGTGCAACGGTTTCCAGAACTTCTAAATAAATATCTTTATCGAATGGCCTGTCTGATTGTATAGCTTTATACAAAGCTTGTTTTGCTACTTTTTGAATCAAGTCCGAAAAACTATATGGAGTATCATGTTGACTTGCATTAACAAGGACATTAATATCAGTTTCCGATAATTCAAGTCCTTCAAATATTTTATTAAACAGCAATTTTCTCGAGTTTTTATCAGGACGTTCAAACTCTATAATAGTAGTTGCTCTTCTTACAATTGCAGGATCAAGAACTTTGAGTCTATTGGTAATTAAGATAACAGCAAGGCTTATGTTCTCTCTGGCTAAAAGGTCAATTTGTTTTATTAATACATTAAGCCCCGCACGATCTTCATGATGTGCCTGATTTTGGTCACGGTCTGTAGCTAAATCATCCGCTTCGTCAATAATTAATATGCCAATTTGATCCGACTTTACTTTTGCTTTTACTTGTTCAAAAGCATCAGTAATTCTATTCGAAATTTCACCTACTCTACCTCCACCTCTTATATTTGAAGGTGTCTCAAATACCGTTACACGTTTATCCATTAATTTTGCCAAAGGGCTTCCAATGGAGCTCGCCAAAGCGGTTTTTCCACAACCTACATCACCGGAAAGTATTATCAGTGATGAACCGGTTTTGATACTATTCAAAAAGGATAATTTTTCAGAATGATGCTTTTTATGCCATGCATCTATTTTTCCTTTCTCAAAAAAGAGTTGAAGAGTATTGAGCAATGCTTGTTTTTGATCATCAATGGCAATCAAATTATCGTATAATAGTTCAGATCCCACATCCGGATGCTTCACTTCTTGTATTTTTACTTCCATATTTTATTTTACTATTTGTCCTCTTTGGAATCTTAAATTGTTACTTACGTAATTTCTATCATGTGAAACTGTTCCACCTAGTGAATTTCCAATACCCCAGCCTCTATTTTTATGAAGGTCCTCATTAATTTCGTCAAAATTCGGATTAGTCGTATCTAATTCTACAAACAATTTAATTTTGCAGTCAGCGGCGATTGTATAATAACTTATTCCTCCTGAATTTTCTCCAGTCGACAAGTATCCATAAGAATCAACCGTATACTTGTAACCGCTAATTCCTGTTGTAGTGGGCTTTGACAATTGAATTTCAAAAAACTTTACAATTTTCTTTTTTAAAACGTAGGTTAGTTCTTCAATCCAACTTTCTGCAGTTGCATAGGTTATTAAATTTCTGTTAGCGAATCCAATGATATCCTCATATGTATTTTGCATTACGATTTTAACATCTGACTCTGTATATGATTCTGTTCCTGTAAACGTATATGTGCTCATATCTACTAATTTATTAATCGCAATGTGAAGAAAATATTTTACCAAATAAAAGTTGCAAATGCCCCAGACTATCAGCATCGCGACCTTGCAAATCAGCAATAATTGCCCTATTCATTATTTCAGCGGCTGTCTGAAATCTATCTGCTAATTCGTCAACCTCATACCCTGCCCAAGACTTTACTATATTATTATTAGCCATTACCGGATCAAGCACATTCCATGATTTAGTAGTATCTGGACTTGGGGTTTTATAATAGTCATCGAACCAAATGGTTTCTCTACTTCTTACTAATTCCGCCAAATAGGAAAACCAATTTGCCATCGTTTGAGGATAAGTCATTTCATCACCGCACATTTCGTATGCTTTTGCCCCAAGCAAATTAATCAGAAAACTGAACAAATTGGAACTTTTTCCGGTTTCTGCCTCATAAACCTTATTCCACCATTTCAATAATCTTATAGCATCGTTAAAAGTAACGACTCCCACACTTTTCCTAGTTTTAGCCGTTCTGCTTTTTATAAAATCTTTATGTTTTTCAATTGAGGTAATTATTACTTCACTTGTATTTCTGATTAACTTTTGTTGCCCGGCAACCGATGTTTCAAACATCGGAACTATGTCGAAAGTTAGTTTTTCATCAGGAAATTCTATATTAACAGAGCTTTTGGTCTCTTTAATTGTATGATTAGGATAGGCATCTTCTGCATACTTTTTGAAACACTTAATAAGTGGCTCAAATTCTGTTTCCTTATCTTGTTTTACAACAAAGGGAATGTCGATATCCTGTCCCTCTATTGGAGTAAGTCCACGCATACTTCTTCTCAGACCCGTTCTGGTTTGAAATGAACCAGAGTAAGGCATTTGCACTATTGTCAAACCATCTTTTTCGGCTTCGGCTTTGATATTTCTTCTAACCTCATCAGATTTGTCTTTGATTGTTTGCCTTGTTTCTTTTGGTGGCGCAATCCAGGCAACAAAATTTTTTATTCTAACATGCAAAATGCTTTTTGTTTTGTACGAACTCATTTTTGTTTTATTTTGATTAATGAGACAAAGAAAATGTATTCATCGCGAAATGGAATTTCGCGGTGTTTTTTTGATTTATTTTAGAGATTTTTAATTCTATTTGTAGAGAATTGATGCTTCCTCCAGCATTGCTTTCAACTCATTGACAATCTCAGGAGGAGAGATTACCTTAACCCTAGCGCCGTAGCCAAGAAGCTTTTCATAAAATTCATATGAAGGTTTTACCTCAACGGCAATCCTTAATTCTTCGTTATTGTCAATTAAAATTTTTTGTGTTGGATGTATCGGAAGTGCTTTTATATATTTCCCTTGAAAAGAAGTAAATGAAAGTATCGCTGTTACAGGTGCATCATCAGTTACTGTTATGCCAAATGAATATTTGAAATAATGATCAAAATCAAAATCGTCAGGAATAAATCTATCATCTAAAATATTAAGTTCGCTGATTCTGTCTAATGCATAGGTAACAAAATGCCCTTTTTCATTTTTTCCTAAAATATACCATAAGTGCCGATCTTCTTTTATCAAATAAGGGTTGAGTGTCACTTGCTTAATTTCATCATCATCAAATTTTTGGTACTTAAATTCAATAATTGTTTTTCTGCTGATTGCGTCAATAATTGTAGGAATCATGTATCCGCCCGTAACTAAAGGTGTTCTCTCTGTCTGAACAATTGCCCTAGCATCTCCTGCATTTGAAAATCCCTTGCTACCCGCTATTACGGCCAATATCTTTTCAATGGCGCTAGAAAAATCCTTGAATATTTCATAGTCTTTGTATTGCTTAAGAGTATTAGCGTAGAATTGTAAGGCATTTATATCTGCATCTTTTAATCCAAATGCCTTTATGGTATAATCTGGATTTGAGTAGTAATACGCTTTTTTTGATTTGTCTATTTCTATTGGTGCATTATACCCTAGAACGATACTATCCCTCATGTCGTTAATATCGTTATTAATTGTCTTGGTTGAAACATTAATTTTAAGTTCGTATAAAATTTCCTTTTGAATTTCAGAAGTTTTTACTCGCTCACCTTTTGACAATAATGTATCTATAATATGGTATCTCCCTAGTTGTTGTTTTGTAACAGCCATAATCTTATCTTGTTTACAACGAAAGTATGACACAGTGCTTTATCGATTTTACGGCTTTCCGTATTACATATAAATTTTTAAATATTCTCAAGTTTTCATTTTGGCACAAATCAATCCCAAATATAGACTCTGCACCCTATAAAGAAACAGGTATATCTACCTGTTTTTATTTCAGTCATAATGTATAGGTTTGGCAAAATCAAAAAAGTATTTTCTCCTACGGAAACCCGTAAAAAAGAACAAAAACCTTTCTTTAGGTTTGCCACCAAACTTAAACCTGTCAAGATGCCGAAATTAATCCCCCTGCTTATTTTCTTTTTTTCAATTGCTACGGGCCATGCCCAAAATTCAAAACTTATCGCTTCCTGCCATGCCGATGGCGGACGCTGTACCGGAAGCGCCTACTGCAGCGCCTGCTCCAACTGCAGCGGTTGCAAGCATTGCAATTCCGGAGGCAGCTGTGGGGTCTGCGCCAGCTATTCAGAGCCCGTAAAGACCGTTTATAAAAAGCCTGCCAAAAAGAAAGCGGCTAGTTCTGGTATTTCTGCCACAAAGCCGGGCTACCAAAAGACCGCTACCAAAAAAGCAGCAACAAAGAAACCTGCTCAAGGCATTTATGCTCCCGCCCCATCCTATAAAGCAGGAGACAATCTTAGCGTGGCCTCAGAAATCCTAAATCTTCGCGAAGGTCCAGGCACAGACTATCCCGTGATCGAGACGCTGGAAAAGGGCGACTCGGTACAGGTGCTGGGCTATGACGCTGAATGGGTACAGGTGATAGCGAGGAAATCGAAGAATGTAGGATATGTGAAAGTGGCGTTTTTGAAGTAAATCAGATAGTTATGGAAAGCGCAGAAAACATAATTTACACTACAATTAACCTTTAAAAAAATTAAAAATAATGAAACCTAGCATATTTGATTTAGCCACTAAAGAACTTTCCCAAGATGCCTTTTTTACCTGGCTCTTACAGTGGGCCGACGGGGCTAACAAAATTTATGACGAAGCCTTGAACACTTGCGCTTCTAATTTTGCCACGCTCTTGATTGAGAAACAATTTGAATATAAAAAGCCTGTCAAAAAAGTCAATGCTGGCCGCCAATGGGAAAACATAGACATCTGGGCAGAGATAAATGATGAGATTCTTATTATCATAGAAGACAAAACATATACTACAGAACATTCAGGCCAGCTTGAAACGTATAAGCAAATCGCAGAAAAGTATTGTGCTGAGCGAAACTTAAAATTAGTTCCCATTTATTTAAAGACTGGTTCAGAATCATCTGTTTCTTTAAAAAACGTTGTTTCAAAAGGTTTTAAGACAGTAGAAAGAAAAGACCTGGCAGCTTTCTTAAATGAACAGGAAGGAATTGAAAATGATATTTTTAATGATTTCAAGACCCGCATCAATAAAATCGAACAGCACACCAGCACCTACCTTACACTAAAAATAAAAGACTGGCGCTACAACAGCTGGGAGGGCTTTTATATTTTTCTGCAGGACAGCATCAATGTTCGCGACTGGAGCTATGTCTCCAACCCTAGAGGTGGTTTTTTAGGCCTCTGGTGGCATTTTCTAGACTGGAAAGAATTTAACGTGTACCTGCAGATCGAGCAGGGAAATCTTTGTTTTAAGATTGGCGAAGTTTATGATAACAAAAGCGGTACACGAAACGAATGGCATGATATCATCATGACAAAAGCGAAAACAGCTAATTTAAAAGAAATTAAAAAGCCGGGGCGGTTTGGCAACGGAACTTATATGACGGTGGCCGTTGTAGAAAGAAAAGACTGGCTCGGTGCAGATGATGAAGTTGCGGATTTAAACGCCATTGTCAAAAAGCTAAAAGAGTACGAGTTTTTTTTAAACGAATGCATAAAATAGTTAAGCCCACAGCCAATATCTATATTTAAACTAACAATAGCTGCCATGAGCAAATTCAATTTTTTTAAAATACTAGAAAAAGACAACAAGGAACTGATCCATTCTGCGTTCATTTCCTTCCTTATAGATACCAATGAAAATTTCAAGTATAAATTTTTAGGGCTTGAACCCGATAGCTATGGAACTTCGGTTCTTGAAAAGACTTATACTGAAAAAAAGAAAACTAAAAACAAATTAAGAACCCGAATTGATATAGAGATTTCATCGCTGGATGGAAAATCATTCGTATTTATTGAAAACAAATTCAAGTCATTTCCAAACCAGATGCAACTGGAAAATTATGACAGGGTGTTCAAATCTAATTTTACTAAGGATGTCAAATTAAAAAAAATCCTTTTCTGCTTTGACAAGAAACTTGTTTTTTTTGATACTGCCTGGGAAATATTCGATTATCAAGACCTTGTGCAATTTTTAGATAACGAATTTGACTTTTCAAAATCTGGTGACGAGACTCTTTTTATTAGCCATTACTATGCTTTTCTATGCGACTATTTAGCGGATTATGAAAAATACAAAGCAGATTGTTCGCCACTGTTCAAAAAAAATACCAGCAATGATGAAAAATTTTGGCTCAGGCTCTTGAATTCTCAGTTGCAGTTGTCTTTTTCGAAAATTCATGGAAATATGGATTTTACCTTTGTATCTAATCCTGGGAATACCTCAACACCCTTATTAAATATAATACCCGCAAAATGGGAAATGGTGACAGCATTACATCTTCTCTTACAGTTTCAAGGAAATGATATAAAATTCTACATTCACTCTACAGATAGAGATGCTATCCAAGGAATGATAAATTTCTGCACTGAAAAAATATGGGACGATCAAATTGAATTAAAAAAACTTTCAAACAGAAAATCTAAATCCTGCTTTATCTTAAAAATTAAGGTAAGACAAATGTTGGGAACCCATTTTTCAATAGAAGAAATATTCAATCTCATCAATGCTTTTTATAAAAATCTTGATAAAAATATAATTGAGGAATATAGCGCACCAGTGATTGAACAATAACGCTTAAGAATTCTTCCATATGGACTGGCAAGGGTCATAACGATGACTCTTGCAAGTCCTTTTTTATTCGCTGTCCTTAAAATACCGCTGGAGCACGCTTGCCAGGCGGATGCCGGCTTTCTGGAGCTGCTCCTTGATTATCTTGGCGCTGTCATTTACATACTTGTCCTGCACTTTTGGGTTGCCATAGGCGTACGCCTTGTTCAGGTAGCTCCGGGATTCCTCGCTCCATTGCAGCACATTGACGGCTTTTATGGTTTTCATCTCTTCGGGCGAATAGGCGCGCGCATTCAGGCAGTCTGCCAATGTAATGTTTTGGCTGGTGATGATGCCCGAATCCCAAAAAGAATGCAGATTGGTGCCGCGGGTCTGGTATTGCAGCTGTACTGTGTTGCCTCCCTTGTCATCGCCATAGCCCACATGCAGGGGCTGGTGCAGGTCGCCGACCAGATGGAAAAGAAAAAGGATCTTCATCTTGATTTCCTCCCTGCTAAGCTGGCTCTTGTTGCCCAGTTCGGCAAGGGTAGTGTTCAGCACATGAACAATGTTAGCTCCAGTGCTGTCAACAGGCTTTGCTCCCCTGGGAAAATTGGCATAGTGGTAGGGCTTCATGTAGGCGAGGCTTTTGTCGCTCTTGATGTTGTCCATCCAGTTGGCGGCGTCTTCAATCGACATGCCGTCGAGATAGCTTCGGACATTCTTTTTGGTAGTTTCGTCAAGGTAGCTGAAGGCCACCTGCGCAACCATGGCGTGGCCTTTTTCGCCCCAGCTGAAGCTTTTGAGCGACAGTAAAAGGAAGAAAGCAATGGGGAATACTTTTTTCATGTTTTTTAGATAGGGTGCAAATTTAAGGCTTTTAAATCTTTTTAGTATCCGAACTGCCTGGCTTGAAAGTTAAGCTGTCGTTAAAATTTTCGTTTTGGGTGCTTGAAAAGTCCAAAATGCAGGCTAGCGCCTATTGGCCTGGCTGGGCAAGAGCCCAAATCGCTTCTTGAACGCTTTTAAAAAATGGGCGTAATTTTGAAAACCGCATGAAAATGCCGCCTCTTTGGGAGGAATTCCTTCTTTTAAAAGACACATCGCTTGCTGCAGCCTCGCTTCACTATACGACCTGTAGATGCTGGTATGGAAACAGTTTCTGTAGTTTGTCTTCAGTACTGACAGGCTGGTGCCAAACAGCACAGACAGTTCTTTTAGGGTGGGCAGCGGTTGGTCAAGGTGCGCATGGATATAATCGTGCAACGCTTTCGCTCTTTGGGCTCCCGCCTCCAAAGGGATGTCATTTTTTAAAAAGGATGCCGAAAAATCAGGAATATTGACATTGAGCGCAAGCTTCTCCTCCCGCAGCATTCGCGAGATGGTACATAGTGCCGGCAACAGCACCTGGTCGTCCCGCATAAAGGTCAGCTGAAAATTCCCATTAAAAGCCGCGCTTGTCATCGCCCTGCATTTTATGGCCTCCCATAAAACAGCAGATTCTGGAGCAAGCAGTAAGGAAAAGTCTGGACGGGAATCCAGAATGTAACCAAAAAAAGCCGACGCTTGGAAACTGAAACTCTCCACTTTAAAGCAGCTGTCGGTTATAAAGACGTAATTTTCTGAAACAGCAGGGTAAAAAATCAGGCTCGGAAGCGCGGCGCTTGTTGGGATTGGGATACCTTCTAAAAAATCAAAATTATGCCGGGCCAGCGAAAGCAGTAGCGGATAGGGGTCGTAAGTGGGCAGAAGGGGAAATTCCATAGGCAGGCCGTTTGGGATCCGACCGTTGCAGGCCGGAAGATAGCGCTAAGCAGAACGCAGGGCGGATTGCCCTGTTGCCGTCATTTTTCCAAAAGCCGGGATCAGTCCCGCTTCGGGCCGGGCTGGGAATCCAGAAAAGCAAAAAGCTCCCGGATGTCAAGCTGCAGCGCTGCGGCAATCAGCCGCAGGTTGTTGACCGAAGTGTTGATCTTGCCCAGTTCGATCCTGCTGATGACCGAAATATCCACGTCGCAGTCTATCGCCAGCTGGGCTTGGGTAATGCCCATGCCTAGCCTGGTCCTCTTCAGATGGGAACCGAGAGATTGGAGAAAAAGATAGTCTACATTATTAGCCACATGCAAAAATCCCATTTCTCGCAAAAAATTGCATAGGACTATAATCCTAATAAGAATTTTAGCTGCCGTAGCTTTGGTTCAGGACAGCTGTCGGGACACAGTAAAGGACTGGCACGAGACTTGGCATTTTTCGGCCATTTTGCAGCAGCACATCGTTTTAAAGTTTTCGGAAAGTTAAAAAAAACGTACTTTTATTCAATTTAGTCCAGAACGGCAAACTGCTGCCTGCCAAAAAACAGCCCCGCCTGCCCAAACTTTAAAAACTATCAGCAGAATTTTAATCGCATTCATTTTACTGCTCCTTTTTAATTTCGGATCGGCCCAAAACGGAAAGCTGCCGTCAAAAAAAGAGGTCGATATCAGCCGGAAGACTATCTGGAATAAAATTTCTAATAACGGCGTACAGATTTCAGACTATGGGCACCTCGATACTCTCGACTTGTGTAAAAACAGCAGCCTGTTGATTTTATGCGGGACAAATGACGAGAATGTCAATCCTGCACAGGCACGGGCAATGGCGCAAAAACTGAAGAAAATAAGATAAGGAAGTAGAAACTGACCATTTCTTTTCTGACAAAAAAAGCAGCTGGAAACGCGGGTCATAGATTGGTTCGGTAAAAAATTAAAGAGCCTTCGCTAAAGTACCTATGACTAACCGCTGGTGCGGATGTCCCGCCATTAGATATTATCTTGCCCTGAAGTTTCAGGGAAACTTTAGGGGACGGGCAGGGTCATCGTTAGGGCCCTTGCCCGCCTTCTGTATTGCTTTGGAAGTCTGGGAACATAGCTCCCTGCGGTGCGTAAGCACTATGGATTTCTTTCCCGACTCCGTATAAAAGCGCCTCACGATTTCAGAAAAGACCACGGTTTTTCCGCCTCCAGTGGGAAGCTGGTAAAGCAGTGGAAAAGAGCCTGGGCCAGCAGCTATCTTTTCAAAAATGGTCTCGATGTCCCGAGCCTGTTAATCATAAAGTTCTGGTGGAATATTAAGGATCTTCTCCATATTGTATTTTTGAGACAAGTTAGCCGTTGGGCAACAGGATTGTGTTACACTTAAAAAAAATAAGCTGCAGATTTCCAGTGCCAGTTTTCCCGAAATCCAATGCACTTGCCCATTCACTTATAAACTATCGTGAAAATTGTATAAATGCTTCCAATAATTATTTCATTAAATTTATATAAAACCGAACCATTCCTTGAGGACAATATCACAGGGCAATCAAAATGCGGGACATTTCAAAAAAAAAAAACAATTTTTTATCTGGTACAAAAGCAGCAAAGCAAGGACGACAACCATTATAAATCTAAAATTTAACATATGAAAGCAGCGGTAATTCACGGACCGGGATCGATAAAATACGATACAGTAGACGATCCTAAATTGGTAGAAAATGACGACATAATCCTTAAGGTGACCTCGACTGCGATCTGCGGTTCCGACCTGCACATCTTTTCCGGGGGAATTCCGCAACCCAGGCCGATGGTGCTCGGGCATGAGTTCATGGGCATCGTGGAAGAGGTAGGAAAAGGCGTTACGCACCTAAAACCGGGCGACCGCGTGGTAGTCCCTTTCCCTGTTGCCTGCGGCACGTGCTACTTCTGCAACCATGAGCTTCCGGGACACTGCGAGAACAGCAATCCCGACCATTACGGTCCGGAAGGAGGCGTTCTTACTGAAAAAGGCGGCGCGCTTTTTGGCTACACCGACCTTTATGGCGGCTATGACGGCGGACAGTCGCAGTACGTGCGGGTTCCCTATGCCAACTTCGGCCCTAGGATAGTCCCAGAAGGGCTGACCGACGAGCAGGTGCTTTTCCTTACCGATATCTTTCCTACAGGCTATACTGGAATCGACTGGGGACAGGTACAGGGCGGTGAAACCGTTGCCATATTCGGTGCCGGGCCGGTGGGAGTCATGGCTGCAAAAAGCGCATGGCTGAGAGGAGCCGCGCGGGTCGTGGTGATTGACACGGTACAATACCGCCTGGATAAGGCCAGGCTGACCTCGGGATGCGAAACCATCCTATGGGAAGACGGCGCTAAAGATGTCGTAGAACAGATACGCGCAATCTCAAACGGACGCGGTGCTGACGTCTGCGTTGATGCCGTAGGTTTCGAGCCTGACCGCAGCCTCTTGGACAGGGCAAAAGCCGTACTGCATCTGGAAAAAGGTTCTGTGAAAGTGCTGGAAGCCTGCATGAGTGCTGTTAGGCGCGGCGGCATCGTTTCCGTGCTCGGGGTATATCCTTATCTTTATGACAACTTCCCTATCGGGCAGTTCTTTGACAAGGGAATCACCATCCGAGGTGGCCAGGCGCCTGCGCAAAAGCACATCGACAAGCTGCTGGAATATGTGGTGCAGGGAAAAGTGAAGCTGGACGACATCATAACGCACCGCCTGCCGCTGTCCGAAATTGCGCATGCATACGATATTTTAATA
>Ga0247730_1000658_pt1 | contig 23317 bp, 23 predicted proteins | sample UWRJL073202C2_FD_180959 | JGI IMG/M metagenome (GOLD analysis project Ga0247730, IMG submission 180959) | Plant litter microbial communities from Arlington Agricultural Research Station in Wisconsin, United States - UWRJ-L073-202C-2 | ecosystem: Environmental > Terrestrial > Plant litter >... | reverse complement strand
TGCTCGTCGGAGCGGCGGAAGGGCTCCTGACGGATGTCGATGACCAGGGCGCCGTCGCGGAGCTCCTCGTAGGCGTCCTGCGGGCTCAGCCGGTCGAGCCGACGTCGAGCCCGGTCGACCAGGATGCTGACGGACGCACCGGTCCGCTGCTCTGTCAGCGTCATGACGGTCCGATCCTCCCGTGATCCCGCGCCGGCGGCGGCATCACGCCCACAGGCTAGGCAGGGGACGGGTGCGTCCTGCGGCCGTACCGCATGTTGATACGCCCGGACCACTGACCGGCACACCCGGTCGACGCGTGCGACAGGGTGTCCGGTCGTCGGAGACGATCGTGGTGCCCTCGACAGGAATCGAATTAGTATCTTCTTCTTGTTTATACTGGCTGCTACGGTGGGATTTTACTCCGATAAAAGGGCAGATACCTCCGCCAACATAATGACAAACTTGCACACGAATGACCAGAATCATCCAGCCCTCTGGGCACGTAGTGGGCACGGACTCAGGAGGACTTACGGCTAAGACACTCACCGACCAGCAGCGCCAGGCGCGCGACCGTGCCGCGGAGAGAACCAGAGCGGCACTGGCCCGTCGTCCAACGTCCGCGTTTGGCTCGCTGCGCGTGTTACCGAGCGGGCGGATTCAGGCTCGCTACGTCGGTACCGACGAGCGCCGATACACAGCACCGCTCACCTTCGACACGCTCGCAGACGCGGACGCGTGGCTATCCATCGTGCGTGGCCAGATCGCCCTAGGCGCGTGGGTTTCACCCGACGATAAGCCCGCCAGTCAGCTCGGCTCGCGGATGACCCTAGACGAGGTCTTCGCGGCGTACATGGAAGAAGGCGACCTCAAGCCACGGACTCGCGATATCTACACATACCAGTGGGAACGTCTCATCAGGGCCGACGAGCCCGGCGTCATGGACTTGGGCCGTCGCGATGCTGCGAGCCTCACAGCAGGCGACGTAGCTTCGTGGAGAGCCACCCTGCCAGCCGCTGCCCGGCAACGCCAGCAAGCTGCGGACCTCCTGCGCGCGGTGCTCAACCTAGCGATCGAGCGCACCGAGCTGAAGAGCAATCCTGCCGCGACCAGCCGCCGCAAGACTCAGGGCAAGGTGACGCGACGGCGTGACCCGAAGCGGACGTTCCGACTGACCCGCGAGCAGATCGAGACTCTCGCAGACGCCATGCCCGTTCAACATCGGTTCGCGGTGATCCTGTCGGCTGGGACCGGCGTCCGCTTCGGTGAGTTGGCAGCCCTGCGCCGAAGTGACCTGACGATCGTCCGAGACGACGACGGAGAGATGACCAGGGCTCGCCTCACGATCGAGAGGGCCGTCTCGCTGGCCAAAGGACCGGACGGCCGCAGGGTGGTCGTGGAGGGTACGCCGAAGACGGACGCAGGCATTCGGACAATCGCCATTCCCTCGCGTCTCCATGACGAGCTGCAGGCCCACCTGAAGACCTATGCCGCACCCGGACCGGACGGGCTGCTGTTCCCCGGACCGTCCGGCGGACACCTGACATCGAGCGCGCTCTACGGCGAGAAGCCGGGGGTCCGCAAGCACGGCAAGGGACGCAAGCACCCGAGCAAGGGGCGCGGCTGGTTCCGGGCGCGCGTGGAGGCTGGCGTGCCGAACGCGCGATGGCATCTCCTGAGGCATACGGCCATCTCTGAGGCGGTCGACGCAGGTGCGCGACCGGCCGACCTGCTGGCGCGGTTTGGGCACACCGACATGGCCACGTCGGCGATCTACCAACACGCAGCGGCAGAGGCAGACGACCTTCTGGCGGACCGGCTGTGACGACGTTGAAGGAGATACACAGCTGCCTACCCAAAAGATCTCGCCAACACGACCGACCTGGAGGGGCGACCGGGAAGAGGTCGAGATGCGTTTGTCCATTCCATCTACCTCAGCCCCCAGCGGCCCAGTTGATGAGGATCGGTTTTCGGGTCTTCGTGGCCGGCTCCATTGTGACCGACAACGACTTCGGGCAGCACCGCTACCTATAGACCGTGCCGGGCCGGGGCGATCGGCACGTCGCTCTAACCAGTGAGCAGCAGCGTCGCGCCGTTGCCGCTGAGGCCATCAGCCACTCTGCCGCGCTCGAGGGGAAGAATTGCTTCCGCGGACGCGGCCAATTCTGAGGTGTACGTCCGTGGCGAGCTGACACTCGACGAACTGGGTCAGCGCGACTCGCGAGCGCTACGGTGTCGCCTGATTTTGAAGGCGAGTGACGCGGGGGTCGTCCACCCCGTGCAGTTCGAACCGGCCGGCTCAAACGCCTCGTCGACGATTAAACGATGTTCGCGCGGTCGTGCGGGGGTCTTCGCGGATCTCGATACCTGGGCGTCCGAGCGTCTAGAGGCGTCAGCCGATGATGCGAGTCTTTAGCCGCGACCAGAACCGGGTCTCGGCGTCGCGCTTGAGCACTCCTTCTTGCCTAACCGCAGTCCAGGCGTTCCGAGGTGGGAGCGAGTCTTCCAGCAGGCGCCGAGAGCGATCCGGTCGCCGCGGCGACGGTTCTTGTCGCTTTCGCGACGCTTGGATCACCGCCTACGTCCGATTTCTTCGTCACCGGTGACCGGATAGCCGCGTTATCGACGTACGGGCATGAACCTCTGGAAATCTATTACTCGCACGATGTCCGCGGCAGTCCTTGGAATGGTCGTCGCTACGCAACCGGCCGTTGCACACGCAGCGGAGGCAGCACCAACTCTTCTTTCCGATTGTCCGTCTGGATACTTCTGTCTCAGCGTCACGAGCGTTGAAGCCAACTGACCAGGAGGCTGGACTGTCGAGGCATGGATCTGCTCGTCGGGCAGCCTCTCGTTACTGGGAACAGTGCTGAGTCGACTCGGCGCGAGCCTTGTTCCTGCGAAGCGGCTGCCATGTTCAGCAGTCCAGTTGCCATCTCAGTCAGCTGTGGCGCGGACGGTTGTCCGCGTGGCAGACATCGTGCCGACTAGGCCTTGGTAGAGTCGAGTCCGAACAGTTGGGTGGGGAACCTTCTTGGAGCCAACCTCGTTTGTCACCATAGTGACCGTCCGTGATTGCAGGAGATGGCAGTGAGCAACGAACGTCGAGAGCGCGCCCAGCGTGCGGAGCAGATGCGGAAAGAGCGCGAGAGGGCCGATCGGCGCCAGCGAAATGTGCTCACCGTTGCGATCGTCGCTATCGTCGTCGTTCTCATTGGAGTGGGCGGTTACGGCGTTTCGAAGGCAAGCAACGATAACGCGGACTCAAGTGCACTCATTTTCCCCGCGTCGACCGATAAGCGTACGTTCGGATTTGACTACACGGCTTCGGACGCGGGAGGGGCAGGGAAAACCACAGAGACAGACCCTGTCGAGGTAGTCATCACGGAGGATTTCCAGTGCCCTGTCTGCCGTGACTTCGAGGCTCAGAGCGGAGCGTTTCTTGACGACCTCGTTAAGAAGGGCGAGATTATCATCAACTACCGACCGATCTCATTTCTTGACCGTGCGAGTAGCAACGAGTTCTCTAGTAGGGCGGCCAACGCGGCGATGTGCGTTCTGAACGACGGGGGAGTGTCGGCGTATAAGAAGTTTCACGACTTGATCTATGCGAATCAGCCTGAAGAGAACACGGTCGGGCCTGATGATGACGCGCTCATTGAATATGCTGAACAAGCTGGTGTAACAGGCATTGATTCCTGCGTCAGTAAGAAGGCATACGGCCCGTGGCTAAGCAAGGCATATGACTCCGCGGTCGATGATGGGTTCTCAGGAACCCCATGGGTTCGAATCGATGGTAAGGATGTCGAGGCGCCCACGCCGGCAACCATGCGAGCGGCAATTGATGCAGCTAAGGCCGCTTAGTGCTGCTCGAACACTTCACGCTGATCTAGAACGACGACTGGCGCGGAGCACGGTTCCACAGAGTGGAGCAGAGTCTTTGCTCTGGTAGGAGCAGACGTATAGGACATTTAGACTTGAGTCGATGTCCTCATGTGTCCATCAGACCTGGCGAATTCCGCTTGACTAAGGCGCGGCTTATGTCGACGTGTCTGGCTGTTCGGGCATGGTCATCAGTTGTGGTTTTAGGTGTACGCGAAGGAGCCACATGAGTCGTCCGTACGAGGTGGCGGTTGCTCAGCGGTTCGGTGATCTGGGCGTTGCAGTGTGCCGAGTCGAAGCTCATGTGCTCGTAATCTGGCTGTACCCCGTTGATGGCAAACTGTCTGTTGTCGAAGTGGAAATCGTCGCGCTAGCCCTCGATCACTTGACGGGCTGGGCCGAGGAGCTGGGACGCGACTTGAGCGCCGAGGCTCGCGCCCGAACGATCAGGTTTCAATCCGCACCTCCGGAGGGCCTGGCCCGGGCTACATTGCTCTCGATCCCCTACCAGCGTCTGATCGCGGAATTTGTCAGCAATGCAGCCGACGCAGATAACGAATTTGCTCGACACGCCAATTCTCTCGCAGGGGCGCTAGCACGCCCGAACGATGTCGAACCACAGGACCGGCATCTGCTGGAGCCTCTTCGGGACGCACTCACGTACGTGAGCGCTCTCGCGGATGGCAGGAGAAATCCTGGGTGGGCTGTAGCAAACGATAGGGACATCTCGCTGAAATCGGCTCAGGATCGAATTTGGCTAGCTCGGAAGAAGCATGGATTGCTATCCGCCCCGTCTGTGCCAGGAGTCGCTGGCGGAGAGTTAAGCCTGAAAGCGCTTCGACTGCTGACAAAACTCGAAGAACTTGAATAGGGCATCAGTCCTATTCACGCCCTATCCCTTGCATTATGGCATCAATTGACTAAGCCGATATGACTACACGGTTGCTACTCGACCGGTGTTATTGAAGCAAGTCGGGTCGGTGGTTGCCTGCGCCCGCAGTGAATGGCGCAGGCGCAGGCAACCGGTACAGGTCAGGCTGTGTGGTACTGAACGGTCGCGCACGACGCAGCTGTGGGGTTGCTGCTTTCGCCGTAGCACGCGGCAAATGAGATCGTCGATCCCTCGGGCAGATTAGGGTCGATTGTCAGTGTGCTTCCAGCGCCACCCGTATTGGGATAGTAGCCTGAGCCGTTCGCGTCACTCTTGAGCAGAATCGCAGACTTGCCGTCGGAAGCTTCATCCTTGATCGTGTACCTGTCGCCGTCTTGCACGAACTTCGCCGTCGCCCGCAGCGTGCCGCCGGCGGACTTAGTGCTCGTGTAGGTGGCAGCCTGGGCCGCGGTTGGAAGTAGCACTAGAAGCGCCGAAGCGACAGCTGCTGCGGTGACGGTTGAGCGACGAGTTCTCATGTTTGAACCTTTCGAGAGATCCCCAGCCCTCGTGAGCTGAGTCTGGCGTTGGGATTATTGCAGCCTGTCACAATCGTGCTACGGCGTCTAGACACCTGCGACGATCTCGGACGACATTGCGGAATCCCGGCGCCCCAGCGTTGTGAACGCCAGACGACGCCCGGGCGAAGTGGATGTCGAATTTCCGACGTGAAGTCAAGATGGTGATCGATTTGAAGGGGTGTAGGTTATTCAGCGTCCCATCCGGAGAGCACGACGTGACGTCTCGTGAGCGTGATGACCTAGACGGCAACCATGCGCTTGGCGAATTCGACTCACATTGTTCGCAGGGACGTTGAGGGAATGACAACTTTGGCCTGGGTAGTCGTGCCTGAAGTTCTGTAGACCACCCGAGAAGATTGGTGCACCGGAGGAGGTCCGTTGCGAGCCGATAATTCGCTGGATCCACGTCAACGGAGAGTTTTGGCACGTTCTATAGAGGAGCGGCGTCGCGCGGCCTTGAGGCGGCGCCAGCTTGGCATCGTTTCGGCAATCCTTATCGTGCTCGGGCTTGTCATCTACCTAGTGATGGTTCAACTTCGGGCAGAAACGGATTCGCCCGCGGGACAGCCGCGAGGAGTCACTGAAGGAGGACTAGGCATATCGATCCCGTCTCCGGCGTCGGTGAATCGGCAATCGCCCACACCAGATGTGAAGCTGCTGATTTATTACGACCTCGACTGCGAGGGGTGCGCAACGTTCTTTGCAGAGGTTGGGCCATACCTGGATGGTCTTCGTAATTCGGGCACGGCCTCGATAGAGCATCGGCCGGTGGCATTTCTCTCGCCTGTCAGAGGTGACGACTACTCGGCAAGGGCGTTGAACGCTGCGGCCTGCGTATTGACCACATCAGGCGGAAGTGAATTTGCTGCCTACGTTGGTTCGGTGTTTGAGCACCAGCCGCCTACTGGCATGACCGGATTGAAGGATGATGAACTCAGTCGGCTTGCCGAAAGCCAGTCAGGCGCGCAGGGAGTGAGGGAATGCATCCGAGACGACCGGTATGAACAGTGGGTTCAACGTGTCACTACCGCATTCACAACCGAGCCGTACGGCGGGATTAACACAGTCCCTTCTGTCTTTGTGAATGGTCGATTGGTTTCGAGTCCAGTCACATCTGGGGTAGCTAGAAGGGTGAGCGCTGCGGACATACAAATGGCAATCGACGAACTGGGTTCGACGGCGAATTGATGCTGATGTCCCGCGTTCCGACGGGCGGGCGGTTGGGGATTCCGCGCCAGACACCTAGTGCTTAGGGGGCGGAATCCGCTTGCCTGCTGTGAAGGCGGTCCTTGACACTGATGACAGGCACTTGAAGATCGCTCTGGGCATTGCTCGCTAAGACCGCGATCAGGGGACGTGACGAAGTTCGTTGTAGGGGGAGTTCAAGTCCTCCCATTTCTGTCGTCTGGTCACCGACCGTTCGGCTTCGTCGGGTGCCGGTAGTAAACGATGCGCGAGCGTGGACAGCATCACCATTCGCAGATTATCCATGGCCCACGCCATCCGGGTGTGGTTACCTTCGGTCGGTGAACGGGTAAGTGCGTGCCCATCGGAGTTACGCTCATCAACCACGAATCGCACGAACTTGGCGATACCTCCTGGGTGCTCCTCGATGAGCTTCGAAACGTGCTCCCCGCAGTCTTGGATTGCGGTCCTCATGCGCTTTCCCAAAGTCAGCTCATTGCCGTGGCGCAGCCGCATCGAGGCGAGCCGCCATTCATCTGGCGTCAGTGCTTCGCGGATCTTGTCGAGCATGGCTTCGTACCCGGACTGATCCATCTCGGTCTGAGGATCATGAACGCGCTGCCAGCTCTCGACGGCACGCACCTATGTGCGAACTGTTCCTCCAAGTACGAGGAATCGGAATAGTCGCTGGCGTACAGCTGCAGTAGCGGCGAAATGGAGGTACGGACGAGTTCGTACCACGTCCGGCTACGCACGTTCGAATCGACATCACGAGGTGCGGATTGTCTCAAACTCATTCCGTGAGCGCGGCGCACTTGAGTGAAACCGACACTCGGTGGTGCGGAGCCAAATCCGTGAAGGTCTCAAGCTGAACACTCAGACTGTCCTATGCCCTTTTCTAAGCCGTCCTTGGATTACGCCGCCATCAACCTCATGCTGCGGCCCCCACGTGTTGCCGTCATCGTCGATGGCTCAGAGAAGGCGTGGGTGGCCGCGGCCCGGATTGCCCTGGCACAGTGCACCGAAGTTTGGGGAGGTGCGGGGTTCGTCCTCGTGCCGCACCAGAGTGGAGTCGTCGACCCCGCTGTTCTTGCAGCCGTAGTTGCTTACGATCCGGACTACGTAGCCGTGTCAGCACGCTCCATCGCTGAATATGAGCTAACTATGCCTGGCGTTCTTGAAATTGCAGGCGACGATGGCAAGCCGCTACGGGCCGAACAACGCGCAGAGACGATCGCGCGTTCTGGTGCACGCGAGTTCGTCGACGACGCCGCGCACCACGCTCGCGAGATGGTCATCGCTGGGTGCAGCCCCCACCGTATGCGTGAAGTCCTCAAGAACGGCGATGTCCTTTGGGACGACCCCTTGCTTCAATTAAGCAGCGATGACCCCACGGGATCGGGTCTGACCCACGTGAGCAGGCTTCGCGCACACGCTGAGCAGGCGTGTGTTGCTGCCCCACCGCGGTGGAGTGGTGCATTAGGGTTGCTCGCCGCGGCAAAATTCGGTGCACTGCAGGGAGCTGACGTTGAGTCTGGCGCGGTGCCGGCCTCCGGGGACGATGCGACGTGGTTGGCGGCATGGTTGCACAAGGCGTGCACTCAAGTCCCGGACGTGGCGGACGAACTCGTCATCAACCCATCCGGTGGTGCGACGTTCGGTTTTCAACTCGAATTGCTGCCGCCGGCTTGGCATAACTCCACCGCTGGTCTGACCTCGGTGGTTGAGGGCAGCACACGGCGAAGCCCTGCCTGGGTAGTCGTTGGGGACACACCGGAGGATTTTGCGCTGTGGATGACTCTGGACCGACTCTACGGAGACGCCGTCTGGTGGCATCCTGACTGGTTCGACTGTCACAGCACGGAGTCAAAGGACGTGGTTCACGCTCTTACATCCGATTGGCTGAGAAGAAAAGGTGGTGTTCACGTCTGCACTGTTCGCGGGGGAGACGGCGACATCTCGAAGGTTTGCGACCTGTTTCGGGATGCGGTGAACAACCCGAGGCAAGGTAGGCGGCCGATGCGCAAGCGAGACATCACCAGCGGTGAGGTGCGGTGGAGGCGAGACGGAATGCTGACACTCGCGGCTCGCGACAGCTTCAGCGCAGAGTTTCCCGTTCCGGTCCTCCGAGATGGTGCCGGCGGGATAGAGATGGTGACTAGGCCGCCCGGCCTGACACTGGCTGATTCCTTGGCTCGCGACGGCGACCGTGATCTCAACTGGCAGGTTGACGTGAGTTTCGATGGGTCGGTGATGCCGAGGGGTCGAGGCCTGATCGGCGACGAGCTGTGCGCCGCGGGGCAGGACCCAGAGCACACCTTTGTGCGAAATAGCCGCTCGGGCGTCACGTGGCACTCCGAGCGGTTCGACTTCACGACCCCTGGGATGGCGCCTGATCAGCAGGTAGCGCGTCCCAAAGTTCGAGAACTGTCCCTGGGGGACTGGGCCGAGATGATGAGTAGGCGACAGGGCTACACAGCCCAACTCTCAGCAGCCGGCATCAACGCTCAAGTCCTCGCAACGTTGTGGGGTGGCCGCCTTCAGATGATCGACGACCTCGCGGGTGCATGGCGAACGGTACTTGGCCGGTTTGGTCCCACGGGCGCGGGAGCCAACAAAGGAAGCAGCAAGACCTTCAAGGAGGGACAGGGGGTCGTGCTGAGCGGCCACGGGGCGATCTTGACCTTCGCGGGCATCCAAGCATGCTGGACCGGCTACGCAGACGTCGCAGACATTCGTTCGCAACTCGACCGTCTGGTCAGTGGACGAGTCTTGCGTCGAGGCCTGGCTCTTATCTGTCACGAGTGCCGTAAAGCTACTTTCGTTGCGGTCGACGAGCTATCGCAGAGGAACCGATGCGCCAGCTGCTCAGCGCTGAACGACTTGAATAGCGCGGCATGGAAGAAACCTGTGGACGAACCTCTGTGGTTCTACGACCTCCACCCTGCTGCCCGCGGCTTGATCACGATGAACGGAGATGCTCCGCTTGCAGCCGCCCACTACATCAAGCAATCTTCAAGAACGTTCACCGATGCCCCCGAGATCGAACTGGTCGGGCGAGAAGGGCCAGTCGCCGAAACAGACGTGCTGATCCACGCCGACGGTCAAGTCCTCACCGGGGAAGTCAAGACGAGTAACGAGTTGCACCCGAATTCCAAAGGACGTGCTGACGCAGCCCGCAAGCGAGCTCTGTGGGCTGACGTTCTGAGAGCGGACGAAGTTGTCCTCGCCACCACAGGTCAAGAATGGGCCCAGTCGTCCATCAAGGCAGTAACTGATTGCTTGAGCTCCTACCAGTGGAGTACGCCGGGCCACCGGCCACGGCTGCGCCTGATAACGAGCTTGAGCAGTTCCGATGTGTCGACGAAATACGCCGACTGGTGAGCGCGGGCGAGAGGAACCCCCGGAGCCTCCGCGCGGGCGAGCACCTGCCAGGTTCGAACACTTTCAGATGGCTGGCGGCCAGTCTCGGATTATCAGGCAGCCCGTCCTCGAGCCGGCGGGGCATCGCACCCGTGGTCTGCGCTGCCTGCCCCTGATCCTTTCCCCGGAGCCGAGGAGTTAGCCTACTCGACCGGGTTCGCGCTTTGTCGATCTATATCGGTTAAAGTGAGCTCATGAACGCGAGACGAACTAAGGCACGGCTCGCAGTAGCTGTCGAGATGCTCAGCTCGTGCGAGTCTGTCCAATGGGGGTACGAGCTGTCGCGCAGGTCTGGAGTTGGCGCGGGGAGCATGTACCCATTCCTGAACGAGCTGCTCGAAGCAGGTCACCTAAGGGATGGCTGGGAAGAACGGCCCCCAGCGGGGCGCCCGCCGCGGCGCTACTACCGCCTCTCCGACTCGGGCAAGAAGTTCCTGCGTGACTTCATTGCGTCTGCCCCGGCCGTCAATGCGAAAGCGAGCGGTGATCGTGGACGGATCGGCCGGCCGGTGGTTGAGCCGTGAGAGTCGATGAGTTCATGACCTGGGGAACTGTCATCACGGCTATGACGATGGCATTCGTGTGTGGCGCGGCCCCGGTGTTCGCCGTCCGTTGCATCTCTCGGATCTATCCCGCCGGTGACCCGAGGCGGGCAGAGGTAGTCGCCGAGATGGCGCATGTTGCGGGCAGAGCGGGTCTTCTTAGACGGTGGGTCTGGTTGGGCGAGCAGTTCGCGATTGCGGTGTACGAAGGTCCAGCTGCGCGTCGTGCCGAGCGCAGCGGGTCCTCAATTGTTGATGCGTACGGAGTTCGTGCGGCAACAGTCGTGACCATCGCAATCGGTGGAGTTGCCATCGGTCTTCTCCCGTTTTCGGGTTCGCTGGAGGAGCGTGTCCATGCATGGTGCTTGTGGACAGCGGTTGCCGGGTTCGGCTTTGGGCTTCTGTGTATAGAGGCGTTCCGACGTCGCATTCGTCCCCTTCAACCTCGAGCCGGCCACCCTCGTTCTCGCTGAGGGAACCATCGGCGTGGGTGCAGATTCACTGTGTAGTCGATAGTTCGACGCATACTGGGTGACCCCAAAACTCGTTGGACCATTGGACGGGCTCGCCCTGCTCGATGGTCAGACCGCAGTACCAGCACCTGATGGTCTGCCAAGCTTCGCGAGGAGGGTGTGGTTGTCCAGTTCCCGCGGGCTTCTTCTTGGTCGATCGTTGGCGAGATCTCGACTTAGCCACGACATCAGAGTATTGCCGGTGCGCCGACGGGAACCAGCGACTACGCGGAAGCCGTCGGTGGTCTCGAACACCCAACTGATTTTCCGGGCTGTCGGCCAGCTCCCGAATTGGAAGGGGTCATCGGTCTCAGGTTCGGGTCCGCGAGGTCAGCTGCTGGCCAGTCGCGACATGGCGGGGACTGTTTCGTGGTCGAGTCTTTGGTCGGCGTGTTGGTAGATAGCTGAACTTGCGATGTCGGCCAACCCCTGCTGAAATGGCACGCGTCTGCTTGGGTGGCGCCGGCGTAGACGGGCTCGGTGGCGGCGTGGTGGCGGAGGGATCAAGGTTCGGGCGCGGTAGAACCCTGAGTCATTGACGCGTTCGCGCGGCCGGTGTTGGGTCGTAGGGTGCCGGGTTGCTCGCCGTAGAGAGCGGATGGGTGAAGGTAGCCGCCGCGGGAGTGGGGGAACTTGAGCCCGGTGTTACTGTGCTGGGCGTATCGGGTCAGGTTGCTGTTCTTACCACGACACAACCCGCCCCACCGGACGCAGCGCCTATTTCGTGGTGGTTGGCAGGCCAAGCCGTTGTGAGAATCGGCCACGGGTACGAGCCAACAGCATCGTGGGCATCGGTAGACCACATCGGGCGCGTTGTTGGCGTGGCTTCTGCACGCCACCGCCGCGCGTACTAGATCGTCCGTAGTTGCCACGTGTCGCACTACGCGAGGATTCTGTCGGCGCACAGGACAGTGGTTGAGTTGAGGAACGTGACGGGAGGGCGGGGTTGGTCCATTAGTGCCGGACCGGCCTGGACTGTGCGGTGATTTTGCGGTTCGCTTGGCGGTCAAGTCCACGTGCTCAGACTCGACGCGAATAACCCGATCGCGCAGATCAAGAATGGGGCATCTTGTTTAACCGGCTAACAGCCACTACCATTGCTTGTAGGTGTTAGAAGAAAGAGCCCCCTATGAGCGCCAGCAAAGCAGCCCAGACCCCAGCCGGACGCACCGGTGCACCGATGAAGCCCAGCAAGGGCCTCGCCGGCATCGACGAACTCCTAGCCGCCGGCAAGCGGCATGAAGTCAACGTCAAGCGCAAGGAGCAGTCCGATGAGATCCGACGGATCCTCGATGCAATGCACCGGATCGAGGCGACCTCGGGAGGCGAATCCGTTGCAGACGTGCTCGATCGCATGGTTGCCACGACCCCGATCTCCAGCATGGATCCTCGAACGAGCCTGACTCAGGCTCAGGTTCAAGTCCTCGAGCGTGTCGGTTCCTTCGTCGATAAAATGCCACCTGACTCCGAGCGGGCCTCGACCCGCACCCGGACACGCGGAGCGCAATTGCTCGCCGACAGTTTAGCCGGCGCCGAGGTTGCGGCGCTTTTGGGAGTGAGCCCCTCGCGGGTGCGTCAAAGGGTCTCTGACCGCACTCTGTACACGATCAAGACCAAGTCAGGAAGCCGCTTCCCGCGATTCCAGTTCACCGATAACGGCGAGCTCCCCGGGTGGGACGTCGTCGCTAGCACCATCCCAGCCGAGGTTCACCCGCTCACGGTGCAGAACGTCATGCTCGCCGCGTGCGACGAGCTCGAACTCGACGGCGCCCAGGTCTGCCCTCGTGACTGGCTCGCGGCAGCAGGTGCGCCAGACCGGGTCGTCGAGGTACTCAATGGTGCCTTCGACTTGGACACCTGATCCAAGAACACTGAAAACCCAGACGGCATGAGTGAAAAACTACCAAAGCCCGATATCGACCGTTTTCCGGACCTCCAACCAGGCGACGTACGCCTCTTGCCGGCCGGGACCGACATCGTGCGGATCTATAGCGCCGGTGGCACACACCCGACGACGTGGAACACATTTCGCGCTCACGGGCCGACCGGGTGCCGATTCGATCATCAGACGCGGCCAGCGCGGGAGCACCCCACCCGCCGAATCATCTATGCCGCACCCACCGTCAGTGGTCCTGACGGCAAGGTCTACCCATCGATGAAGGCTTGCCTTGCCGAGTGCTTTCGGGACTCCGGCACCATCGACGTGAACCACAACGACCCGTACCTCGTCGTATTCGTCATCCAGCGCGACCTGGAGCTTCTCGACCTGGGCGAGTCCGATTGGGTCACCCGGGCTGGAGGAAACGGGGCGATCTCGAGCGGGATGCGCTCGCGTTCACGCGACTGGGCTCGCGCGATCTACCGGCGCTACGCGGAGTCCGATGGCATAGACGGCCTGTTCTACCCGAGCTCCAACATCCCCGTCGCCCGCTCGGTCGCCTTATGGGAGTCGGCCGAGTTGTCCCTCCCGACCCATCCAGACCTGAACGAACCTCTTAGGCATGCAGGACTTCGGGCCGCCTTAGAGCAGTATGCCTCCGAACTTGGGCTGGATCTCCTGCCCTGAATCGAGGCCTGAGTTGGTTACTTGACACGGCGGTGCGTCGGACTGCGTCCCTGCCCACCGACGCGGTGGCCGGCGGACCCGCAGTTGCCGGCGGCAGTCACGTCAACCTGGTCTAGCGCGTGGCGTTGCTACGGCTCGACCCCAACGCGGCGCCCCGCAAGATGATCGAGCACGATGCGGTGCGCCGCCCAGCCGTCTACATCTGACTCCGCCTCGGCTCTGTATTCGGCCGGCGGAGGCGTCAGCAACAGTTGATCTAAGATCCCGGCGCGACCGACGATGATGCACGCGTGGCGGTGTCGGCTAAGCAGGACGCACATGCGCCCAGGATCGAGGTGGAACCTGCCCGGGTCAGTGCGGCCCGACAGCGGGTGCCACACGATCGTCACGTCGAACTCACGACCCTGCAGACGGTTTGCAGTGCTGATTTCGACGGCGGGCACGACACGGCCCAGGGCGATGCACTGCTCACGAAGCGCGCGTCGCACCGCATCGACCTGCGCGGTGTGCGCTGTCCCGACCGCGACCCGCAACGCATGCAAGGGCTCGGTGCGACCTCCGTCGTGTACCTCGACGTTGCCGTCCACTAGTGCCAGCACTGTGCACGCAACTGCATCAGCTACTTCGAGGTCGAGTTTTGGAGCAGACCCGCCGGGAAGCTCGACCATGGCCCACCCACCCGCGGCGGCGATCCGGACCGCTTGGTCGTAGGGGTCGGTGAGGGCGCCGATCGGCAAAGTCAACGAGCGCTCCTCGGGTGCTGAACCGGCGACGAACGAGCTGGCGTAGAACGCGCGGCTGACCAAATCGGCTGAGTGGGCAGGCAGCCTCCAAGACACCGGCAACGCAACGCGCACGGTGTCTGGCCTGGTCTTAAGTAGCGTGGCTGCGGCCGACTCGATCGGCGAGATGTCAAGGTTGCGCCATTGTCCCTCGTCCAGAACCGTGAAGGGCTTGATCTGTCCCGGGTCGCCCACGGCGAGCAGAGAGCCCATGAGCCTGCCGATCGGTTGGAGGGCATCTGAGCGCATCTGGTACACCTCATCAATGATGGCGAAAGGCCACTGATTGTCGATGTCGTCAACAAACGCCCACTTCATCGCTGGGGCAATCACAATGTGGGTGTGCGCGAGATCGTCAATCTTCATTGCGTAGGTGACCTGAGGCAGCACTCGAAGATCGGGCGGTGGCGAATAGTTCTCCGACGCATGCAGTCGACCGATGCGGAGCTTGGCGCCAAGCCCGGCATTCATTTCCGCGACCAAGCTGGCGACCATGTCGTCAGCCTGGGCGTTGGTCTGCACCACAATCGGAACCTGGCGACGGTGGGGCGCCTGGCGACGCGCCATCTCACGCACGAGGGTCGACTTGCCTGCGCCAGGAGGACTGTCCACTAGGACCACCGGAGTGGAGGCGTCCAGCAGCGAAGAGATGCGATCGATTGCTAAACGCGATAGCGCGACCGGCGACTCGGCGGCCGCGCGGGGGGCGGTGGACGCCGCGAGCGACTCAAAATTGGACCCGCTCTCACTCATGACCGACCTCCAGCGACCGCGCTGTCCCTGGCGTGTCGTCGCCGATTTCGGGCAGGGTATGGGTCCAGGGAGTGGCTCTAAGGCTGCTGCCGTTGCGGAACTCCCTGACCCGATAGGGCGAGAAGACCACATGGCTGCCCACCGTCGGAATCCGGTGCTCGGAGGTGGCGTTGTTGGCGCCCTTCACAATCACGACCTCTACGATTTCATCGGTGGCGTTCCTGACCCGCACCACGAGCTCGGGGGTTGCCACGCCGTACAGGTCCACACTCTCCGTGGCGTAGGTAGCCAAGTCGAGACGGATACGCAGCAGCGGCCGACGGCGCTGGCGGGTGTCTCGCTCCACGTGAGTGGGCTCGACACCGATGACCGTTCCGCTGATGGCAGGTTCGTCCGTAAGAACCGCGGCCATCAGAAGTGGATCATCTAACACCATCTCGGCTCGCAACTGCTCGTCTGTACGCTCATGACGCTGCAAGAGCCAAGCGGAGCCGGACGCCTCAGGCTGAATGCGGAAGAACATCTGACCCGCGGCCGCACGGTCGCGGTGATCGCGAAACCGTCGCATGTCGTCCGCTCGCCTATGAGCAACGGAGGCGGCCTCGGGCAGGCCCGACATGATTCCAAGAGTCGTCCAGACCTGGTTCCAGCCCGGATCGAGAGCATCTCGTGCGCCGTCCTCGAGCCGGCGCCGAGCGTGACGCTGCAAGTCGGCGTCACCCTCAGCGCTGCGCCACAGTTCACTTGCCTCCTCGAGCACCTCGCGGTCCCACGACGGGTCAGACATTGGGCCGCTTGGAGGGTCGGTCGCCTCGGCGAGCATGGCAGCATCGAGTCCTGTCATGCCCGAGCCGGGTCGCACCCAGCCGAGGAGAGCAGCCAGGTTCTGGTCCTCACTCGGCATCTGGCCGGTGCGGAAATGCTGTGTCAACGCATCGACCGCAGTCAGGACGGTTGAGGACCCGGGCGTCATGTACTCCTGATGCAGGAAAGTGAGATGCCCGCCCGCCTCGCGGATTGAGACGGGAGCTGGGGTTGCGCCGTCAACGCGCACATACCGAGTGAAGCGTCCGACGAACTTCAGCAGCCACGACGCAGTCGCTGGATTCGCCAGCACGATCTGCGGGTCGGACGCCGCCGTCATGTAGGCGACAAGCTCGGTGGCGAACGCGCTGAGAGCCTCGAATCGTGTCGAGCGCTCACGCGGCTCGGGGACCACGAACATGTGAGGTCTGGTGGCCGACCTCCCCCACATCATCGCCACCGGTGCGGCCGGTTCACCAGCGAGGTGATAGCCGACGATGACCAGCGGGTCATCGGAAAGATGCAGATGTCGACGACTGGTTCGAGGCACTGCGAGACCGGTCGTCGAAGCCATGGCTCCCTGGTACAGGTGCATCGTGCTCATGACACGGCACCTCCTTCGTCTTCAACGTCTTCGCTCTCGGCCTCGTTGGCCGGAGCGACTGCAACCGTGCGCATCGCAGCCTCGGTCGCCAATCGCGCGCGAACCAGCGCGGCGGCAATACCTGCTTCGGCGGGTGAGGCCGGGGTCGCGCCGTTAGCCAGCTCGATGGAACGAGTCACCGAAAAGACGCCACCCGCTTCCTGAGCGGCACCCGTCCCAAGGACAGTGACCGACCTGGTCGTCTGCGCCTCGCGTCGGCATGCCCTGAACATCGGGCACGACATGCATGCCTCGGTCAGATGGGTGGCAAGCGGGCTTATCGCCTCCCAAGCGCGTCGCTCCGCGGCCGCCCAGTCATCGGTCCCCGGAGTCAGGGGCATCGCCGGCAGATTTGCCCCTGGTGCGCCGGTTGCCCCCAACTCGTCAGCCAACCCGTTGGCGTCGCAGAGGCGATCCAGGTTATCGATCAGCACCTCGAGACGGGCGATGTGATGTGAAAGATTCAACAGGCGCCCGACCGGTGTGAATCCGGTCTGGGAAGGCGTCACGAGCAGCATGCGATCGGAGATCCGCTTGGGATCGACGCCCATGGTCGTCGCCATCTGGCGAAGGCTAATGACGGCAACAGCGCAGGCCGCCATGGTCTGACCTACCTGTTCGGGATCGAGGTAGCCGTCGATCTCAGCAAAGCTTTCGATGTCGACCAGGTGCACCGTCTCGTTCGCGGCCGCGCAAACCATCAGGTCCTGCTCGACTAAGACCTCGCGGCCTCCGAGTCGGAGCCGTATCAGCGGCTTCTGGAGCAAGTTCACCGCTACTGAGGGCTGCGTCAGCATGTCGCGCAGATAGGCGGCGGTGCGGTCGGCGCGCTGCCTGTCGACCTGATCAGGCGTCAAGCCAGGGACCGCGTCTCGGATGCTCGCGGCGTCAATGACTGACTGCTTGACCTCCTCGATGCGAAGGTCGAGCTCGCGGCGAGCCAGGTCGATAACGTCCGCCATTCCGTTGCTCAGTACGCGGCGCTCGAACTGCTGCGTGCGACGGATGAGGAACGGAGACTGTTGCCCGTTGTCCTGGGTCAGCAGCCGACTCAACTTGCGCAGGTCGATACCTTCGGAGTCCAAGACACGGCGGCGCTCACACGCCGGCAGCGAAAGGCCCTCGGCGATGCGGCGCGTTGTCGGAGTCGCTGACGGGAACTCTCCGCGGAACCCGCTTGAGTCCGCGCCAGTCCCGCTTGACCCGCTCGTGGTCATAAGGACCCCTTAGGGCGCTTCGCACCAGCGGCGCTCTTCGTCTGCACGGCCCGCAACTGGCTGCCGAACAATTTCGACTCGGCATCCATCGCGACACAACGCTGCGCTACTTCCGAGCGATCCAGGGAGTCAACGTACTCAATCGAGGCAAGCTCGGCTGTGGCCGTAGCGCGGATAGCATCCACGTCGATTGGCTCGAACGGGTTCTGCCCGGCGAGTCGGGCAAGCACCTTGTCGATCTTGGACTGCTTGCCGTCACGCTCCGCAACGTCGGCAAGTGCTAGTCGGGCTCGAAGCAAATCAACCCGCGGAGACAGAGGTGCCACAATCCGTCGCTGAGCCGACCAATTTGACAGTGTCCAGCTACCGCGGACCGGTGCAAGCCGGTCGTGGCTCAAGGCAGGAACGACGTACACGTCGCGTAGAGATGTGCGGCTCATAGGGTCTTGAGCTTGACCCCAAGATCGCTGTTCGTCGCGACGCAAGCTAGAGAGCGCGGTGCTTGCGATGGTGTCGTCGAAGATCGCGTACGACAAGTCAGAGATCAGGCGCGCTGGCGTTACGGTCCCGAGCAGGTTCAACACATGGATGGCCCGATCGCGTACCGGGATCGCGGTTGTGTATCCCGCCGACGCGGCACCGCGGGCAGCTGTGAGGGCTTTGTCGCGCTCGCGCTGCAAGCGGTCGGCCTCGTCCACCAATCGTCCGGCTGTCGCAAGGTCGCCACCGTTCACTGCATCCACCAAGGACTGATTGGCGCGGTTCAGCTCGTCGGCGATGACTTGCAATGAACGGGGCATATTGGGAACATATCATGTTTCCAGTATTTCCAGGCAACCCAATGATTGAGTTTTTCGTAGTAGGATGTGAATTCGACCATGAGGTCGGCGTGCTACGCGGGAAGGCTTGATGGGTGTGGAGGTCTCGACGGTCGTCGAAGCAGATCGGCCCGAGTCGCAAGCGGTGTCTCGTAACCGCCCCCAACGCGCGAATGGCGGCAGGCGCGTGAGAGCCGCGCGTGGCTCACCAGAGGCTCGGGTAGGCACGAGACCTAGCGAGACCGCCGATAAGGTGACCGAGCGAGGGGCAGCACAGTTCACTGACTTCGACGCCACTCCAGTGATCGCTACCCCGAAGCTCGCCGCCCAAGTAGCGGGCCTCGGATACCACTACTACGCAGGCTTCTCGCCCGACTTCGTCGGCGATGTACTGAAGCACCTGGGCGCAACCAAGAGTGACATCGTCATCGATCCATGGAACGGCAGCGGCACAACAACTCTTGTGTGTGCCAAACAGGGAATTCCATCCACCGGGTTCGACCTCAGCCCTGCGATGGTCGTGGTTTCTAAGGGACGTCTGTACAGTGCCAGTGTCGAGCAGGTTGCACATAAAGTGCACAATCTCGTGACCGCGACACCTCCGCAGCGGCGCCCGAACACTGGGGAGCCCTTGTGCGCCTGGTTCGAGCCAGCGAGCGCTGCTCGACTTCGGTGGTTCATCGAGCGCCTGACGGGACAAACCGGGAAGGTCGATCCGGACAAGATGAGTCCCGAGATCTGCTTCCTGACCACGGCGCTGTTCTTGACCGTCAGGTCATTCATGGGTGCAGCAATGACAAGCAACCCAACGTGGATCCGTAGACAGCTCAGTGACAAGAATCGTGCGCGGGCAACGTGGACCGAGTTCGTCAAACGCTTCAAGCAGGCCGCATCGGACATCGAGCGTCCGCTGACGCCGATCAAGGCGTGGCCGGACCTGCACGTCGCCGACACAAGTATGACCTTGAACGACCCGGTCGCAATCGACGTAAATCTGGCGGTTGGCGGCAGTCTCGACCGGTCCGCTCCCGGCGCTGGCGGCGAGACCGACAGCAAATCTCCTGTGCAGCCGACAGTCCTCATCACGTCTCCGCCGTACTGCACGCGAATCGACTACGTCGCCTCGACTCGTCCCGAGCTTGCGACACTCGGGTGGGTCTCGGCTGATCAGGAAGTATTGCGGCGCCGCATGCTTGGCACCACGACCGTCGCCGAGAAGCTTGAAAGGGCCGAGGGTTTCGGGGTCGAGGCGGAACAGTTGCTCGAGAAGGTTACGAACCATGGCTCGCGCGCCTCGGCCACCTACTACCGCAAGTGGCTGGGTCAGTATCTAGACGCCTACCAACGATCCATCCAAGTGCTCGCCGCGACGCTCGCACCGGGCGGCAGGGCGGCGCTCGTGGTCCAAGACTCCTTCTATAAGGACATCCATATCGATCTGGCCCGCATCACTCACGAGATGTGCGAGGCGGCAGGGTGGCGCCACGAATCGACCATCGCCTTCTTCGTGCCTCGCACGATGGCCAGCATTAACCCCCGTAGTCGGCCGTATCGCGAGCGCGCCACCGTCACAGAGTCGCTCTTGCTCTTTCGGGCGCCTGAAACGTAAGCACCCTTGAAGACCAACGACACCGGCCCCGCAGTTGGTGGGTATGGCGAGTCAGGTCGTCCGAGGGCCACGAGGGGTGAAACGCAACGAAACTAGTTCGTTTCCGCCAAGGTCTTGGCTGCCAGCGATCGCACTTTGTGTCCCTAGTGCGCCCGCGGCAAGGACCAGGCGTGCCTTAGAGCGTCGTGAACAATCAGAGGGCCCCGCAGATAGACGTTGGTAGCGTCCCTGCGGTGGAAGAATTGCATGTAGCTCTCTTTGCCCGGCGCTCTAGGAACTAGATTGCCGATAGCGCCAGCGAAGAATAGTAGCCGCAACAATTCGGATGATCCGCCTGACGCCGACCGACCCGGCCCGGCGGTTCGAAGTTCGAGTTCAAACTCGTGTGCCTCGAATTTCCCCTTTCGTAGATTTCTGAGTGCCTCCAGGGCGACGGCCCCGGATTCCAAGCCTCCAAATCCTGCGAACTCGTTGCGAATTGCACCCTCGAAGTACCTGTTGCAGTATCGCAAAGCTCCCTCTTTGACACAGTCTTCAGGAACAACTGGCCCCGAGGGGTCGAAGATTCCGCTGCTGGCAGTCTCACGGATGGAATCTAGCAATTTGAGAAGGTCGCGTGGTGTGTGCCGAGTCAGGTTCAACAGGTACTGGAGGATCGGCACCTTCCTCGTGCCGTCCGAGACATGCGAAGGCAGGTACGAGAGCACGTCGACCTCATCCGCGTCGACTGCGAACGCGGCCTTCCGATTGGCTATGGCAAGCAGTGGGGAGCGGGTCCCTTGTGCGCCTCCCAGCACCCTCCAGTCCATTTCTACAGCTAAGTCGTCCCTGTACTTCTGGGAGTCTGGAAGGTAAGACGAGACTCTCGCGAAGACGTCATTCCTTACCAGAAGGACGATTGAACCCGTTGCTCGATGCTCCCTGAAGCGTTGATTCAAGAGATACGCAGCTTGAATCAGTGACGCAATGGACTGGTCATACTTGGCGTCATTCAACAAAATCGAGTCCAAACCATCAATGATCAGAATTTGACGGCTGGATGACTCAGCGGAATTCACCCAATCTTCGAGATACGGAATCAGGTTGTAGATGCTGACCGCGTCTGTTCTTTCGCGCGTATAAATGTTGCCGACTTTAGGAATTGGGATGTTCACCGTCACCTTTGACGCGGACAGAATTGCCTTTCCGGCAGCGTCATCCATGAACCCGTACTTTCGGAGATGCTTTGCAACTCGTACCACCTCGGGGTTCCGATTCAGTGAGCATGCTTCGTCGCTCAGGAGCAACTGTAGGAAATTGCAAAGCAACAGGAATTTCCAGGCGGTCGTGGATCGCTCGAATCCATCCTGTTGACCTGTCGCAACCTTAGGGATCTCCGTTATTGGGAGCGTGGAGGCGTCTCTAACTTTGGCGATATGAGCGCCTGCTTCGGACGTCAGTGCCAGATACCAAGCAATCGCCGACTTTCCCGTCCCCTTGGGCCCCAGGACCATGAAGCGCGACCCCCCGATGATGGCTTTGACCGCGCCGTCCAAGTCGACGAAAGTTGACGTAAACTCGCGGGCATTCTCCGCGGCCTCGTTCCGCGAATCAGTCATCCCAAAGTAGAAGTTCTCGAACCGAATCGGTGACATGCAGGCCCTTCAATGCCGAGACAAGATCTAGTTGCTGACGACCGACCCTATCGACTTCGGAGGCGCCCTGCGCCCGAATGCGCGGCGAGCCACGGCCTTCGAGCGGTTGCCCGACGATGTACCGCAAGAGCGCTCGAGCCCGGTTGTGGTCGTCGGACGGCGAAGAGACCTTCGTTCCGGAGCGGCGAATTGGCATTCCGGAGACCGTGGATGTTGTTTGGGTGAGCCTGGGTCCACGGGCACTGCGTTACTCCGCTAGTGATGGTTGGCGCGAGTTCTGACGTACCTCTCGCCATTCTGGGGTCAGGGTTCGCCCGCGTGACTGCCAAAGCAATAGATGCCGCCACCATCATCGGTTCACGAGATTCCCATACGCCAGAGCTCAAGGATCGATCTGCCGCGGTGAGTGCGTCATTTCACCGCGTTTGGGCCGAGGAGAGCTACGGGAAATCCGCAGGCTACTAACGGTGATGCGCAGTGGGGGTGCCGAGTTGCGCAGCATCAACTGCCGACCGGTCGGGCGTTCATCAGTCGCTCGATCGAGTCAACCTTGATGCGTAGCGTCTTTCGGCCCAGCCGTACCGCGTCGAGCTGCCCGTCGGAGACGTAGCGTCGAACGGTGCGTGTCGAAATGGCAAGTGCATCGGCAGCGTCCCTCATCGTGACGAGTCTTTGAGAAGAGTTGACGGCCATGGGTGGGGTTCCTCCTTAGCGGCGACCCTTGTCGGTCGCCTCGCTAACACCAGGGCCCAGAGTCAGCCTTGAGTGCCCGCGCGTGCACCAGCTTGTGTGACGTCGCGGGAACTCATAGCTGTACTTCAGGGAGGTTGTCGCGCATAGCTGAACGCTGGAAGCCGGAGGATCCTGAAGTACTAGACGAAGAAGAGCCACAGATTTGGCCACTCGGAGCGCCCCACCTGCCGTACTTGACGTGACCGTATTTTTTACCAGAGAGCCTGTTCCCTTTTCCCCGACAACCGACGAGAATACGGGGTTACACCGGGGGGTGAACATGCGCAGCCGTACGTCAAACACGGAGTCTCCACCGCGACGCAGGAGCACCGTCGCGCGTCCGCGACGCTTTGGGCGGATGACCGCTGTTCCTCGCCGACCTGGTGTCCCCTCACGATCCGCGGGCTGCGCCGGCATTCACCCCTTTGCGCGTCCGCGCCCCGTCTTAGGAGGCAGCCGATGAACCGACTCCGTACCGCTGCAGCAGCTCTGGCCACGACCGGGCTCATCCTGGGTCTGAGCGCATGCAGCAGCGATGACAATCCGAGTACGACACCTAGTTCGACGAAGGCTGCGCCGACGACGCCCGCGGCCACCGACGCACCGGATTGGGAAGCCGCCTACAGCCCCGAGCAGCTCGCCGCCTACCGCAAGGCCTTGGCTCGATACACCGCCTACTTGGACGAATCCGAGCCGATATGGGCAGCAGGCAAAGCCACCTCCCAGGCCAAGGACATGTTTCGGAAGTACTACATCCCGTGGCAGGCGTACTTCAGCCAGCTGG
>Ga0247730_1000657_pt1 | contig 23319 bp, 24 predicted proteins | sample UWRJL073202C2_FD_180959 | JGI IMG/M metagenome (GOLD analysis project Ga0247730, IMG submission 180959) | Plant litter microbial communities from Arlington Agricultural Research Station in Wisconsin, United States - UWRJ-L073-202C-2 | ecosystem: Environmental > Terrestrial > Plant litter >... | reverse complement strand
TGGCACGGTCCCCGGTCGTGTGACGATCGGCTGGGGTCGCCGCGACCTGGTCACCGTGCCGCGACAGGCCGCACGTGCCGCGGAGCTGTACCCCGACGCGGTCCTGCACTGGTTCGAGCGGTGCGGTCACTTCCCACAGTGGGACGCACCGCACCGAGCGGCCCAACTGATCCTCGACAACACCGATTGAGGTGTGTTGCCCGCTCGCTTGCGTACGTCACCATCCCAAAGCCGGCACAACTGAGACTTGCGCTCATCGGCAGTTCCGAGCGTCCGATAGGCGGTGGTATGACACGCCTCGGCGTGATGCGCCAGATCTGGTAGGCATCCGACAGAATCGTGGTCATGCACCCTTGCCCCTGCTGCGGATACCGGACGTTGCCCGGTCGCGGTGACTACGACCTCTGCCCAGTGTGCTGGTGGGAGGACGAAGGAGTCGAGCCGTGGGAGTTCAGCGGGCCGAACGGGCAGACGCTCGTGCACGCGCAGTACGAGTACCTGTCGGACGAGCGTCCCTACCGGCAGCGCGAGGGCAAGGTGCGCGCTCCTCACAAGAAGGAGGCGCGCGACCCGAACTGGCAGCCCATCGAGCGCACCCCCGAGATGGTGGCACGCGCCGACCGGGCCCTGGCGGAGTTCGAGCGGGAGTACGACGAAGAGCACCGTCGCTTCGCGGAGGAGGTCGCCGCCGACCCCGAAGGGTCGATGAAGGAGTACAACGCAGCGGTCGAATCGCTGCGGGAGCACGCCCCAGGGCTCTCGTACCGCGAGGTGAAGGCTCAACTGCATCAAATCAGTAGCGACCACGGGGTGCCCTGGTCGGCCGCTCACCTCGAACTCCTGTCTCGCCTGATGACGGACGAGCACTACTACGACCACCACCCCGTCAGGACCGCCCGGTGGATGCTGCGCCACGCACGGCCGCGCACCTACCGGCGACGGTGGGAAGAGGTGCGCACCGGGACGATCCACTTCGGGTTCGCCAGGTGACGGACGCGCCCGACCGCACTACCCGCGGAGTGACAGCAACGCAACCGCGAAGGCAACGACTGGAGTAGTCCGTGGCTTGACACTTCGTGGCCCGATTGCGGTGGTGTGACGCACTCAACGGCTTGGTCCCACCGGTGTAAGGGGGCATAACGAGCCTTCAGCGGCGAGCTTGCCCGGCGCAATAGATGCAAGGCCCTTCGAGTTCGTGGCACCGGCCCAGCTCGTGCATCGCGACCGCCTCCGCCTCGTCCTCTGCTCCCGCCGTAAGGAGTTCGTCGGCCGTCTCGGGCATGTCGTCGTAGCGGTCCCCGTCGAGGCTCTCGTTTTTCGCCATGGTGTGCATTTTCGCTCGTCGAGATCGTGAGCGTGTCTACACCCTACGGGTAGTGGCTTAGGCGTCGAGCAGAGATCGGCACGTGTGTCACATCGGGGGGAGCATCCGGCCGTCCGGTCTTTCTTGGTGGTCACTTGATGCTAGAGCGACTGCAACGCCCGTTAGCGGTGAGATGGGCCACCGTTCCGCGGCGCCTGTGGCCGGTCGCAGACGCTTCCAGCCCACTCACGATCTCCTGAAATTGCCGAACCTACCGCAGCGGCGCCAATCGGGCCTCGACGGCGAGTGCAGACGACCGAAATAGTGCGGGCAAGCCACGACGCTCGGTGGCGGTCGAAGCGCGCCCCCGGCCTTTCTGTTGCAGGTGCACCCTTTCAACAGGTCGTGCCACTCAGCACATCCCAGAGGGATCCCGCGGTAACCGCAAGGACGACGCAACAGCGGCACTCGTCGACGCCGGTCGACCAACGTTGACCTCGCTTGACACAACTTACTCCGTGTTCTACGGTTTAATTGTGTTCATTGAACGCGACAGGCCAACCAATTTCCAGCCGCAAGTCCGATGCAAGAGGAGCAAGTCCAGTGCAGACCAAGACTGAGCCCAACAAGAAGTTGAAGATCTCGATCGACGGGAAGCAGTACTCGACCCGCGACGACGACCAAGACGGGGCCGCCCTCGTGCGACTCGCCGACCGCGATCCCGCGCGGTACGACATCGCAAAGGTGACGGCCAGCGGCGGGCTCCACGTCTACCGCGACGGAAAGGTTATCGACCTCAAGGACGGCGACAAGTTCATCACCGTGGTGTTCGGCGTCGAGGTCAACGACATGTTCGTCGAACTCGACAAGCGCAAGCAGAGCGGATCCTCGCTGAAGCAGGCCGCTATCGCCGCCGCCGTACCAATTCAAGCCGACTTCGTTCTCTCCGAGGTGCTTGCGAACGGAGAGCAGCAGGTCATTGCGGATGACCACGAGATCACTGTGAAGTACAACGACGACTTCTGGGCGGTGCCTGGTGACGACAACTCCTGAGATCACCATCAAGTCGGCTGTCCTCGAGGCGCTCGGCACGCTCGAGATCGCTTACCCTGACGTCCAGATCTCGACGACTCCCGACGGTCAAGGCGGACTTTGGGTCGAGTTCGGTGACATTACCCTCGGTGCGGCTTACGCGCAGGTCAGTACGTTCCTGGTCTTCAACCTTCCCTTCAATCTGCCCGGCGGGGACATCTACCCGATGTTCGTCCGCAGCGACCTATCGCGCGTCGACATGAGCCCGTTGGGAGAGGGGTTCGCCTCGGTCCCGCTCCAGTGGCCGCCCGGTGAGCCGACGCAACGTCAGGTTGTCCAGCTATCCCGGCGGACGAGGGGTGGAGCGTTCACTGCGCAGACCGCCGCGCAAAAAGTAGCGAAGGTTCTCCACTGGCTGGAGGGCCGATGAGCACGGGCGACGACATCGAAGTGCAGTTGCGGTTCCGCGATAGCCACTGGCAGAGCCTTCACAATCATCTCTTCACCAACCCCTCAGACGAGCATGGGGCCGCCTTGCTCTGTGGGACGGCCAGAGCGGGAGGGAAGGTCGTGCTCCTCGTGCGAGAGGTGATCCTCGCCAAGGACGGCGTCGACTACGTGCCGGGCACACGCGGCTACCGACACCTCAGCGGTGAGTTCGTCACCCACGCTCTGCGCCGCGCCAAGAACGCCGGACTGGTTTACCTCGCGGTGCACAACCATGGCGGCACCGACGAGGTGTCGCTCTCTGCGCCGGATATGACCTCGCACGAGCGGGGCTACCCCACCCTCCTGGCACTCAACGGCGCCCCGGTCGGCGGCGTCGTCCTTGCGCGGCACGCTTTGGCCGGCGACATCTGGTTCACCGACGGCAGCCGCCGGACTGTTGATGCCACTGTCGTCATTGGGCCATCGATGGATGTCATGACTGACGGCACGCGACGCCGCGACGACGGCGGCATCGGGTGTGCCAAGACCCACGCACGGCAGGCGCTCATCTTCGGGGACGTTGGCAACGACCGCATGAAGCGCCTCAAGGTCGGCGTGATCGGCGCGGGCGGCGTCGGCATGCTCATCATCCAGGCGCTCAGCCGCCTCGGCGTCGGCCACTTCGTCATCATCGATCCCGACTACGTCTCGATCACCAACCTCTCCCGACTGCCTGAGGCCTCTCGACGGGACGCGGCGGGACGGTTCGGTCATGGCCGGGTGGGACGACTCGCTAAGAAGTTCGGTTTCAACCAGCCCACCTGGAAGGTTGACCTCGCCCGCCGGGTCATCCGAGGGGCCACCCTAGACGCAGCGATTACCGCCATCCGCGGCGATGTCGCCGACGATAAGGTGGCCCGCGAACTGCTGGACTGCGATTTCATCTTCCTGGCCGCCGACACGATGCTCGCCCGCGATGTGGTTAACCAGATCGCCTACCAGTACTTGATCCCTACGCTCCAGGTCGGCTCGAAGGTGGTGCTCGACAAGAAGTCCGGAGCGGTGCTGGACGTGTACGGAGTGGTTCGATCGCTCGGTGCCGAAATCGGGTGCATGCGGTGCAACGGGCTCGTGAACCTGGCGAAGCTCGCTGAGGAGGCCGTCGCCACTGACGAGCAACGACGGAACCAGCGCTACGTAGACGAACCCGGAATCAATGCGCCCAGCGTCATCACCCTCAACATGCTGTCCGCTGGATGGGCTGTCAACGACTTCATGCTGTACGCAAGCGGTCTCGGTCGTCCGGCCTCGGGTTTCCGGCTACTGCGCAATCGCCCGGTCAAGGAAGGCCACCCTCACGTCGTCGCCCAGAGGCCGGCAGTTGACCCGGCCTGCTACGTGTGTGGCGACGGGCCGCACTCGGTGCTCGCACGCGGTGATGGCAAGGAGCTCCCGACCCGCGTTTAAGCCGCTGCGGCGCGCACTCAATACGCGTCGGATGCCGTGAAGCAGGGGAAGGTTGTCTGATGGAATTGGTGCTGCGAGGGGCGAGACCCCTAGCTGAAGCTGCATTCCTGTCCTTCGAAGGCCCATCGGACTCACTCATCATCGATGCCACCAATCTCACCTTCGCGTGTCCTTTGGATTTGGCGGGCGTGGTCGCGACCGCTCACTGGGCTTCGGAGTGTTCAATGTCTATCGTCTTCAAGATGCCGACAGACTCGGGTGCAGCGTCCTACCTGCAGCGAATGGACGTTCTCCGGCATATGCCGTCCCGGACGGTGATCTTGGGCCGTGTGCCGCCCGAGGGTCGGGGCGACCATAGGGGGACCCTTCTAGAGGTGACAGCCTTGAACCGTAGAAACGCAGACGACCTGGCCGAACGGCTCGGTCCGCTAGTGAAAAACTTCTACGCAGGCCAGTCAGCCGCGGCTGGCACTGCAGTGTTCGTCGCGTGTGGGGAACTTCTTACGAACGCCGTTGAGCACGGCGACAGCAACACGGGAGCGTTCATCGTGGCGCAGACCTACACGGGCACAACGACGGAAGAGCAGCGGTTCGAGTTCGCTGTCTGCGACACAGGCGTGGGGGTCATGGACCATTTAAAGAAGAACCCCGAGCACGCCTACCTGACTCGGGACGAGCTCGCGATAAAGAAGGCCATAGTGGCGGGAGTGAGCGGAATCGGCACAGACCGACGCGGCAACGGATTGAGTGACGTCATAGAGCGGACGCGGACGCACGGAGCGGTCTCCTTCCAGATCCGTTCCGGCAAGGGCGAAGTGAAAGTCTCAGGGTCTCCGGAAAGTCACACCGAGGTTCCGAAAGACCGTCCGGACCAGACCAGCGGGACATGGGCGTGGCTCTCTCACCGCGTCCCGAATCGGTAGTAGAAGTATGGTTCAATCGAAACAATGAAACCGGAGAAGTCATGACCACTTTCAGTGTTCACCAACTTGGCAAGTTTCCGGCAACGCGTGGCCTTGGACGAGAGGGCCGCGGTCGTCTGGACGACTTGCTCGCAGGCCAAGACCGCATCGATTTGACGATCGACTTCAGCGGTGTCGAAGCTATGACTGCTAGCTTCGTCGACGAGTTTCTTGGAAAGTTCCTCACTTCAGACGATGTTGCGAAGAGCGAGTCGACGATCAAGGTGACCGGCCTTGATGAGGACAATCACTATGCAGTCCTGGTATGCGTTGAGCGGCGCGAGACCCAAGTTGTTGTTCATGACAACGACTTGCTAAGTCTGGTCGGCGACCGGATGCTCTCCGAGACGTTTAACGAAGCAGTTCGGCTCGAAACCTTCAAAGCAAACGACCTCGCCAAGTCACTAAACCTCTCGGCGCAGAACGCGAATAACCGACTCAAACGGCTCACGGCTGTTGGGGCACTTCGGAAGAAGCAGGTGACCGGCTCCCCCCGAGGCGGTAAGGAGTTCGTCTACCAAGCCGTGTCGTCGAACGTCTCAGATGTCCAGCCGCTCGCTCCTGCTTGACCCGCGACCCGATATCGCAGGTCCGAATCGCGGTTACGAAATGACAGCACTGACACCAGCGATCTTCACATCAACACCTGTTCGCTTTTCGTGGATCTGTCAGAAGTTGATCGGTGGCTCAGCGTGAGCGCATAGGGTCGCGCCATGACCGATAGTTTCGCGATCCATCTTCCTCCCGGCTTCTTGGCCGAGGTCGTGGCTGCCTCAATTCTCGGGGGCCACCTGGGCGCCCACAACAAGGGGCACGATCTAGTCGACGCGAACTCTCAAAGAGTAGAAGTAAAGTCTTGCAGCCTCAAACCGGCGAAGAACCCGAAGTTCCTTGAGATCGCGACGGGTGAATCGTCCCCCGGCGACTGCGAATCATTGGTATTCGTATCGACTAGCGGGTCGACGGCGGAAGCGACAGCGCAGGCACGTATGTCGGAAGGCGTACTTTCGGTTGATCTCAGCGTGAAAGCCCTGAGGAGAGGTGACCAGATTCGTGCATACCGCCTCGACGTCAAAGACTTCAGGCGCCTCGAGGGCTACCGGCGCAGCGAAAAGGGCGAGCGGGTTACCTGGAGAGTGCCTATCGCTGCCTGCGTTGAACTCAGTCTCAAGTAGAGGCGCCGCCGGTAGCGCGCTTACCTCCGGCCGTGCCGCGCTGCCGACCACTGCGAGAATGACACAGACCTGACTCCAGACACTTGGGAAGGCGCGTCTGCTAGATGCGAGCAGGGGTCTCGGCATCCCCTTCGGCCAGTCGTTGCTGAATCGCTCGATCGACGATCGACTTCACCGTAGGTGTGAGGTTCACGAGTCGAAAAGCTGACATGAAGTCCATGAGGCCCATGCGCAGCGCGAGCTTTCCCAGAACTTCGTCGGCGAAACTGGATGAAACAATGCTCAACCCGCGAAAATCCAGCGTCAACGGGTAAGCGCCCTCCTTGATCAAGTTCTCGAGACGAAACCGGACCTTTTCGGCTCCGCTGCGAGCTCCGACGCCTTCCTCCAATTCTGCAACCGTGATTAGGTGATTCCCTTCACCATCCTCCAAGTTCTCGAGCCGGAGACTGACGTCGGCGAACCGGCTTGCGGGGAGCGCATGTTGCATCGTGACTTCCCGGTTCAAGCTGACTTGCCAATCCACTGTCGTGCCGTGATGGTCATCGTCGATAACCGGTACGGAGAAGGAGGCGCCGCCATCCAACGTTTGATCTCTATATGTCATGTGACCGCGACCCGACTGGATGCAGAGCTGCCCCTCTCCGATTCCGACCACTCGGATCAGTCCGAAGAGACCGTTACCCATGTTCTTCGTCTTGCTGGTAACTCTTTCCTGGACGGCGTTCTTGATCGCTTCGTACGCGTCATCCGAGCGGTGAACTCCCGCTTCCAGAAACGAGCGATGGATGCCGATGCCAGTATCCGACACCGTGACCGTGCAGTTCCGGTTCTTGCGATGGATTTGCATCATGGCGAAACCTTCATGAGCTCCTGAATGCTGAAATACATTGTCGAGGACTTCGAAAATGCACCACTCGAGGCTGTTGAGAACACCTGGAGCACACTCAGCACTCTCGCTTAGCGCGTTGATGAATCCCGTACACAGCCGATTCGCCTCTTCAGGGGTTTGGTACCTCCACACGACATTCAGGAACTCTTGATCTTTGCCTGCATTGAGAACCGAAGGGTTCAGGACGCGCATGCGCGTTACTTCGGGGCTCACTGATGCCACCTTTATGAGCTCGCCGTTCTTCCTAAAATGATCGTAGGCGGCTGCGAATGGCACGGCGCCATTCGGATAGATCGCACCATCCCCCATATGCAATTCGAGCATCCCTTTGCGTCGGACGTCTTTAACCGCGCGGATCAACTTCTGCGCATCCGACGGAGCTTTCAGTGAGTGAACTTGGTGGCGAAATACGGGCACGAGAAGCGTCCTTAGTTGAGGGCTTTCAGCGTCTGGCAAACTATCTGTCCGCAGACACGGCGTAGATGTTTCATGCTGGGCCGCGCCATGCAATTTAGTAGCGCGCGCTACCTAGTTCTGTGGCCAAGATCCACATCGATCCAGCGCGTGACTTCAGCCGACACAGTTTCCTCTATGTTGAACGCGTCCCACGTCTTGTAGAGCTTGTGGACGACGTCAGCGGGCATCTGCGGAAGCCGTTTCTCCTTAAGAATTAAGCAGCGCTTCTGGAGCCCCATCATGTAGCCAAGCTCAAGCGAGACGTTGGGGTTAAAGTCCCTCTGATCGATGTCTTCGAAGACCGCAATGCCGTAACGGCATCCGCTGAGATGCACCTCGATATTGGACCAGACGTCCCCTGTATAGTCCCGGTCATCGGCACGGACACAATGAAACCCCAGGTCAGACAGGGTCTTCTGGATAGCAGCGTGGACCGCCGAAAGTTGAGGCGTAGGCGCGAACCGCATCATCAGGAAAACATTTCGGTCGTAGTCGGGATGATCCCGAAGGAACTCGCGAAGGTGTGGAACTAAGTGAGGGAGACCTTTCAAGTCGCCCAACTTGCCAAGCGCCTGCTGTTGCTCGACTGCTGCAACATGCTCTTGGGCAGCCTCCGAAACGAGCGCGCCGCGCGCCGGGTCGTTCGGAAGGGGGAGAGTCATGGACACGGCGACGTCCCATCCCTGCTCGTTACGCGCCCAGTCGGCTAGCGCGGTCGCCGCGAGGCGCGCCGCTTGTTCGATCCAGTAGAGAGATGGCATTCCGCCGCCAGGCGCAAAGACGACGAGGAACTTATCCGGATCGCGGACAACTGCGAGATTCCACGGCCTAAAGAGTGGTGAGGCGTGCCGCGGAAGGCCGATGGCCGACAGGCCACTTTCTACGGCGGTCGCGACCTCATCCAGCACGCTCTGGATAGCAGGTCGATCACCCTCCGGCAGGTCGCCATACACAGTCTGAAGGCCGGGCCATTGCAAGGGCATGCGCCGATCCTCCCAGACAACATCGACCACGAGTCGACTTCGAGTCGTTTGTGGCCAGCCAGTAGCCCATCTAAGCCGAATGCCCTGCGTCTAAGTGGGCGAAATGACACGCTGCTGCCGCGACACAGCCAACACCGCGTGGCTCCCTGGAGTACGCGAGCGACGGGCCGCAGGGTTCTGTCGTTCGACGCAGTGCCCGAAGTGACAGACGCAAGGTGAAAAGGAACAAGACCCCCTCCGCCGCAGCGGTGGGGGTCTTGTCGTGACGCAGAGTCGATCAGGCGAGGTTCTTCAGGATCTCTCGCATGAGCTCGGCGGTCTCGGACGGCGTCTTGCCGACCTTGACGCCCGCGGCCTCGAGGGCTTCCTTCTTGCCCTGGGCCGTGCCCGCACCGTCGGACACGATGGCGCCGGCGTGGCCCATCGTCTTGCCCTCGGGGGCCGTGAAGCCCGCGACGTAGCCGACGACGGGCTTGGTGACGTGCGCCTGGATGTAGGCCGCAGCCTTCTCCTCCGCGTCGCCGCCGATCTCGCCGATCATGACGATCGCCTTGGTGTCGGGGTCGGCCTCGAACGCTTCGAGGGCGTCGATGTGCGTCGTGCCGATGATCGGGTCGCCGCCGATGCCGATGGCGGTCGAGAAACCGAAGTCGCGAAGCTCGAACATCATCTGGTAGGTCAGGGTGCCCGACTTCGACACGAGGCCGATCGGACCCGTGCCCGCGATGTTGGCAGGCGTGATGCCGGCCAGCGCCTCGCCCGGCGTGATGATGCCGGGGCAGTTCGGGCCGACGATGCGCGTCTTCTTGCCCTGGGCGTAGGCCCAGAACTCGGCGCTGTCCTGCACCGGCACGCCCTCGGTGATGATCACGAGCAGACCGATCTCGGCGTCGATCGCCTCGATGACGGCGTCCTTGGTGAACGCCGGCGGGACGAAGGCGACCGACACGTCGGCGCCCGTCTTCTCGATGGCCTCGGCGACCGTGCCGAACACGGGCAGCTCGACGTCGGCGCCGGAGGCGTCCTTGTGGGTGACGGTCGTGCCGGCCTTGCGGGCGTTGACGCCGCCCACGAGGTTCGTGCCGGCCGCGAGCATCCGAGCGGTGTGCTTGGATCCCTCACCGCCGGTGATGCCCTGGACGATGACCTTGGAGTCCTTGTTCAGAAAGATAGACATGTTGTCCTTCGCCCCTTCAGCCGTTCGCCAGCTCGGCGGCCTTGTCGGCCGCTCCGTCCATGGTGTCCACCTGCGTGACCAGCGGGTGGTTCAGCTCGTCGAGGATCGCGCGACCCTCGATGACGTTGTTGCCGTCGAGACGGACGACGAGCGGCTTGGACGCCTCGGCGCCCAGCAGCTCGAGGGCTCCCTTGATGCCGTTGGCGACCGCGTCGCACGACGTGATGCCGCCGAAGACGTTGACGAAGACGCTCTTGACCTGCGGGTCGTTGAGGATGACGTCGAGGCCGTTGGCCATGACCTCGGCCGACGCGCCTCCGCCGATGTCGAGGAAGTTGGCGGGCTTGACGTTGCCGTGCTTCTCACCGGCGTAGGCGACGACGTCGAGCGTGCTCATGACGAGCCCCGCGCCGTTGCCGATGATGCCGACCTCACCGTCGAGCTTGACGTAGTTGAGGCCCTTTGCCTTGGCCTTCGCCTCGAGCGGGTCGGCCTCCTCGTGGATGACGAAGTCCTCGTGCTCGGGGTGGCGGAACTCCGAGGCGTTGTCGTCGAGCGACACCTTGCCGTCGAGCGCCTCGAGCTTGTCGCCCTCGAGCCGCGCGAGCGGGTTGACCTCGACCAGCGTCGCGTCCTCCTCGACGAAGACCTTCCAGAGCGCCTGGATCAGCGTGACGGCCTGCTCGGCGAGCTCGGCCGGGAACTTGGCCTCCTCGACGATGGCGCGGGCCTTGGCCTCGTCGACACCGGTGCCGGCGTCGACCGGGATCTGGCGGACGGCGTCGGGGTTGGTCTTCGCGACCTCCTCGATCTCGACACCGCCCTCGACGCTGGCGATGCACAGGTAGCTGCGGTTCGAGCGGTCCAGCAGGAAGGAGAAGTAGTACTCCTCGAGCGGGGGCGTCGCGCGGGTGATCAGGACACGGTGGACCGTGAGTCCCTTGATCTCCATGCCGAGGATGTTCGATGCGTGCTCGAAGGCGTCGTCGGGCGTCTTGGCGAACTTGACGCCACCGGCGTTGCCTCGACCGCCCGCCTTGACCTGCGCCTTGACCATCACGGCGCCACCGATCTGCTCGGCTGCTGCCTTGGCCTCTTCGGCGGTCTGTACGACGACGCCGAGCGTCGTCGCGACGCCGTGCTTGGCGAAGAGCTCCTTCGCCTGGTATTCCATCAGATCCACGGTGTTGTCCGTCCTTGGTTGGAGTTCCGCTGCGCCCAGCGGCGGCCGGGAAGCCGCCAGAAATGAGCCTTTGCGACTGTAGCCGTTAACGCGGCGTTAATGCGCGTTGGATGCGTCACACCACGGGTTCGACGCGGACGTCGTCGGCGCCCTGCTCACGGCACAGCTCACGGACGCGAGCCAGTGACGCATCGTCCGCGTCGACGACGAGTCGCACGGCGTCCTCGGCCACAGCGGTACGGACGAGGTGTTCGGGCGTCTGGTGACCGCCGACGAAGACGACCTCATGACCCTCGTCGCGCAGCCTCCTGGCGGCCGACCGCGCGTTGTCGTCGTCACCCGACGCACCTACGACGATCCGTTCCGTGGCCATGACGCGATGCTGTCACACGAGTGTCTCCCCTCACAGGCAACGACGTCCGCACGCGGGGCCGACCGCCTCGGACCACCTCAGTATCGAGATTCGGTTTCTCTCGTCATGCATCCTCGGCTAGGCTCTGGGGGTCCTGTCGTCCCTTCCCGGAGGTCATCTGCGTGTCTTCGTCTGCGCCTAAACGCCGACTTGACGTACGTCAGCAGACTCCTCAGCGCACGGCAGGCAAGCGAGCCGCCCAGCGCCGACGGACTCGCCGCCGCTCGTTCACCCCCACCCCAGCCATGGCCGGTGCGTTCGCACTGATCCTGGCTGCTTTCGGTTCCGCGGTCGTCGGCGGCGCATCGGACGGCAACTCGCTCAAGGCCGACAAGTACCAGACCATCAGCCAGAGCTACTCCGGTCCCGACACCTCCGCCGATGTCGACGTCACCCGCAGCTTCGACCGCAAGACGCTCAACCGGCAGGTCAAGGCCCAGGCCGAGCAGACCCAGGCCGCGCAGGCCGAGCTGACCGAGACGGTCGGCAAGGAAGCCAAGAAGCTCGAGCTGAACACCTGGGTCCTCCCCGTCACCGGTTACCACCTCAGCGCCCGGTTCGGCCAGCGCAGCGGACTCTGGTCGACGGTGCACACCGGCCTGGACTTCGCCGGACCCTCCGGCTCCACGATCGTCTCGGTCGCCGCCGGCGTGGTGAAGTCGGCCGACTACGAGGGCGCCTACGGCAACCGCACGGTCATCACCATCACCGAGGGTCCCGACGCCGGCACCGACATCTGGTACTGCCACCAGAGCCGCTTCGGTGTCTCACCGGGTGATGTCGTCACCCCGGGCCAGACCATCGGCTACACCGGCTCGACCGGCAACGTCACGGGTCCGCACCTGCACCTCGAGGTGCACCCCGGCGGTGGGACGGCCGCCGACCCCATGCCGGCACTCGTCGCGCACGGCGTCACCCCGTAACCCTCACCCGATTTGTGACGCAGTTCGTCACTGACGTGGTCTCGGTGACGAACTAGGTCACACATTGGCTCGTCCACAGGGCGGTTGTCCCTGGCGTCCGTCCACAGCGCGAGGCGTTCGCACAAAGTCGTCGGCGTGCGCGCCGTCAGTGTCGGGGGATGAACAGACCTGCTCCTCTGCCGGCCGCGCTCGAGGGCCGCGCCTTCACGACCCAGGAGGCCTACGCGGCCGGGCTCAGCAAGGACGTACTGGGCGGACGCCGGATCAGACGCCTCCATCGCGGCGTCTACTGCTACGCACACACCGAGGTCACGCACGAGCTCGCCATCTCCGCGGCGCGGATCCTGCTTCCGGGAGATGCCGTCCTCAGCCACGTGACGGCACTGCGGTGGTGGGGCGTCACGCTCGCACCGGCGTTGCCGCTCCACTTCTCGACCAACACGACCTCCCAGACGGCGTTGCGTGGCGTGATCCTCCATCGCCGGTCGGGACGTCTGCACCCGCGGATCGTACGAGGAGTTCCCGTCCTCGGACCCGACCGGACGTTCGTCGACTGTGCCACGCAGCTCGGCCACGTCGACCTCGTCCGCGCAGGTGACTGGCTGGTCCGCCTCCGTGCGACCACACCGAACGATCTTCAGCGCTACGCCCACGAGCGCCATCTCGACGGCGTGCGGAGAGCGCGTCGCGCGGCACCCCTGGTGGTGGAACGAGTCGATTCTCCGATGGAGACGGACGTGCGGCTCATGCTCATGTTCGCCCACCTGCCGGCTCCCGAGGTCAACGTCGACATCGTCGACCACGAGGGCAGGTTCGTCGCGCGGGGCGATCTGGTGTTCCGGCGGTACCGCCTCATCGTCGAGTACGACGGTTGGCAACATGAGCGGGACGCACGGCAGCGACAGCACGATCATCTGCGACGGGAGCGGCTGGAGTCGCTCGGCTGGAGACTGGTCGTCGTCACCGTGGCAGACCTACGTGACCGGGCATCGGTCGTCCGCCGTGTTCATCGCGCGCTCTCGGACGGCGGCTACGTCGGGCCGGCGCCCGTCATGAGCCTCACGTGGCGGCGCTGGTTCGTGTCGTAGTTCGCCATCGCGGCGTCCCTCAGGACGAAGTACGTCACAAATCTGGGGGGGTCAGAGCTTCTCGACGGGCGCGTAGCGCAGGAGGAGCCGCTTGACGCCCTGTGAGCCGAAGTCGACCGACGCGACGGACTTCTCGGCCTGCCCGTCGACGGAGATGACGGTGCCGAGGCCGAAGCTGTCGTGGCTGACCCGGTCTCCCGGCTCCAGCGACACGATCGCGCGATCGGCCTTCTTCGAACGGGCGGCGACGTTGGACGACCGGAACGACGCCTGCGCCGTCGCGGACGGCTGGCTCGGGGTCCACTGCGTCGGCGGGGAGGCGAGCCGGCGCCAGTCGACGAGCGACTCCGGCAGCTCGTCGAGGAACCGCGAGGCGGGGTTGTAGGACGGCGCACCCCAGGCCGCCCGTGTCGTCGCCCGGGTGACGTAGAGCCTGCGCTCGGCCCGGGTGATGCCGACGTACGCGAGGCGGCGCTCCTCCTCGAGCTCCTTGACGTCGGCGAGCGACCGCATGTGCGGGAAGACGCCGTCCTCGAGCCCCGTGAGGAACACGACGGGGAACTCCAGGCCCTTGGCGGTGTGCAGCGTCATGAGCGTGACGACGCCGTCGCCCTCGTCGGGGATCTGGTCGGCGTCGGCGACGAGCGCGACCTGCTCGAGGAACGCCGCGAGAGACCCCTCCCCCAGCGTCGGCTCGTCGGAGATCGCCTCGACGGCGTCGGACTGCTCCTCGTCGACCTGCTCGACGTCGGCGACCGTGCTGGCACCGACGACGAACTCGCGCGCGACGGCGACGAGCTCGGCGAGGTTCTCGACCCGCGTCTCGTCCTGCGGGTCGGTGCTCTGCTCGAGCGACGACAGGTACCCGCTGCGGGTCAGCGCCGCCTCGAGCACCGCATCGGCCGGCGCGCCGGTGTCGGCCATCGCCATGAGCTCGGACATCACCGTCGTGAACCCCTGGATCGCATTCAGCGACCGCGTGGCCAGGTCGGAGGCTTCGTCGGCGCGGGTCAGCGCCTCCCAGTAGCTGATGTCGTGCAGCGTCGCGAGCCGCTGGATCGATGCCTCGGCGCGTTCGCCGATGCCGCGCTTGGGCTCGTTGATGATGCGACGCAGCGAGACCGCGTCGCGGGGGTTGACGAGAACCCGGACGTACGCGAGCGCGTCCTTGATCTCCTTGCGCTCGTAGAACCGGACGCCGCCGACGACCTTGTAGGGCAGGCCGACCCGGATGAAGACCTCTTCGAACACACGGCTCTGCGCGTTGGTGCGGTAGAAGATCGCGACGTCCTTGGACGCCACGTCGCCGGCGTCGACCAGCTTGTCGATCTCGTCGGCGATGAACTGTGCCTCGTCGCGCTCGTCGTCGCCGACGTAGCCGACGATCTTCTCGCCGTCGCCCTGCGCCGACCACAGCTGCTTGTCCTTGCGGCCCTCGTTGCGGCTGATGACGGAGTTGGCCGCCGACAGGATCGTCTGGGTCGAACGGTAGTTCTGCTCGAGCAGGATCGTCGCCGCGTTCGGGAAGTCGTCCTCGAACTCGAGGATGTTGCGGATGTTGGCGCCGCGGAAGGCGTAGATCGACTGGTCGGAGTCGCCGACGACCAGCAGGTCGGAGTCCTCGTCGGTGAGCTCGCGGATGAGCTGGTACTGCGCGTGGTTGGTGTCCTGGTACTCGTCGACCAGGATGTGCCGGAAGCGGCGACGGTAGGTCTCACGGACGTCGGGCCAGGCCTGGAAGATGTGGACCGTGTTCATGATGAGGTCGTCGAAGTCCATCGCGTTGGCCGACTGCAGCCGCGCCTGGTACGCCTTGTATGCCTCGGCGTAGATCTCCTCGGTCGGGTTCTGCGCCCTGCCCGCGGCGGCCTCGTGGTCGACCAGCTCGTTCTTGAGGTTGGAGATCCAGTTGAGGACGGCCCGCGGGTTGATCTTCTTGGGGTCGAGCTCCATGTCGCGGCAGATCAGCGTCATGAGCCGGCGCTGGTCGGCGGTGTCGTAGATCGTGAAGGACGACGTGAACCCGAACCGGGTGGCCTCGCGGCGCAGGATGCGGACGCAGGCGGAGTGGAACGTCGAGACCCACATCATCCGGGCCCGGGGGCCGACGAGGTCGGCGACCCGCTCGCGCATCTCGGCGGCGGCCTTGTTGGTGAACGTGATCGCGAGGATCGAGCCGGGATGGGCACCGCGCGCGGCGATGAGCCACGCGATGCGGCGGGTCAGCACCCGCGTCTTGCCCGAGCCGGCACCCGCGACGACGAGCAGCGGACCACCCGGGTGGGACACGGCCGCCTGCTGCGCGTCGTTGAGCCCCTCGAGAAGGGTCTCGGAGCGGGGGCGCCGCTTGTCGGCGGTGCCCGTGGCGGAGGCGGGGGTACTGCCCATCGGGGGTACGGGGAACGGCAACGTCATCGTGGGTACCAGCCTAGTTGCCGCGGCCGACATCGACCGCAGCGGTTCACGGCGTCGTAGACTCGCCTGCCATGGACCCCGCCGTCACGATCAGGCCGGCGCGCGAGAGCGATCTCGACGCGCTGACGGACGTGTGGGAGCGGGCCGCGCGCTCGTCGCACGCCTTCATGGATCCCGACGACTTCGGCGCCATGCGGCCGTTCATGCGCGACTCGTACCTGCCGTCGATGGACGTGCTCCTGGCCGAGATCGACGGCGATCCCGTCGCCTTCGTCGGCGCCCACGGCGACCACGTCGAGCTGCTCTACGTCGACAACCCGTTCCACGGCCGGGGACTCGGCACCCGGATGCTCGCCGAGGTCGGTGCCCGGAGCGTCGAGGTCTACGCCGACAACACCGTGGGCGTCGGCTTCTACCGGTCGCAGGGCTTCACCGAGGTGCTGCGGCGGGAGACCGACGGCATCGGCCGGCCCTATCCCATGGTGGTGCTAAAGCGATGAGGATCGACCCGACGAGCGACGAGGCCCCGTTCGAGCAGGTCCGCCGCCAGATCGCGCAGGGAGCGACCGACGGGTCGTTCCCGGCAGGCCACAAGCTACCGACCGTCCGAGCGCTCGCGGCCACGCTCGAGCTGGCCACGAACACGGTCGCCAAGGCCTACCGCGCCCTGGAGACCGACGGTGTCGTCGAGACCCGTGGCCGCAACGGCACGTTCGTCACGACCAGGCGGACGCCCGACGGTGCCACCGACGAGGCCGCCCGTGCGTTCGTGCTCGAGGCCCGCCGACGGGGACTGTCCCGCGACGAGGCCGTCCGCCTGCTCGAGCAGCATTGGGGCTGACCGACCGCCGTTGGCGCCGAGGGCTACCGTGAACGGATGCCGTTCGACATAGTCCTCCTCCTGCTGCTGATCGCCGGTGTCGCCCTGATCGGCGTCGCGCTCAGCGGCTACGGCAGTCCCGACCGGTCGCACGAGCCGCCGCCACGCCTGCCGGGTCACGACATCCAGGAGCAGCTCGCGCGGCGCAAGGACCCCGACCAGAGGTAGTCCCCTACTCGGCCGAGGTGTTGGGCTTGCGCCAGCTGCGCTCGAACGGCAGCCGCCACGCCTTGGGAGCGATGAGCTGGTGGATCGCGTTGGGACCCCACGTGCCCGCGGCGTACGGCCGCACCGGCGGCGTGTCGTTGAGCAGCGGCTCGGAGATCTCCCAGAGCCGCTCGATGCCCTCGGCCGTCGTGAACAGCGTCCGCTCGCCGCGCATCGCGTCGTAGATCAGCCGCTCGTAGGCCTCGAGGACCTCGCTGGCCCGCTCGGTCTCCTGCATCGCGAACTGCATGCTGAGCTTGTCGAGCCGCATGCCGGGGCCGGGCCGCTTGCCGTAGAACGACAGCGACATCCGCGACGCGTCGGCGAGGTCGAACGTGAGGTGGTCGGGCCCCTGCAGGCCCACGCCCGATCCGGCCGGGAACATGCTCTTGGGCGGCTCGCGGAAGGCGATCGAGATGATGCGCGCCCCCTCGGCGAGCTTCTTGCCGGTGCGCAGGTAGAAGGGCACACCGGCCCAGCGCCAGTTGTCGATCTCGGCCTTGAGCGCGACGAACGTGTCGGTCTCGGAGTCGGGCGCCACGCCGTCCTCCTCGCGATAGCCCTGGTACTGCCCGCGGACCACGAAGTGCGGGTCGAGCGGCAGCATCGAGCGGAAGACCTTGTTCTTCTCCTCGGAGATGGAGTCCGAGTCGAGCGACGTCGGCGGTTCCATCGCCATGAACGCGAGCACCTGGAACAGGTGCGTGACGACCATGTCCTTGAACGCGCCGGTGCCCTCGTAGAAGCCCGAGCGCCCCGCCAGTGACAGCGTCTCGGGCACGTCGATCTGGATGTGATCGATGAAGTTGCGGTTCCAGATCGGCTCGAACAGTCCGTTGGCGAAGCGGAAGGCCAGGATGTTGAGGGCCGCCTCCTTGCCCAGGAAGTGGTCGATGCGGAAGATCTGCTCCTCCGCGAAGACCTGGTGGATCTCGGCGTTGAGCGCCTTCGCGCTCGCGAGGTCGGTGCCGAACGGCTTCTCCATGATGATGCGCGACCGCTCGACCAGGTGCGCGGCGTCGAGGGTGTGGATGACGTCGAGCGCCGCCTTGGGAGGGACGCTCAGGTAGTGCAGGCGCCGGGGGGATCCGCCGAGCTCGGTCTCCCGGGCCGCGGCCGCTGCCTCCAGCGCCTCGGGACCCGCCTTGACGTTGACGTACGACAGCTTGGGCGCGAACTCGGCCCACTGGGCGTCGTCGACCTTGCGGGTGCTGAACTCGCGGTAGGCCTTCTCGGCGAAGTCGCGGAACGAGTCGTCGTCGAAGTCGTCCAACGACACCCCGATGATGCGTGAGTCCGGCACGAGGCCCGACTGCAGCAGGTGCATGATGCCCGGCAGCAGCTTGCGACGCGCCAGGTCTCCGGTGGCACCGAACAGCACGATCAGGTGGGGCTCGTTCATGCCCTCAGGCTAGACCTGCGAGGTTGCGGCAGCATGAATTCTGGCACCGGGATCGCTGCCTGTCGTCACTCGATCGCGGCGATCGCGAGCTCCCCCGCGTCCAGCCGGCTCAGCATCTCGGTCAGCGTCGCCGAGTCGTACCGGCCGGTCGAGCGGGCCTCGAGCAGGGCGGTCCGCTGGTCGGCGAGGATCGACAGCCGCAGCGCCCGGTAGTCGGCGAGCCGGCGCTCGCGCTCCTCGCCGTCCTCCCCCGCCCAGCTCGTGAACTTGTTGGGCCGGCTCTGGACGCGTGCCTCCTCGAGCGAGGCCGGGTCGACGGGGCGTCCGTCGAGCCCGCTCTCGGCGACCTCCTCGCACCGGGACGTCGCGACGTCCTGCAGGATCTCGGTCAGCGACCGCAGACCCGCCCGCCGCTCCTCGCTGCGGTCCGCCTCGATGCCGAGTCGTCGCACGACCCAGCCGAGGCTGCCACCCTGCACGAGCAGGGTCGAGACGGCGACGGCCAGCGCGACGAGGATCAGGAGCGGACGCTGCGCGGTGCCCTCCGGCAGCGTCTGCGCGGCGGCGAGCGTCACGCTGCCGCGCATGCCGGCCCACACCAGCGCGGCGCCGTCGCGACCGCCGAGCTTCTGCTTCTCGTAGAACTCCATGTCGGCTTTGCGCCGGTCGATCGACACCCGCGCGCGCTCGAGCCGCCGCTGCGAGTGCTTCTTCGCCTCCGCCGAGGCCAGGTACTCCTGGAGCTGGTCGAGCCGTGGCGCCCACCGGGTCCTGGCGTCCTTGCGGTCCCTGGCGAGACCGAGGAGCAGCATCGCGACCCACACGGCGCGCACGACGAGCAGCACCGCGAACGCGACCACGGTGGCGAGGGCGAGCGTCGACCACTCGCCGCCGTCCGATCGGAAGTCGTCGACGAGCTCGGGCGTCTCCAGGCCCATGAGCAGGAACACCGCGCCCTCCAGCAGGAACGCCACGGTGCGCCAGTTCGTCGTCTCCGCCATGCGGTCCTGCGGGCGGAGCCACTCGGCGCTCCAGAAGCCCGTCGACAGACCCGTCACGACGACGGCGACCAGACCCGATGCGCCGAGGTGCTCCGCGGGGGCGTACGCGACGAACGGGACCACGAACGACAGGGCGGTGTTGAGCGTCGCGTCGTGGACCCGTGCCCGCACCTGGATCGCGATGATGCCGACGACGGCGCCGATGACGACCGCGAGCCCCACCGCCAGCAGGAAGTCACCGGCCACCCCCCACAACGACACCGAGGCACTGGTCGCCGCGACGGCCGAGCGCAGGAGCACCAGGGCGGTGGCGTCGTTCAGCATGCTCTCCCCCTCCAGCATCGTCACGAGACGCGGCGCGACCCCGGTGCGCCGGACGATCGAGGTCGCGACGGCGTCCGTCGGGCTGATGACCGCACCGAGGGCGATGCCCTCCGCCAGGCCGATGCCCGGGATCAGCCACTCGAACAGGAACCCGCACAGCACCGCGGACCCGATCACCACGACGACCGACAGGTTGCCGATCGACTTCAGGTCGCGGCGGAAGTCCATCGCCGGCATGTTGACGGACGCCGCGTAGAGCAGCGGCGGCAGCACTCCCGCCAGGATGATCTCCGGCTCGACGTCGATCGTGGGCACGCCGGGCGCGTACGACAGAGCGACGCCGGCGGCCACGAGGGACAGCGGAGCCGCGATGCCGATCCTGGGCGAGATCGCCGAGACGGCCACGATGACGAGCACACCGACGATCGAGAGCAGGGTGAGGTCCATGCGGTCATGGTTCCACCTGCCGCTCTCGGGTCGCTGTCACCGTCGGCGACCCTCGACGCGGCGATGACAGCGACCTGCCAGCGGGTGCGCGCAGCATGGTCGACATGACCAACTACGCCATCCACGCCGAGGGGCTCACGAAGCACTACGGCGCGACGAAAGCACTTGACGGCATCGACCTGTCCGTCCCCGAAGGCTCCGTCCTCGGAGTCCTCGGACCCAATGGTGCGGGCAAGACCACTGCGGTCCGCATCCTCGCCACCCTGCTGCGTCCCGACTCCGGACGGGCGACCGTCGCCGGCCACGACGTCACGAAGGACCCCACCGCCGTCCGCCGCTCGATCGGCCTCACGGGGCAGTACGCCTCGGTCGACGAGCAGCTGAGCGGCCGCGAGAACCTGGAGCTGTTCGCCCGGCTCCTCGACTTCACCCGACCGGACGCCCGGGCCCGCGCGACCGATCTGCTCGAGCAGTTCGGCCTGACCGAGGCCGCCGACCGCCGCGCCGGGACGTACTCCGGCGGCATGCGCCGGCGCCTCGACCTCGCCGCGAGCCTGGTCGGCAGGCCGTCCGTCATCTTCCTCGACGAACCCACCACGGGCCTCGACCCCAGCAAGCGCGACGACGTCTGGAACATGGTGCGGCTGCTGACGTCCGAGGGCACCACGGTGCTCCTGACGACGCAGTACCTCGAGGAGGCCGACGCCCTCGCCGACGCGATCACCGTGATCGACCTCGGCAAGGTCATCGCGCACGGCACGGCGTCCGAGCTCAAGCAGATCGTCGGCGGACGGTCCCTGCAGGTCCGGCCCGAGAACGTCCGCGACGTCGCCGACATCCGCGCCGTCCTGAGCCGCATCACCGGCCGTACCGTCGGCGAGCCCACCCGCGGCCTCCTGACCGCGCCGATCGAGGACGAGCAGCAGTTCACCAACGTCGTCGTCGACCTCGCGTCCCGGGGCATTCCCGTCACCGAGATCTCGTTGAGCCTCCCGAGCCTCGACGAGGTCTTCTTCACCCTCACCGGCCAGAAGGCCACCACCGAACCCGTCAAGGAGCCCGTCTCATGACCACCATGACCGTCCCCGACGTCGCCGTCCCGCGGCCCGCGTCGTCCCTGCCCTGGCTGCGGCACTCGATGTCGCTGGCCGGCCGCTCCGTCAAGAAGATGGTCCGTCACCCCGAGCAGTTCTTCGACGTGACGCTGCAGCCCGTGCTGTTCCTGATCATCTTCGTGTACGTGCTGGGCGGTGCGATCGCCGGATCGACGCAGGACTACCTGCAGTTCGTCCTGCCCGGCATCTTGATCCAGACCGTCCTGTTCAGCACCGTCGCGATCGGCGTCAACCTCAACACCGACATCAAGGAGGGCGTCTTCGACCGGTTCAGGTCACTGCCCATCCCCCGGTCGGCACCGCTCGTCGGCGCGACGATCGCGGAGTGCCTGCGCTACGCCCTCACGATCGGCGTGACGATGATCGCCGGATTCGTGATGGGCTTCCGCACCGGCACGTCGCCCCTCCGGGTCGCCGCGGCGATGCTGCTGGTGCTGTTCTTCGCCTGGTGCATGTGCTGGATCGCGATCTGGCTCGGCATGATCATGCGCGAGGCCGGCTCGGTGCAGGGCATCGGCTTCCTGGCCCTGTTCCCGCTGACGTTCGGCTCCAGCATGTTCGCCTCCGCCGACACGATGCCCGGCTGGCTGCAGGCCTGGGTCAAGATCAACCCCGTCACGCACCTGACCGATGCGATGCGCGGACTGCTGACCGGCGGACCCGTCGCCCAGGACGCGTTCATCGCCCTCGGCACGAGCGCCCTGATCCTGGCCGTCTTCGCCCCCCTCGCCGTGAGGGCCTACCGCACCAAAGCCTGAAGTACCCGCGAGTGGTGCGTCCTGGACGTTCTGAGACGGCGCGTCTGGCCAGGACGCACCGCTCAGGGCCGCGAATGCGCCACTCAGCGCGTGGCGTGGATGCTGCGGAGGATCGCCCGCGGCGCGACCTTCGTGAGATAGCCGTACGACGGGTGCCTGCCCAGCTCGACCGTGATCACGGCGCCCTTGCGGTGCTTGGCCCGGAACCACATCGAGTACGTGCCGAAACATCTCGAGAAGCAGTCGAACGACTTCTTCGGCAGCCGGACCTGGGCCGCGAGCCGGTTGGCCCAGGCCCGGTTGCCGGTGTCGCGGATGTCGATGCCGTTGAGCGGCTGGTGGTAGCTGACCGTGTAGAGCGGGTCGATCTCGTTCGCGAAGTCGCGGACGGCCCTCGTCTCGGGCTCTGAGAAGGCCCGCCGGCCCGAGTCGGTCGCGCCGCCGATCTTGCGCCACTTGGCGCCGAAGTTGCGATTGAGATCGACGCCGTGCGCGTTCTGGCGCTTGTTGCTCGCGTACCCGTCGGGATTGACCACCGGGACGACCCAGATGTCGGCCCCCTCGATCGCCGGCCCGTCACGAAGGGCCCGCAGCGTCTTCACGGCACCCTTCTCGTTGCCGTGCATCGCCGCGAGGAGCAGGACCTTCTTGCTCGACCGCGGGTCGCCGAGCCGCCAGGCCGTGATGTCACGGCCGTTGACGCTGTGCCCGATGACGCGGGTCTCGACGACCGCCGGACGTCGGTCGTCCGCGGCCTGCGCGGGCGCGACGACGACCAGCGGCAGGACCAGGACGGACAGGAAGGTGGCGATCCCGAGAGACTTCATCGCCCCATCATCACAAGAGAGGGGTCACGCGGCCGGCAGCGCCAGCGCGACCGCGTCCTCACGGCTCATGGCAGCTCCCTGCGCGCGCAGCCGCTCGTAGCTCTCCGCGCCCAGCTCACGGACGAGAGCCTCCACCACGGCCCGGGCGTCGCGGTTCGACCGGTCGGCGCGGCCGCGGATGGCCTCCGAGGCACCGAGCAGCAGGGCCGCGCGCTCGTCCTGGCCGTGACGGTGCGCCACGACGGCCGCTGCTCCGGCGACCTCGGCCATCACCGGCATGTCCCGTGTCGTGAGCGCGACCCGGATGCCCGTCGCCAGCTCCCGATCGGCGCCGGCCAGGTCTCCCCGGCTCGCGTGCGCGACCGCCAGCAGCGCCCGGACGTTGGCCTCCATCTGGCTGCTCCCGAACTCCGAGGTCGGATCACGGTCCGCCAGCACGTGCTCGAGGTGCTGGCGGACCG
>Ga0247730_1000656_pt1 | contig 23331 bp, 38 predicted proteins | sample UWRJL073202C2_FD_180959 | JGI IMG/M metagenome (GOLD analysis project Ga0247730, IMG submission 180959) | Plant litter microbial communities from Arlington Agricultural Research Station in Wisconsin, United States - UWRJ-L073-202C-2 | ecosystem: Environmental > Terrestrial > Plant litter >... | reverse complement strand
CATGGTTTTCTGCCAAGGGTGTAATACCTGGCCCAGACCCAATATTGATCAGCGGTAGAGATAGCACAACATTAGCATTCATCAGAAAGAAGGGAAAACTATTTGCAGATGTGTCTTCGGCAAATCCAGCAATGCAATATTACGGAGTGCGTTCGTTCATGGTTCCTGACCAAACAAAGAACGGTTTTGGAGTTGGAATAAGGGCTTCAGGAGTGGCTGATCAAAATTTTAAATACCAAAACATGGTTTATAGTGGAGGAGCAAAATTCATGCATATCGGCGATAAGTGGATGTATGATGCTGGTGCGGGACTGGTTAAATTTAGCGGTGCAAAACCACAGCCGTTTGTAAGTTTTGGATTCTACAGGAAGTTATTTTAACCGCATTTAAATTATTTATCCATTTTCGGTTTGAATTAATAAAGTAAATTGTATATTTGAACCACGCTAACGACTTACGACCTTGATTAGCTAAACAGAAAAGACATTTGAGAGCCTTTTGGTGGCATCCTGATCGTAAGCGGGGTGTTGCCAAAAGGTTTTTGTAATTAAAAGATTTTATGAAAACTTATTCACTTTTAACAACCGAGGGCACCGCATGCCCAGAAACAACCCTTTGTGAAAAACACCTAAAAATAGAATACATGATCAAGGTTGCAATACCTTATGATGTGACAGACAAAAATTTCACAGAAACAACAGGCAATGAAGAATGTAGGTGTGTGTTTTGTAATTGATTCTTATAATTCAGAACAAATGAACATTAAAACAATCCTAATATTAGTAGAGCTTGACGATTGGTTCAACAAAATTGACACGGCCTAATCCATCATTTCAGGAATCATGGGACGAGCAAAACCATAAAAAACAATCAAATAAATATTGAATATGAAAACAATAAAATTAGTTATTGGCGGTACATTTTCTTTAGTAGCGCTTGTGGTGTTTACAAATATAGTGGGTTATTTTGTAGGGTTTCAGGAGTCCCTTGCTCTTACGCTTGGACTTTCTTTATTTCTTGTAACAGAATTAGCACGAGGTTTTTTAAAAAATAAATAAAGATATTATGGACTACAAAAGAACATTATTAATATTTTCTATATGTTTTCTGTTTTTCTTGTCAATTTCAGCGTTTAATAAAAGGACAATAAGCAAAGGGGACTTTACTATATGCGGATTTCTTTTTTTGATATCATTAACATTAAATAGAAGAAAATGAAAAATATAAAAAATTCCCTCTATTGGTTTCCGTTCTTTGGGTGGGTGGCTACGTTTTCTATAGATAACAAATATACAGATAAACTGTTGCTCAATGATTACTATCCAATATGGCAATCAGGAAGCAGTGTAACATTAGGATTGTTATTTTTAATACCATTATAATTTTTAAAAATAATCATCTCATTTATATTCAATTTTCACTTTTAAATCAAAACAAATGAAGCTTTTTATAAAAAGAATATTCGTGCTTTGGACTTTAGTATTTCTAGCAATCTTAACCTCCCAAGGCTTTAATTTTAATATAATGGGTTGGAGTGCAAATTTTAGAGGAGTGATGGTACTGTGCTTTATGCTTATTCTAATCGTTTCAGCAATAGAGTGGTTTGGCGATGAAAACTCCGAAAACTCAAAAAAAGAAAATAATTCATTAAATAATAAATAATTATGTTAAACACAGAAAAGAAGATCGACGACTTCCTGGTTAAATTAAAACAAGAACTAATGGACGCAATACACGAGCCTATTAAAGGGCATGTTTCAGGCGCTACCGTTAGCGGTGAATGGATCAGCGATAAGCATGGAGACTTGGATGATAGAGAAAGTTTGGAGTTATTAAATCCTGTTTTCAAAGAAATAAAAATTCAAATGTTAACTATAAGGGTATAAATTACGATAGCCGTTTTAAATAGTCATCACCCAAATATATCATCTGCCGCCTGATCCAACACATCATCTTTCCTGATGTCGTTTAAATATCCCTGATGTATCGCTAATGATGAATGCCCTAACAACTCCATCGTAATCATAGGGTTGTTTATTTTATCTATAGCCATGCGAGCGAACGTGTGCCGGGCAATGTGTGTTGATAAAGGCTTTGTAATACCGACCATTTTAGCTACCTTTTTTAGATTTACATTAACCGTAGCTGTGCATATCTCCTTAGTCCGTAGCCTGTTTTTTTCATTATTGAACTTACTCTGTTTAGAATCATGCTCCCAATCGAATAACGGGAACAACCGCAATCCTTGCCCTCGGTACTGATCGATAATAGCTATGGCTTGCGGAATCAATTTGATACTCATATCCTTTAACGTCTTGTCAGATTTGTACGTAAACTTGCCATCTTCAAATTGCCCACAATGTGCCTGCAGCAAGTCGCCAATTCTGACACCACGTAAATATACCTGTAGCATGAAAATATCACGTGCAATACATATATTACTGCCTATCGGCAACTCTACGTTTTCAAGCAATGCCAGTTCCGAAGCGCTTAGTTTTTGCTTTACCGGCTTTGTTGTGGTAATTCTGATTGACTTTACCTCTTTACTCAATTCCCTGTCTGAATATTTGGCGATGATCCTGCGTAGGTGTTTGATTTTCTTTTCCAGTGTGGCGGGTGAGTTACCTAACATTTTGAATTTATCCAATGCTGATGTAAACCATTTGATATTAACATGCGTGATTTCGGTTTTCGATAGCATCCCAATCTGCCCTGCGTATGTACATAATTGTGCGTAGGGTGTTGGCTTTAAAATATCAATCAGCCTTAATTTCTCTTTTTCAATTGCTTCGCCAACAGTCATGCTGGTGGTTCCCTCAAAATAGCTAATCGTATTTGCCTCTCCATGCTTAACCTGGAACAGCTGTCTTTCTGCATCAGCAAAAGTTTCGCTTAAAAAATTATTGATCACAGAAGCGTTCTGAACTTTGGCCCGCAATCGTTCATTCTTAAAATCCCAGTCCGATACCCTGCATTTATGAATAACCTTTCTTTTGATCTTACCATTATCAATATATTGCAAAATAATGGGGTGAGTATCGTCAGCATATTTTCTGCTTTTCAGTAAGACAAGTTTTATGGTGCTCATTCTGGTGTAAGGAAAGTGTAAGTAAATTTAAATACAGGGATGTAAATGTAGTTTCAAGTATTTTACAGAAACACAATATAGATATAATTAACAGGTTTTCTTTACCAAATCGTATCAGATGGTAAAGCAATTTTAAGTCTCTCTTCGGGCACTAGCTTACATTGTCACCGTCTAGCATTCAATATGTTAGGCGGTTTTTTAATTTTTGGTGTAAGTATAATGTAAGTTTTAGGCTACTTTTTATGGTTATGCATGAAATCCTGCATCTGATCTATGACCGCGGAACGCTGTTCGATCTTCTTTAAAAAGGCGGTTTGATTGGCTTCCATTAGTGAGATATAATGCTCCAGGGCGTACACTCTTTTCAGTAGTTCATTTTGTGTCTTTGCTAACTGTCCGCCAGTCACATCTACAGGATTAACCCTGTGACTACCTTGTCCTGTTGCCAGCCATTTTACATTCAAATCATATTTTTCAATGAACGGCACAAGAAAAGGTAATTTTACGCCAGTTTCCGCAGTCTCTGCTCTGGATAAACTAGATTGGGGAATGCCCAGCATCTTTGCCGCCTCGTTTGCTATGGCATGCACATATTTTGTCCTGAAGAAACGTATGCGCTCTGATACCTCCTTATTGAATATTTCAGTATCGGCAGCAGTTTTAGTAGGTCTCCCTGTTTTTGGCTTTGCGTCTTTAGGGTATGGTTTGCGTTCTTTTGTGGTGGTCATGGTTAGAATGTGTCTTTAGTGATTATAGCTTTTGATATTTCTAATAATAGTTTTGTGAATAGATCGTATTGCTGGTAAACAAATTCTCCGTTTGCTTTAGGCTTGTTTTTATTACGATCTATAATTACACCTAACGTAGTTTCTATTGGAGTTGGATAACCCGAATAGGTCAGGTTGAAAATATCATATAATCGTAACCTAGCCTTCTTGTCTTTTATAGTGATTTCGGTAGTATAACTAAACCGGTGCGACATGTGACCGTCAAATATTGCAGAAATACCTTTATAGATTATTATTCCATTTTGCTCATCTTCCAGATTCATTACGCTTTTATAATCTTTATAGTTTAACGCGATCCATTTTTTAGCATTGACAAACATTTCAGGCTTTTCTAATTCTGACTCGATTATTTTCTCGAATACTATTTTGTTGTTGTCGTGATTGAACATGCGAAATGCGCTGTCTATTGTAATTTGTGCAGACGCCGTTGATATTTCTATAATCAGGACCAGAACGGTAAGTAATTGTTTTTTCATATTATTTATTTGTTGATTGATCTTTTAGTAATTGCTTGATATCATAAACCAAGGCGTCAACGTACCTACTTCTTTTTTCTGTAGACTTATTTTGCTCTTCCATCGACTTGAGTATCGCCTGCTGATTTTCATTTATATTAAGTATAGTTTTGACTATGATATAAAATCCTACAAGAAACGCTATTGATAGTATTGTGTATAGTATTGTCATAATTTATTTATTTATTTAGTGATCCCATTTAAGATTATCAACATTAAACTCCATTGTTCTTAGTCCCTCTTGATAAAATTCAGCCTGTATAAGCATTTTTTTTGATGATTTAATTTTATCAAGCAAATCGTAGTAGCTAAAAAATACTAGAGTGGTTCTTCCGTCGCTTGGACTGCTTACCCTGTACGATTTCGCCTCGCTCTTGTCGAATCTAATTCTATAAAATGTACCAGAAGAATGTGTCATGAATTGACCTTCGGAAATTGTTAAATAGGCATTCCCGAAACCTAAAGAATTGTATCTGATAACAAATGTTGCAGTTGAACCTCCTTCGTATGGGGGCTTAAAATATAAAAGTTCATTAGATTCAATTTTAGCAAAATACATTGTTTTTGAAGTCATTTTGTCCTCCTTTTCACTGTATGACCATGTAATTGGCAAAGTAGCAGCTGTCAATAAATTATCAACATCGGTAACGATAAGGGACGAATCAATTAAAGATGCTTCATTGTTGGTTACTGGCATCAAATCCATTGGACTAGTTTTCTTGTCAAAGAAAATCGCATTAATTATTGATCCAATGAAAATTGAAATCGTTAGCGCAATAAAAAAGTATTTTATAAATTTCATTTGAGAGCTTTTTATTTATTATGTATTTAATTATGTTCTTTTATCTATCCAGCCGTTAATGAGCCAAATGTTTTTAATTTTTGATTTAGCAATTTTAAAATCATCATAATTTTTATTCTCACTTTTTAGGAGAAAATAATGCTCTTCGTCTGCATCATATTTTCTAATGTATTTTAGGTACCTGATACCAGACAAACAGGTTATGCCGAATATCTGCCCATATTCTAAATGCTCCTTCCAGTCTTCCTGTTTCGTGCCAAATAAGATATTGCCAGACTTTATTCTTGTCTCCATACTGTCGCTATACGCCCTGAATGCAGTGCAGCCAGAAAACTCTGGCACGTCCATATAATACTCAGGATATATTGTATCGTCATCGTAATATAATTCGGCATTGCCTGCAATGAAGTCGGCGTTATAAAATGGAATTAGCGATTTGTCATTCCTTTTATTAGCGCTACTAGTATAAATAGTTCCACTATGCCCTCTTACTTCCACGGCACCTGCGGAAGAATATCCATTTTTAAAATATTCCACCAAAATGTTGAAATCTTCAGTTTTTGGCTTTGAAAGTCCTTTTGTCCACTTATACATGCGGTCGTACGGTATTCCTGTAGCTCTTGATACTTCTTTTATATTGCTGGTTTTTAGCTTGTTGTATATTTCTTCCATTTTTATTGTAAATAATTCCATTTTAAATTTGGAAGTATTGAAAAAGTTCCATTATATTTGTCTTACCAAACAGAAACAAAGGTACAATATAAACTTAAAACAGCATATAGCTAATCCCTACTACCATGAAACTACTAAGAGCTACTTACGGCATACCATCGCTTGATTTTGAGGTTGGTATCCTGACCCCGAGAGAAATTGAAGTAATGCAGAGAGCACTTCTTCCAGACAAGAACATTGCATTTGACTTAGACATCAGCTATTACACGGTTATGGCGCATCTAAAGAACATCAGACAGAAAACAGGATTACTGGATAAAAACCAGATGTCTTATTTCCTGGGAACCAAGCAAGGATTTATAAACTAAGCATATGAAGTTAGAAATAGCACAGCCACAAAAGGGGGCGTCAGGATGGCCCAGCTTAATAGCGGGCATCACAAAGGTTGGCGAAGACAATGGAAAGCCTTTTCCTGCTACAAAATTAGCACAAATGAGGACGGTAATCTCTCATACTGTTAAGCCGAGATTTCCAAAAAGGACTTACAAAGCAAAGCATCAAACCAAAGAAGGAAAATTAGTCACCTGGATCTGGTTGGATCAGGATCTAGATCAAGAATCAGTAAAAAACTAGGAGTTATGGACGGTAAAAGATATGGAGGCTGTAAAGTGATTCTGAGAAAGGGCACAAAAGGGCACAACGTTGAAGCTGTTTTTTCGCCGGAAGGTGTGAGGATTTCACCAATAGCAGTCGATAGCATGAAATTCATTCAGAGCCCATCTGACAAAGTAAATGGACTATACAGGCTTCAATTAGAGTTGTTAGTATTTGAAGAAGACATTACAATAAAATAAAAAAAACCTCTGCACGACACCAATCAGAACAGAGGCTAATTAATCAACCCTTTAAAAAGTCAACCATGACAAACTTAACAAAATTATTCAACTACAACGGTAACAACGTTACTTTCAAAACTGTAAATGGCGTAACATATGTTAACGCAACGCAGATGGCTAAACCTTTTAATAAAAAGCCTGCCGCATATCTAAGATTGCAAAGTACCGTGGATTTGGTTGCGGCATGTGTGTCGAAATCACACACATCAAAAATCAACTTCATAAATCCTAAAATGGGTTCCGCTGAAAACGGTGGCGGTACTTGGCTGCATGAAGATATTGCAATTGATTTCGCTCAATGGTTAAGTATTGATTTCCGCTTATGGTGTAATGCTAAACTAAAAGAGCTAATGACTACCGGCACAGCTACAATTGCTCAACCGAAATCAGAAGACGCTTTATTATTGGAAGCAATGACCTTGCTTACTAGTAGAGTCGCTCAAAAAGAGGAGGAATTGAAGCAAGCAAAAGAAACCTTGCTGATCCAGGCTCCAAAAGTTCAATATGTGAATGAAGTGTTGGCTAGCGAATCATGCCATACGACTACGACTGTCGCAAAAGAGATCGGAGTCTCCGCGGTTACGCTAAATAAAATGCTTAACGAGGCGAAAATCCAGTTTAAGCAAGATGGGCATTGGGTTCTTTACGCTCCATGTCAGGCGAAAGGATTAGCTAAGACCAGAACCCACAGCTTTTACGATAGCGAAGGTAAGCCAAAAACAAATGTCGCTACCGTTTGGACTGAAAAAGGTCGTGAATTTATTCACCAGGTAATCAAGGGTAATTATTCTTCACAATTAAGAATCAACTAGTCATGGCAACTACCAAACCAATCTCACTACCTAAAAAACTGAAAGCAATGAAGCCTAACACGATGATCGGCATTCCTAAGGATCAGATCGTGGATGCATTGCCGATCATCAATAAATTATCATTCCCGATATCAAGGGAATATCAACAGGGAAATTTAATCATCACCAGAACCGCGTAAACATGGAAAAGTTATCAAACATAGAGCAAGCGTCAGGATCTAAAATCATATTCCTTTACACAGAGTCTGGAAGGGTGATTCTGGTAGAGCAAAACAAACTGGAAGCATTCATTGAGGACAACCAAATGAACTACGAACTGGTTGTTACCGGCAACAATTCCCCGACTGGTGACGGAGATCCTTCTTTCGATACTGAAGAACTGGAAATGATCAGCGAACCTGCGGAATATCTTGATGATAACTTTGAATCGGTTTGCCAATCGTACCTGAATACGGTCCTTATTTCTCATAATCTTAAAAGCGTAGCATAATGAACGGTGTATCGCTAATTGAAACAGAAACTTTGCAGGCTCTAATCGGGTCTGTTGAAGACTTGAAGCTTACGGTAATGTCTACCATCGCAGAATTAAAGGACGCTAAAAAACCTTACCTAACCGGACAGGAGTTGCAGGAGTTAACCGGATTCAGTAAGACGTGGGTGAACGACAACAAGCAGGATATAGGCTATTCTATTGTAGGAGGATGCCTAAGGTTCAAACGCTCCGATGTGACTGAATACATGGAGAAAAATTATTTCAAATCTAAAAACCGCAAGAACTCATGAGAACATCTCAACAAATTATAGACTTTAACAACATCTATGCAGAGTTGTCTCCTGCCGAATCAATCGCTTACTTCAAAACGATATCAGCGCAATTGTTTGCAAAGATTCATGGGGTGGTAAAGGATGTGATAAAAATCATCGCTGGCATGCGCAGGTTCTTTAAAAAAGCAGCTAACACGCAGCCAACGCCATCACAAAGTGCAAACCAGCAGTATGCTAAGATATGGCTGAATAAGCTAAAGCCTGCTGATAAAATTTCATTCGATGATTATGTTGGAATGGAAGAGCTGCTGTATCAGGCTAAGGAGCATTTATATAAAACTAGTAAATAATCTAAAAATATAAAAGTCATGGAATTAAAAAAGGCATCCCGGAAACAGGTCAAACTAAGGTTAAATCTTTCAGCCCCATCAGGGGCAGGCAAAACATATTCAGCTTTACTAATGGCTAAAGGGCTTGTTGGGGATTGGGATAAGATTGCCGTTATTGATACCGAGAATGAAAGTGCGTCATTGTACTCAAATCTAGGCGAGTTCAATGTGATCAACCTGAAAGAATATTCACCAGAGAAATACATTGAAGCAATTAACACTTGCGTTCAGGCTGGAATGGAAGCTATAATTTTGGACAGCACAACTCACGAATGGGCGCATTTAATTGAGGCAAATGAATTGCTTGCTCAGGCTAAATTTAGGGGTAATACATGGTCGGCATGGTCGCAAACAACACCTCGCCACGATAAGTTTATTCAAGCCGTGCTACAATGCCCTGCTCATGTGATTACTTGCACCCGTTCAAAAACAGAGACGGTGATGGGTGACGACAAGAAAGTTAAAAAGGTTGGCATGAAAGACGTGCAACGCGAGGGATGGGAGTACGAGCTAACCGTATCACTGAATATTGATAGGGACACTCACATGGCTATTCCTTCTAAGGATAGAACCAACATATTTGAAGGCAGCAATCCTTTTGTAATTACAGAAGCTACAGGTATTGCGATTAAAGAATGGTGTGAAAGTGGAGTTGCTGATAAAGCGGGAGACGTGAAGTTGAAAGAGGCTACCAATATTGCTGAACTCGCCAATGTATTTAAAGGATTGTCACGTGCTGATCAGGAGAAATATGTTGCTGTCAAGGATGAAATGAAGGTCAAACTTACGCCTCCTGAATTAACCCTCGCTGCACCTGCAGAACCTGCTAAAGTTGAATTACCAGTCATTCCAGGAGCACGTTACAAGAAACTGGTTACCTCATTGAAAGCAGACGGTGCAGATATCACTGGCATCCTGAAACAAGCACGTGAGGCCTTCACATTCACCGCTGATCAAGAGAAAGAGTTTAGTAAAATCATTGCTGAAAAAGCAGCAAATAAACAAGCGGCGTAATGAACAACAAGCTATTATCCCTAAAACCAGAGGACTTTGCAGTAATGTACGCGGCAACGTTCTCTAAAAAAGAAGCTGAGGCCACAGGCTTTAACCTGGCAAACGATGTATTTGAAAAGGGCGAAGTAGATCCTTTACATGTAATGTCTAACCTTGCCCGTTTAAAATGCGTCCTGGATAGTGCAGATAAACAGTTTCGGGCCCGTTACGATATGCGTGGCCCCGACTCATGGAATGGCGTAACATTCACTCCAAAGAATGGCGCAGAGAAATTGCAATACAGTGAAGATCATGTGGTGGCTGAATTGGAAGAAAAGCTGAAGGCCCGTAAGGACCTGGTTAAACTGGCTACCAAATCAAAGGATGTAATATTCGATTCCGATGGGGCAGAGGTGACCAAAGTATCCAGTGTATTCGATAAATCATCAATCACCATTAGTTTTTAAGGGTATGAAACCAGCATTAAAAGCATACGTTGTCAATCCAATTGATTTTGATGAACCTCACTTTGCTCCGACAGATCCTGTTTACGGTGAATCGCAGGGCAGGGCAAAAGTAGCGGCACTTAGTATGGTGCTTGAATCAGGATATCAAAATTACCTAAATGAGGATTTTACATTCAGTACGCTTCGAATTAAAAGAGCGCCTCAATATGATAAGTTCCTAATTGATGGTGTATTCAGATCAGCGTATCAAATTGAACACGATAAGAAAATTGCTGACAGGAAAAATGAAATGGCGAAACTGCTTGCCGATAATCCGAATGGGTATGCCTACATACTTAAAGGTGGATATTACTATAAACCTAACAATTGTGGCTATACAGAGTACAAAACCTATGCAGGCGTGTATTCCTTGGAGGAAGCAGTGAAATCTACACTTAGTAGTTCGTTAAGCGATTACATGCGGCCTATCCTGATTGATATAGAAGAACATAATGCAATGATAAATAATCAAATCGATTCACTTACAACCAGATTGATCCATGCCAAAGAAACCTAAACCAGATTTGCGCCTATTGCCTAGGCATATCATTAGCCATGGTAAGAATTGGTACAAAAACACGAAAACCGGATCACTCATTCCGGCACACAAAATAACAGAATACCTACCAGTACCACCACCTAATCATGAGGTGATCATGAGTAAGAGGTATGATCTCCGGGCGAACAATTAAGTAAACAATCATAAATCGTAAACAAAGTAAAATGCAAGTAAAAGGAAAGTTATTACAGACAACGGGTGTAGAAGAAATATCTGCCACATTCAAAAAGACCAACGTCATTATTCAGACCGAATATGATACGCAGTACCCGCAAGAAATCAGCGTGGAATGCCACAATGATAACATTGCAAAGCTAAAGGATGCGGGAGTTAAACCTGGCGATATCGTAATCCTGGATTGCAATCTTCGTGGTAAGAAGTATAGCAAGGAAGGACAAGCGGATCGCTGGTTTAACACAATTGTGATGTGGAAGATTACCAAAGAAGCGAGTGCCGCTGCAGCTCCGCAATATGCACCACCTGCGAATGTTACACCTGACGATGACATGGGGGATCTGCCATTTTAATTGTGCTCAATCCTATAACAATTCAAATATCACAGATAGCCCGGTTCATCCCGGGTTTATCTTCCAACCAGTGTAATAGCTGGATTTGGTGTTAAAAGCAACTTTTTAATATGAAACTACTAATATCACTTTACGACCATTCAGGTAATCAGTCGTTACCTTATAAGGAAAATGGCTGGTTCGTTAAGCAGGTTGAAATTAAGCATGGCATTGATATTCTAACATGGGACTATAAGAAGTTTGCTCAGGATATGGCTATAGCAGCTGAAATGTATGGAGATGAAATTGAAAAGATTGGCATCATATGCCCTACACCTTGTACAGATTATGCGGTTTCAGGTGCTAAACATTTCGCCAGAAAAGACTCGGACGGTACTACTGATTTTTCACAAAAACTTGTTGCTAAAAATAAAGAGATCATAGATTATTTTAAATCTACAGGGTTACTTCAATTCTGGCAGGTTGAAAACCCAATGAGCCGAATTCACACCCTAAATCCTTGGCTGGGGGCTGTTAAATATAAATTCAACCCTTGTGATTTCTCAGGTCACTTTAATATGTTGAACGATAGTGATTTGATTAAATCAGCCAAAACAAAATCAGATTTCAACGACCTCACTAAAATGGAATTGAAAGCGCTCTTTGATTTTAACCTGTACAATAAGCAGACCTGGCTTTGGGGGAGTTTTAATCCTCCTATAAAAAAACGAGTTGAACCGATTTTTAAAGAGAACCCGGGATTCAAGTTGTATGGCGGCAAATCTGAAAGAACAAAAGAATTACGCTCGGTTACCCCAATGGGTTTTTGTTGGGCATTTTATGAAGCAAACCATTAAAAAAGTATAATATGATAAACATTAATGAAACACCTCTCAGCGAGGAAAACTACGTTGAATTTATGAAAGCACTAGATGCTGAGATAATCAGACAATACCCAACCCAATTTTCAGAAGACTATAAGCATTCCGAAACTGTGTCTAAAGAGTATTGGATGGAAGATATAGACGCTACGGTCCAAGATATAATCGATGGTGAAGTAGAATGCTGGGAGGGTTAATCACATGAACCCCTTCGAAACCTGGGTATCCGGATTACTCGATTATGAATACCAACAGGGGCTAATCCACCAGCGGGAAGCAGCAGTCGCCAGGATACTGCCACCCGAAGAATTAAAAGCAAGATGGGCACTGATAGGGTACCAGTTGCCAAAGGTTAAACCGCCCACAGGGCAATTAAAAATGGAGATATGAAGCAACGGGTTATCACAAACCAAATAAATATTTTCGATTCAGATCCACTGCCTATAAACACACCACAATTGCAACCGCCTAAAAACTATTTCGATACTACAATGGCGCAATTGGATAAACTAAACAGAATGGGTGAGGCAATGAATAATCTGCTATCAAGTATGCTTGCTGATGTTCAAAAGGACTTTACAGATGACGAAAAGTTAATGTGTAACAATCCGAAAGAGTATTATGCTCAACAAAAAATAAAAAACGATTTACAAGAAAATGAACCAATTATGGCAAAGGAATTAACATCAGAAGCGATCGAGAAGCTTAAAAATGCAACTGTAAATGGTATGGTTGTTAAGTTACCAGAGGGACAATTAGACCGTAAAATTTATGTGGAAGTAAAAACAAAACTTGAATTGATTGGTGGAAAATGGAAAGGCGGTAAAGTAATGGGGTTCGTATTCGATGAAGACCCGTCTGAATTATTATCACAAATCGCTAATGGAGATAAGAGAAACCTGAAAAAGGAATTTCAGTTCTTCGCAACGCCTGATGTGTTATGCGATAGACTTGTTAATATTGCTAATATAGAGGAAGGTAATTTAGTATTAGAACCATCAGCAGGTCAAGGAGCTATTGTAAAATCTGTCATAAAAACAGGCAAAGTTAAGACTGTAGACTGCTACGAACTAATGTCTGTTAACCAAACAATATTAAATAGGGTTGACGGTGCAATACTACTAGGATCTGATTTTCTTACCGCAAAAGCTCACAATTATTACGATCGAATTGTAGCTAACCCTCCTTTTGCTAAAAATCAGGATATTGATCATATCTATGAAATGTATAACTGCTTAAAAGAAGGCGGTAGATTAGTTAGCGTATCCTCAAAACACTGGCAATATTCAGGTAATAAAAGAGAAGTTAAATTCAGAGAATGGCTTGAAGAAATTGGAGCAGAAATAATAGAAGTGGAGTCGGGCGAGTTCAAGGAGTCGGGAACAAGTATAGCTACGTGTATTGTAATCATAAATAAAGCAGCATAATCATGAAAAAACTCATAGTATACATCGCACACCAAATATCAGGTAACCTGCACGGCAACCTGATTGAAATCAGTGAAATTTACAACCAGCTATCCATTCAGGATAAGGTAATACCGTTCGTTCCGTACTTCGCTACGGTGCTTAGTCTGGATGACGATACGCCGGAATTGCGTGAAATTGGATTTAGCCACAACGAGGCTATATTCACATCTGGTATTATTGATGAGGTCTGGTTGTATGGCCCTGTCATCAGCAAAGGAATGGCAATCGAAATCGGATGGGCCGCAGAGCTTGGTATGCCTGTGGTGAGTAAATCGGAAGGGACGAAATGCTGACAATCACAAACGAGGATAAAATGTCATTAATGGCCAGATATCCCGATAAATATTTTGATTTAGCGATTGTAGATCCACCTTATGGTATAGGGGAGCATGGCGGTAAGAATAGATCTGGAAAGCAATCTATTGCCAAAGGCATAAAAGCAAAAGAATATAGGAATGCTGGATGGGATAAAGAAACTCCTGATCAATCTTATTTCGATGAACTATTTAGGGTTAGTAAAAATCAGATAATTTGGGGCGGTAACTATTTCATAGATCAACTTTATTCAACGCCATGTATGATAGTGTGGGACAAAAAATCAACAGATGGTTCTGATTTTGCAGACTGTGAAATAGCTTGGACTTCATTCAAAACAGCAGTCAGGAAGTTTAAATATGACTGGGTTGGATTTGGTTATTTAAATAATCCACATAAGGAGAAGAAAATTCATCCAACTCAAAAACCGATACAACTTTATAGATGGCTTTTAGAAAAATACGCTAAGCCTGGTGATAAAATCCTGGATACTCATCTGGGTAGTGGAAGTATTGCAATTGCGTGTCACGATTACGGATTCGATTTAACCGCCTGCGAACTTGACACAGACTATTACAATGCCGCTATGAAACGGATTAAACAGCATACAGATCAACAATCATTATTTCAAACAGCATGAAAACAAAACCACGTACTCCCCAGGAAAAAATAAACAAAGCTGCTTACAACAGAGAATACAGAGCTAAAGTAAAAGCAGGGAAACCAGTTGTCAAGAAACTAAATCTACCACCCGAAGAACGCCGCAGAAGACAACTTGCCAGGCAATCCAGAATCAATGCTGAAAAGAAAGCGATACGGGACGCGGAGAGAGCAGCTGGCATCAAACCAACACCAATCGCATTGTCGGAGGAAAGAAAGGCTGCAATGCGCTTATACGCACAAAAGAAACGTGCAGCAGAGAAGGCGCTTAACCCCGGCAAACCCAAGGTTGTAAGACCCAAGCCAGTCAAGGCCAAGGCGGTCAAGCCAAAGCCAGCCAAGAGGCAAATCAAAATTACCGAAAAGGCACCTGTAAAAAGCATCACTACGATGTCTCAATTAGTTAACAGAAAAAACACCCATCCCAAAATGCAACAACCCTTAAAACAAGTCATACCCAAAGCGGTACACAAACCAGATCATTTTAAACAACCTGCAAAGGTGAAGATCACCAATAATTCTACGGAGGGTAAAATCAAGGTAGTGATTAAACCGGGTTTCGAGGTATATGTCAGGCCTGGTCAGGATGTAGAAGCGGTTCGGGCAAGGTATTTAAATCGGTAGGGTTATGGTAGAAGGTAAATTCACCAAATTTGAGGATGCGTACATAGTTGATAATTATAAGGAGACGCGGGATGTTGATATTGCTAAGCGGTTAAACCGTACCAGAGAATCAATCAGGATGAGACGTAAAAGGATGGGGTTAGATAAGTATGGTGTACATGTATCAGATCACCTCAATTCGGACTACAGGGTAAATTTAGAGATCAGGGCATTAGAAAACTATTCCGGTTCAATGGCTGATATTGCTACTGAAAGATTATCACAATTGAAAAAGAAGAAAGTAGCCGTACCTAGCTTAAGATATAGAGAAAAAGTTCCATTATCTATAAAAGCCAACGCTTACGAGTTGTATTGTTCAGGAATGACTATTAGAGAAGCGGCAAAACAATTGGGACGCAATAAGTCTGTTATTGGCGAATGGATAAAATTATTCAAACCCTATACCGGTAATTCACCTGCAACGGTTGTAATTCGCTCTAAATTTTGCAAATAAATATTCATTTTCGGGTTAAAGTAATAAAGAAAAGTGTATATTTGTACTAGACGGTTGGTAGCCGAAAGACATTTTTACATTATCTCCTCCTGTAAGTATCATACAGCGCTTCCGCGCCTGTCAGGCTACCAACTAATTGCTTACGGAGGGGATAATGTTATTTAAAAAACAATACCAATATGAAGTTATCAACTAAACAGTCGCTATTTGCCGAACTGGCACTTGCTGGCCACAATTTGTTTTTGACAGGAAAAGCGGGGACTGGTAAGAGTTTTATTGTTAACGACACTATTGAGAAGATGAAAAAGTCAGGCAAGAATGTAGTTGCACTGGCACCTACTGGAATTGCTGCAAATAATATCGGAGGTCAAACAATGCATTCTTTTTTCTCTCTTGATCCTTTTGGCGTTCTTAACTTCCAAACTTGCAGATGGTTTAAATCTGAAAAGCGCAGATTGATGGATAAAATTGACGCTATATTCATTGATGAGGTTTCAATGTTGCGGCCTGATTTACTAGACGCAATGAACTGGACGCTTATTAAAAATGGGTGTCCATCATTAAGTAAAATACAAATCATCTTCGTAGGAGATCTTAAACAGTTACCTCCACCAGTAGACGATAATATGCGTAGCGTTCTTCTTGCAACGTATCACGGAATTGAGTTTACTGATTCTAAAATATTCCCACAACTTAATGTTACTACTGTTGAACTGGATGAGGTTTTAAGGCAGAATGATGAAGATTTTATCAACGCTCTTAACCTAATTAGAGAAGGTCAGAAAAGCGAATATTTTCGTCAATTCGTTGGAAAAGATGCGCGTGGGGTAATACTTGCGCCTCATAACGCAACTGTAAATCAATACAATTTAAACGGACTTAATAACCAATCTGGCGAAGAATTCGTGTTCACTGCAGAAGTCACCGGAAATGTAAAGGCGGCTGATTTCAACCTTGAATCAAAGGTTGTCGTGAAAGAAGGTTGCAGTATTATGTACCTATTCAATTCTAAAAACAATAACCTATTCAACGGTGCTGTTGGTATTTTCAGACACATTGAGGGTAACAACTTCATTGACATTAAAGGCGTGCTATACGCCATAGGTTCTGTAGAAATATCCAAAAAAGAATATGTTCTAAGCGACGATCAATATAGGTTAGAACTACGTGAAATAGGATCTATTAAACAGGTGCCTATTAAGCTTGCGTATGCTTTAACTATCCATAAAAGTCAAGGGATGACGTTTGACGAAGTTACGGTCGACCTCAGCCTGCCTTGCTTCGCTCCCGGACAAATGTATGTCGCTCTTTCTCGCGTGAGAACTCCTTCTGGTTTAACAATAATTACTAAGCAATAATCATCAATAAAAATAAAAATTATGAAACAAATTGAATCATTTGTAAATGCATTTCATGCCGCGCAAGTAGAGTCGTCTAAATTTTCCGATACTGAAGATAAAGGATCGTGCAACTTAGATACTGTGATTGTTAATTTTTCTGGATGGAGACAACTTGATATTAAACGCCTTGAATCTATGTCTGGATTTAATATTGGTGAAAAAATGACTGGAATATACAAGGGTTACAGATTTGTTTTCTTTGAAGTGCCAGGTCAGGCATATCGACGTACCATAATGGTAGAAGCGGCAAAAAAGAAATTGCAAGAATTAGATATTGATTGTTCTGTCTGGTATCAAATGGATTGATATGCAACTCAGGCCATATCAATACGAAAGCATTCACCATCTTAGAGAGGGGTTTGCTAATAAACACATGAGGCAAGTATTAACCCTCCCTACAGGAGCCGGCAAGACAGTTGTATTCTGTGAAATGGTGAGAATGGCTTTTGAAAAAGGAACTCGTACCATCATTCTTACCGATAGAACCGAACTTTTTAAACAAACTATAAAGTCCCTGGGCAGAGTAGGTGTTTCGGTAGAAGAAATAAGTCCGAATAATAAAAAGATTTATCAGGAGGCAACCGTATTTCTTGGTATGGTGGAAACACTTAAAAGGCGGAAGCACTTGGACCTGAACCCTGAACTTATTATTATTGACGAAGCGCACAAAGGGAACTTTACCGCAATCATTGAACAATTTCCCTACGCCAGAATTATAGGCGCAACGGCCACTCCGGAAGGAAAACATTTCTTTAAATATTATACAAACATTGTTCAGAATATAGATGTTCCAGATCTGGTTTCAAGTGGTTACCTGGTTAACTGTAAAGGATATCAGATGGTAGATGACTTGTCTGATTTGGAAACAAAAGCTGGTGAATACACAGATCAATCCATGCTTCAGCATTATGATAAACCAAAATTGTATGATGGAGTGATTGACTGGTGGAGAAAGTATGCAGACGGAATAAAAACTATTTGCTTCAATGTAAATATACAGCACACCATAAAAACACATGAAGCATTCATTGCTGCAGGGATATCGAGCGAATATGTCACCAGCAAAACTCCAAAGGATGAACGGGACAGGATTCTTGCAGCATTCTCTGCAGGTCATTTTCAGGTATTAAATAATTGCGGTATCCTGACAACTGGTTACGATGAACCGACAATTGGTTGCGTAATTATGAACAGGGCCACTAAATCATTGCCCTTATACCTTCAGTGTGTCGGCAGAGGATCCCGAGTGCTACCGGGAGTCATAGACCTTTGCACTACCGACGATCATCGTATAGCTGCTATTGCAGTCAGCAGCAAGCCTAATTTTATCTTTCTTGACTTTGGAATGAACCATGATAGGCTTGGATTATGGAATGAAGCCAGGCTTTGGAAGATAAAATCACCGCGCGATAAAAAGGAAAGTGTTGCTCCAGTAAAAACCTGCGGCAATGAAGAGTGCGGATGTCTGGTAGCTATTTCAGTAATGGTGTGTAATTTTTGCGGATACGTATTCCCCGTTCGAGAATCTTCACTTGCTGAGGGCGTAATGGTGGAGGTGACACCCAGGGCGCCAGAAGGGTTGCGCGGCAGAAAAATAAGTGAACTTAATATTGATCAGTTGTTAGAACTGGAGAAGTCTAAGGCTTACAAATCATCTTTTATCTGGCGGGTAATCAGGTCGATGGGTCAGGATTCCGTGAAGTATTACGCTAAAATAAAAGGCTATAAAAACGGATGGATTCAGCGTCAGATCGATGACCTAGACAATTGCGAATTCACCGACTATAAATTAACAAACTAATTAACATGGGGAATATTTCACAATTTAATTCATTTCCTAGGAAGGGACAGCCTCATGTTTCGGATCTGCTTACCACCATAGATGATTTTTTAAATCAGATTAAATACGGAAAATGGAAGGACCAGGTAGAGGAAATAAGAACAGAGGAAAAGAAAGAATCCAGAGACCGGCTCAAAACCAGGTTACCATCTTTCACCTTGTCAGGTACATTTGTAGAAAGAAAAGAAGAAAACCTGATTGAACATTCAGGGCACATTTGCATAGACATTGACCACTTTACGGATAAGACTTCCCTTATAGAGGATCCTTATACCCATGCATTATTTAAATCAGCCAGCGGTGGAGGTCTTGCGGTAGTCGTAAAGATTAATGCTGAAAAACATAAAGAGTCTTTCCAGTGGATAAGAAACTACTATTATCAGTCATTCGGTATTGTAGTGGATACCGCACCTAGTAATCCTGCGTCACTTCGTTTTGCTTCATTCGACCCTGAGTTGTATATCAATCAGAAATCAAGAATAAGTAAATTTGTTACTGTTAAACCTAAAAAAATATATTCACTACCCGTTGTCATTCCTGGAGATACCGTTGGTGAAATGATTGCTGAATGTGTTAATCTGGGCCACAACATCGCTCCGGATTATGACAGTTATTATAAGTTAGCCTTCGCTATTGCAGATGGGTTTGGTGAAAATGGCCGTGATTGGTTTTTCTCTCTTTGTTCTGTGTCTGAAAAGTATGACAGCAGGCATGCAGATAAGCAGTATAATATTGCACTGAAAGGAAATAAGCAGGGCATCACCATAGGGACGCTGTACTGGATGTTAAAGCAAGTCGGCATACATCCACCTCAATCAGACGGGAAAGCTTTACAGGTGGCCGCTATTGGCAAACGCTCTGGACGTTCACCTGAAGCGGTCAAACAGCAACTGACAGAAATTAACGGAGTGTCACCAGAGCAGGCGAGCAGCCTTGTTGATGAGGTGTTTAAAAGGGATGACATTTCTATCAAATCAACCAGCAACGATCCTGATGAGTTAATACAGGCATTTTTTGAATGGATGCAGCAGAACCATCCCATGCGCGTAAATAGCATAACAAGGATCATAGATGAGCTTGGTACGGAAGTGAGAAGGGAAAGAATTAACAGCATATACCTGCGGGCCAGAATGTTTTTCAACACTAAAGATATCACCAAGGATCTATGTGAAAGTTATATTTTTTCTGACTTCATTCATGAATACAACCCGATAACCGAGTATATCGAAAAGAATTTACACCGTAGATCAGTTGGAAACATTGCCAGCCTGGCAAAGTGCATACGCTCTGGTAGTGAAATGAAAGAAATGTTTGTGCGTAAATGGGTAATCTCACTTATAGCCGCCTATGAAGGTCATCCAGTCAGATCAGTACTTGCCCTTTGCGGAGGACAGAATACAGGTAAAACCGAATGGTTTCGTCGTTTACTCCCTCGTGGCCTGCAGAAGTATTATGCTGAATCCAAGCTGGATGCCGGGAAGGATGATGACATACTTATGTGCCAAAAACTAATTGTAATGGATGATGAGATGGGCGGAAAAAGTAAGCAGGATGAGAAGCGCTTTAAGGAGTTGACCAGTAAATCTATATTCTCCCTCAGGGCGCCGTACGCCAGAAGCAATGAGGATTTTAAGCGGCTTGCTGTGCTATGTGGCACCAGTAATGATCACGAGGTAATCAATGACCCCACAGGGAACACCAGAATACTGCCCATTAATGTCATATCACTAGACCATGAACTGTACAACTCCATTGATAAAGACGAGCTCTTTATGGAGGCTTACAGAGCTTATCAGGATGGTGAAGAATGGCAATTGAATAAGGATGAGTTGGCTGCGCTTCATGCTGCTTCTAATGAGTTTGAAGGAATACCATTTGAAAGAGAATTGCTTTATAAATTCTTTAATAAAGTTGGCCCTGGGCAATACGGAGAATGGCTAACACCTACCGAAATTAAGGACGTAATAGAGAGTAACACTAAGCAAAAAATTATAAATATGAAAAAATTCGGGATTGAATGCAAGAATTTATTTGGGGATAAAAAGTCGAAAAAGATCAACGGATCCGATTTAAAAAGGTACGAAGTTGTTCGTTTTGGCAATTCTAGCCAACCGCCGGTCGGTAGCGATATCGTTATGATAACCTCGGAACAGTCTGATAATGAACCTCCTAAATTCTAGGCGGTCGGTAGGTTACTAAATTTTTATCTTATCATTTAGTTTCCTCTATCGTGTTGGAGAAATTTGCACTCATGATTAATAATGATTTGTATTGTACTATCTCTATTATATACTAACCTCCTAACCTTTTTATATAAAATACTATAAATAACCTCCTTTAAATATTAAAAAACACAGTTTTTGGGGCGGTCAGTAGAAAAAATATATACCGACCTTTTAATGACCGCTAATAACCGCTTATATATAAATTAAAAAACCATGAAAAACACAGAAGTAAGTGAAATTTACGTAGCAGGACTGCTTTACGACTTTCATAAAATAATATCTTCAGATATCATATCTAAAAAAGAAATCAGAAATTCACTTGATGATTTGTTGTCTAAAAATAATATCAGTGAATTAAAAAAATCGGATATCGATCAAAACCCATATGTGGAATTTATACTAAATCATTTCACTGAAAATAATCGTAGCACCTACATGATGGCAACTGAAATAATTGATATAGTATCCTGCAAAGAGGGTTTAAATGATATTAACCAGAAACAATTCGGAATAGCTCTCAGGCGGATATTCGGTAAATCTATGTCTAAAAAAATAAAAGGCATATCTAGGAAAATGTATCACGTAGGTATTAAATAGCAAGCGGGTCATAATGGAAAAAAGAGAATCACAAGAAATCGCAATTCAGAGTGCTGCATTTACTAAATTATGGAACGAAAGGCCAGAATTAAGGGGCCGGGTGTTCGCGATTAACAACAACAGTCAGAACGCTATTAAGGGAGCGATGAATAAGGCTATGGGAGTTTTACCTGGGGTTTCTGATATGGCGTACATCTGCCCAAATGGAAAGATCGTCTGGATAGAATGGAAAACAGATAGCGGAAGCCAGAGCCAGCACCAAAAATTATGGGAAGCGACTGTAACATCCCTGGGCCACACTTATGTGATCGTTCATTCATACAGCGAGTTCATTTCGGTAATCGATAGCCACTCTACACATGCCTAATCAAATCATTAACGAACAGGGGATGTATACTTCACTACAGTTCACCGGAAGCAATGGAACGTGGGTACTGGTTGGATCGGAAAGCAGTGGCGATAGTGAATACTCAAAGACGGAAAAGAAGTGGTATGAGTCAAGCATAGGCAAAACAATTGATACATTCAGGAACACTAAAACAGGGGAAAGATTAGAAACTACCAGGATGAAAGTTTACAAATCAGCCGAATCTGGAACTATTTTTTTATAATTTAATATCCATTTCCGGATTAAAAGAATAAAGTATATATTTGCATACGTCCACCACTTAATACCCACTGCAATGACTAAATCTGAAATAGTAGGCCGCGTACTTTTCCAATCGGATTATTCTGCGGCAGAAAATATATTGAGCCAGTTCAGGCCAATGTTAAAAAAACCGCATTTTGTCGAGCAAATATTCAATGCTGTGCAAGAGCAGTTTTCAGATGAAACGGCAGAGAACAGGAGGCTGATTTTTATCGGCGTGACGTATCAGATTTATCAGCCGTTGTCATTCCTGGAGAATAAGTCAGACAAGAGGGCCGTGGGAAAATTACCATCAGGAGTACGAGATGAGATTGCAAGGTGTTTGGAGTTCAGAAATAGCGAAATGGCAAACCATTACAAAGCGCAGGTAGAACCCTGGTTAAAGCCTTTCAATACCGGCCCAGAGCGACCATTCAAAGTTAAGGTAATGAGTATCGTTGAGAAATTTAAATGCTACTCAATCAACCCAGAGGATACACAATTCACATTAAGCTTGTAAGAGATGGGATCGATCAAGGAAGTTGAAATATATTCATTATCAGACCCAAGAACATGCCAGGTTAAATATATCGGCAAGGCTAATGATTCAAATAAAAGATTAGCCTCACACATTAGGGATTCAAGACGCAGAAATACTCCAGTATACATTTGGATCAGAGAGCTTATTGAATGTGGTCTAAAACCGATATTACAAGTTGTGAATATTACTTCAGAGCTGGAGTGGCCAGTAAAAGAAACTGAAATTATATCTGAGTATAGATCATTAGGGGTTGATTTACTAAATGTATCTAAGGGAGGAAATCAGCCCTTCTGTTCAAAAGAACAAAGAGCGATAAATGGTAGAATTGTAGCCAATAAAATTCATTCAAATGAAAAGTCAAAAAGAA
>Ga0247730_1000655_pt1 | contig 23332 bp, 28 predicted proteins | sample UWRJL073202C2_FD_180959 | JGI IMG/M metagenome (GOLD analysis project Ga0247730, IMG submission 180959) | Plant litter microbial communities from Arlington Agricultural Research Station in Wisconsin, United States - UWRJ-L073-202C-2 | ecosystem: Environmental > Terrestrial > Plant litter >... | reverse complement strand
TGGCGATACTGATAGCATGTTCATGTAAGTTGCGCCTACCTCTTCCCAAAACCTATTCTAAAGCTTCTGTAGTTATCTGCGAGGTCGAACAAAAGATCAGGCATTCCGGATCGGACAGGACATTGCGGATACAATCACTCTAATGAACCCTGCACCGATAAAGCTGAAGTTCGAGAAAGTTTATCTGCCCTGTGTTCTCTTAGCAAAGAAACGCTACGTTGGCTACAAGTATGAGAATCCTGATGACAAGGAACCTGGATTCGATGCAAAGGGCATTGAAACAGTCCGCCGGGATGGTGTTCTAGCACAGCGTAAGATGGTGGAAAACTGTCTTAAGTATGCGAGCAATTCTTATAACACCATGATCCAACTGACTTCGTTCATAAGGATTCTGTTCCGAACTCAAGATCTGAGCGAAGTCAAAGAGTACTGCACCACTATGTGGGGCAGGGTAATGGAGAATCGAGTGCCCTTGCAAGAGTTTGTGTTTGCTAAAGAGGTCCGGATGGGAACATACAGGTAGAATCACACATCTTCTTCCAGTGTTGCATGGCTAACCGTAACACAGCGATAAAGGGCCACCACCACCAGGAGCTGCATTGGCCGCTCGTCGGGCTCTTGTTGATCCAAATTCAGAGGCGCAGTATGGCGATCGAATTCCATATGTCATTGCACGAGGAGAAGGAAGACTTGTCGACCGGGCGAAAGACCCTCTTGAAATGCTTTACGATCGGTAACCTACCTTCTCACGCCAACATAGACGCTGTACTGATTATTTTGTCAGTTCCATAAGACCAGATGCGACGTATTACATTACACGGGTCTTAATCCCGCCTTTAGCAAGAATCTTTAACCTCGTCGGGGCTGACATCCACCAATGGTACGAGGAGATGGTCAAGACACATATGCACAAAGTAGACCAAGGAGTGTCTTCATCTCCCAAGAAGACGCGCGAGCTGTCTCGCGAACCAACTGCAAGTCCCGGGAAAGTGCCAGAGGATCGCGACTTCGTTATCGAAGAGCATTTGGAAGTCACGGACTGCATTGTATGTGGCTCTAGATGTTATCCAGGGGATGAGGGTGAGTCCGATGGGTTAGAATTTTGGCTGTTGTGATGTACTAAGCAGCCTTCGACAGGATTGTGCTCTAACTGTTCTTCTAGCCCTTCAGCCGCGATTGCTGGCTTGTATACACGACATCGCTCTGCAGAAAGCAGAATGAGATCAACACATGCTGTATGCTCTTCCTGTGCGAACATGTCGACAGACGATATCAAGTGTGATAGTCTGGATTGCCATTGGCTCTATGAACGCATGAAGGCGGAGACGGACGTGGACGATATCGAGGAACTGCTGCATGAGATGCAGCTTGATCCGGATAGTATGGAGGGAATTTATAGTAGGGTGTCTTTGGAAGTCGACGACAGTGCTTTGAGTAGCTCTGATGAAGAAGCCGTAGACGATGTACTACCAGATATTTCTGTACTATAGAGCACACTTTCAGCCTGTTTTCAGATGGTCAACTTCAAAGTGTCTCACGTGGATTCACGTGGCGTCTGATGTGCTGCGAGTTGAGTTGAGCTCGTTAACTCTCCATCAAACCTTCGTCGCGTCTACCAACGTACACTCTTGACAGAAAAACATGGACTTCGTTCAGAGCTTGGATCCTGTGAAATTAGCACAAGTTGAGACCGTAAGTACAGAACTTGTTCACTGAGGTAAGATGGTTCTAAACAAGGAGCATATATTCAGGCTTTATCGTTCGTGACTGCGCCTTTCGATGCTCCATCGTACAACTTTCCTTTGTTCCTTTTTGGACACTTCGCATTAGAGAATGCAGAGGCTCAGCAGAGTTTGCAAACTGTGCGTGTATTAGATTTCCCACAGAGACAATCAAAGCTGACTGGTCTCGTTTCCAGTTCACAGGCTTGTTATTCGCGTCTGGCATCTTCGACATCATCTGGATGTCCACCAATCACCAGCATGGCTTCATTCGATTCCTGACCATCGTTATTCTCATCTTTAAAGTACGTTTATGTGCTTTGTGCTGTGGAGCACTCGGGGTTTTAACAGCAACATTAGGTGCCTACCCTTTTAGCCTTTGGTCTAGCTCTTCGTCAACGTGGTGCATCAATTGGAGGGCTAGGAAACTTCAGAGGTGGAGACTTGAGTGGCCCGACTGGTAAGCCTTAAACTACCCATTCGCACGTTTCGCCTCACTGACACTTCTACAGTTTGGTCGATGCCCGGAGGATTCACGTCATCCGCACGAGAAGGATATCAGACTGTAGATGACGAGCCGCAGACACCCGTCCAGCCCCCACCTCAACGATCATATGGCAATGCTGCCGCCCCACCTGCATCTCAACCTCCCCCGCAGCAGCCCTATCAGTCCGTGTGATAAGCTGAATGTAAATGGACCAAATGTTGTATATAAATCAACAATGAACGTGTGCTCTTTATCTGAGTGAATCTCAGACTCGGTGGCTTACATGGGTGCCCTGCATTTTATCTGGGCAACGTCAACTTGCATATTGTACTGAACTCTGTCTAAACTCTCCTACTCTGGCTAATTTTCGGGACTTCGTCTCTTCAGCCATGGATCTTGCGACAGTTACTTGGCGCTCTCCCTCTCCTCAGGCTTCCATTTGAGCATCTTCCTCACAAATTGCAAAAACAAGACCTTCTCCTGGCCCTCTAGTTTCTTTTCCATAATTTCCAGTGTGATACTAGGAATTTCGGCATCAACCTTCCAGTTTCCTGTTAACGAAGGATGAAATCAACAGCTACTTCCTGCACGTTTCTTGCTCACCACTCTCGTCAAACCATAAATCCCAAAGCCTTTCGCCCGTGGCTCGTTGTAGGAAGTCCTTGGGAGGGGGCCCAAGAAATGCGATCATACCAGCAAGATGATACTTGTTATCCTGCTTGCTATCAGGTCCTCCTGTAGTCTTGAAAAGGTTGCGGTTTTCAAACATGTCCTAAATCTACCGTTCACAGGTCAGCCGGGTCTCTCGAGTACACGAAGTCCCTCACCATGACGCTAACGTTCCATATATCCACCTTCTCATTCCATGGTATTTCGAAGATGACTTCGGGAGCTCGGTACTGGTAAGGCTGAATATCACGCAGAGGACCATCAAGGGCACGAGCCTGGCTGAAGTCACAGAGCACTGGTCGGCTACACCGATGCGTAAACCCGACAAGAGGTCTCGATGTGTGAATTACTCGGTCCTCAGCGAATTTACTGGGAGAAGGACTTTCCAGTTCATGCTTTTTGAACGCTTCCAATGCAGCTTCAGCTTGTGTGACGTCTTCATCCAATTTCAGCATTATATTATTCCCCTGCAAATCTAGTGCATGTTTACTAGGGATATCGTCATGTAGGTGCGGTCACGGCGCCCACCTGTATGTATTAACTTTGCATCGGTATGCAGAAAGTCAAGGGCTATCAAGACATGCTGAAAAACCGACTTGAGAAAATCAGCGGGCAATGCTCTGTCGTCCAAATTCCGCCGGAATGTACCCAGAGTCACAGCCAAAGGTGGATGAACCGTGCATTGGAATTTGCCTTGCTCTCCCGCAACTTCAAATTCGTCCAGCATTGTCCGAACGAGAGTCGAGCCACCGTGAGGTGTGTGGAGCCCTTTCAAATGTTTCATAAATTTGAGTTCTTCAGAAAGTTCCTCATGGAGGCCAATCTTGAGAGCTACGTGTCGATGCTCCCTGAGTACTGGGTATGAGATGCACATAGAGTTATTGAGCACAGGGGGAAAGCTTGCAAAAGGTCTCGACATAGCCAGCTAGTGCTAGGCCCACCATAGCCAAGCTTTCCGACTACTGGATATCGCGACTTGAAAAGATCACCCAATTGAACTGGATAGTAGAATTCGTGTGGGTTGTACCAGTCCAATGTCTCTTCTTCTACCGACTGTGACTTGTCAATTATCTCAAAGCCAGATTTAGAAAGTATCAGAGGAGAAATGGGTGCTGGATTTTTAAGGAGGCGACGTGCATAGCGAGCCAGTCCCGCCATGTTATAACAAGCGACTCATGACGCGTGACGGCCAGTACTGTAGCCCTGGAAATGCCTGATGGACTTTCCTTGATGCCATCATAATATCATTTCCAAATGGAGATTGAACAGTGCGGGAGCTCAAGCCTGCTCAAACTGAGCTACAGTATGGCATGGATTGCATATATATATATATAAACGCTTGTGCGAGAGATAATACATTTTGCTCAAGACCTTGTGTACAAGATAGAATTAAAAGATGGGATCTGAGTCAAGATTACACTTTTCCCAATAATTGAAATCAATATTGCTCGAGATTTTCAGTAATAACTCAAAGGGGCTCCTACTGTAAAGGACCAGCGTTCTAAAACAGTTTCATATACATACTTAAAAGCTCAGACAGAGCTTGTCAACACTAACATAGGGCAGTTAGTGAGACAAATTCATTCAAATCTTGCCACTGGGAAGCATGGCAGTTCACTGCCGGAGAAAGATTGAATGTAACAATTCTAATTTGAGTTGCGATGGACCACTATGCATTTTTCCACATTCAAAGCTGAAAGCCTTGAGCAATCCAGAAAATACGGAGAAAACCACAATTGCATTAAGCGGGCCAATTGAACGCTTGACCGGCCCATCATGAGCATTGAATTCACATGCCGGTCGATGCAAACTCTGTCCTCGACCACGACCTCGTTTTGACTCTTCACCACTTTACAAGCCTTTGGCAATGAAGGACGGCTCGCGAGCTAAGCTGCTAGTCTTTGCACGGACATATGCATTAGCGCTCGTCATCAATCTCATTGGCCAAGGGAACGTAGGAAGGATATGGCGGAAAGGCAGGCTTCTACGCGATGCTGGGCCTACTGGCTTCGCGTTTGCCATGGCAGTAGCTGTCGGAGGTGGAAGAGTTATCCAGGAGCATCTGCCAGCATTCAAAGCGCCTGAATGGCAAAAATCATTCCTAGCCAATATTCTTTCCTCCTCGGCAGCTATCACGCTCCTTTTCAGATCCTTCAGCAAGCGGACAGCCTGGTCGTTCGATCTCACCCTATTTCTGGTTGTCCGGGCGGCAGACAGCCTCGTCTCCCATGGCCTTCTCGCTTTCGCAGACCACTCGGATGGGGATCACGACCACAAACGTCGTACTCTCAAAGCACGCCAGTCCATGGTTGACAGCCTCCTGTTCCAACTTTCCAGCGCTAGAATTATGTGGTGCTTCTTCTACCTACCCCATCTGCTTCCTAAAGCATACCACAAATGGATCAATGCGCTGGCCCGTGTCGATGACCGCCTTACACACACCCTGCGTCTCATTCACTCCAGAGACTGGCTGTACTCGACCGGGTCGACCTCCCATCGAACTCTCTTAACCTCCTATGCCAAGGATCTGGGGTATCCTGCGTCATGGGGAGATCCCTACCAAATACCAAACCACGGTGGCAAAAGTGCACTGAATACATGGAAAGCAATGGACGTGCCACGAGGTGGAATTGGTGGAATTCCCTGCGAGCTGGTGCATGGTACGGTAACTGGAAGCAGTTGCACTGCGAACGCTTCACTGCGGTTTTTTCACGCAATACCGAAAGCTCTCCTCATATACCTTCCTGTTCATATTATTCCTGCCTTACTTCGACTTCGCACTGTTCCAAGCTCTAAAGAGCTCTACAGCTTGCTATTGCCCCGCATTACCGGTGCATTTCGGTCATCAGCTTTCCTCAGCACATTCCTCGCTGCATTTTATTATGCTGTCTGTATGACAAGGACCATCGTGCCTTCCTTCATTGCAAAAATGAGTCCATCACTTGCCCAGCTATTCACCAACGACTTCATAGACGGTCCATATGGATGCATTCTGGCAGGTTCCCTCGCATGTGGCGGCAGTATCTGGATTGAGGACTCCAGGCGGCGAGGGGAGATGGCACTATACGTACTCCCTCGGGCTCTTGAGACAATTTTCAGTCAAGCGAAAGGTCGTGCGGGAGGAATACTGGAGAGAGGATTATGTACGTTATGCCTAGCATATCTTCTGACCTCTGCTGCGCATACTCCAGAAACGCTCCGAGGCTTATCTGGTTGGTCTTTGGGCCTTGTACTTAAGCCTGATGTAAAAAATAAAAAGGAAGAATGAAGCTCTTACCTGACTCTTTATCCTAATCTCACTCTCAAGGAGTGGTCGTAGAAGGAGCAAGTAGCGAGGACGGTGTCTGCAGCATTTTCTATGACTTTGCGGCACCAATCTGCTCCATAAGCAATAGAAGTATGGTCATCGAACCGCTGGACGACCTCAGCTGGGCCCTCGCCAAAATGGACGATCTTGAAGCCGTCATACATGCAAGCTACCAAAGCGTCATGCTTTCTCTTCGCATCCGGGTGCCATTTCACTCGCCATGCCCCACCACCAACTTCTACTTCAGAGTTTTGTATGGCACGCTGAGGGTAACGAGTGTCAAACAGGCGAACTTTTGAATCGTAGGTTCCAACAGCAATGAGATGTTCGATATGAGGGTTGCTCTGAATTGAAGTCACACCAGCATCGAACCTACCACCACCAGTTAAGCATGCCAGTGAGCTGTGAGTAAGATGGATGGCAAGACCTTTTATTTGTCCAGCTTGGTTCTAGCTCTATCGTGTTTGCTTCGCCTGTTACGAACCTTGTATCCCACATTTTCAACTTAACATCGTCGCCTCCAGAATAGACAACATTTGGATCCCAGAAATCGAAAGCTGCTGTCCATGGTTCATAGTCATGAGCATGCCATTGGATGGACCGAGCAGAAGCTTCGTCTGTTATCAGACTAAGAGAACCAAATGACAGGCTTGTAATCAAGCTCGGGGATCTAACCAATATACTGAGTACAATAAATAAATAAAAAACGATGCTATAGATACTCACGGGCTTTGGAAGCGCTGGTGGCCCCAATCAAGAGATAGACAGAGGGAATCTTGCCCTTCCCTACCTTTGAAGGCTCTCACAACGCGTTCAGCAATCAAGGTGGCCTTTGCATAGTCAGCACTGGGCAAGAAGATATAACCACGTCGCTCACACTTTCTAAGTCCCAGTGAAATAATCTGACATTCCCTTCAGAGTCTGCAGCAGCCAGCAGGGGCGGATGCGATGTAGGTCGCGGACACCAGCTAAGATCCAGAATGGCTGGAATATTCCCGATCTCATGGATCTTTTCGCTTTAGAGACTACATCGGCATGCGTGGTAAGCAACGAGGATAGAGGTTAACGCACAACTGAGCATATTCTGTCGCATTGGAAATTAAGCGAAAGACCAACAATTTTCCAAACCGAGTTTGAGGGCGCTTCTCAGCCACAGCTTGAGCAGAAGAGGCCTCATCTAGCTGATAAGTCCCACAAACAAAGATGTCCTGCGCTGCAGGATGAGGGCAGAATTCGACAGTGTCTGCTGGCCAGAGTGTATCATAGGGAACCGCTGTCATGAAGGTTGAAGGTAAGATCAAATACGCTGAGTTCAAGAAAAATGCGAGGTAGTGTACAACCAGCGAATACAAGTATGTAACGAGATAAAGTCCGATGAGGGTATCTATAATATGTTGGAAACGTGCATGGGATGTGGAGATAATTTGTGAGGGGGCTAGTAAAGAATGTGGATAGAGGGTGTTTCAAGTAGTAGTTGGCTTGACGGCCTCGACGGTTTGAACGCGACTCCAGAAGCTGACAGGGCCAATGCCCAAAGGAATATCGATGTGTTGGAGGATTGAATGCTGAGATAACATCTGCAGGAACTGAGCGCGGGAATCTGGATAGACGAAACTATGCAGAACCTCCTCCACATGAGTCTGTAACACAGCAACAATGCGTGAGTGGTTGTTAACTTCACTGAACCAATTGCGCCAAAGTTCAAGCTTCTTGCCATCCCTGCCCCTGTCTCCGAGTATACGCTGACAACGCTCCCAGTCACTGGAAGGGTCTCCTTTCCATAGACCAGCAGAACCACTATCGTCCGTGTCGTTTTCAGTGGTGAAACGTGCATCATCTTCCAAATGCTTCCGCCTGGAGATCGCTGGTCGTACCATTAACCGAATCCATCGTCTGCGCCTCACCCATCCTGTAAAACCGACAATGGAGCTCCAATTTCGTTCACGAAAAATCCAGTTGTACTCAAATCCGTCGTGCTGTAGGCGACCAACATCTGCTTGTTGCATATCCAGCATCCAGTTCGACGAAACAAAGCGCCAAGTACCATCTGGAAGTGGGTACTCAGCCTTCGACGTAGGTGTTGGATGGTCCCTCCTCAGTCTCCGCAGCACTTGACGGAAGCGCGACTTAGCGGGTTCCTCGACTATGCCATGGGGTATGAAGGAAGATGGGAGTGTGTAGGGTGCAGGATCAAGACCAGGGAACAGCGAGAATCTGGAGTATAAGGGGGTCTGGAATAGGTGCATTCCTCGCTGATTCTCATATATGACGGCCCAGGCGAACAGATCCTTCTCTTGGCTGTGGCTTGCTGCCATTAGGACATTATCAATGTCTCCAATGTCATTCGGAGAGCCAGCACGAATGCTTTGAAAATGTGAAACATCCTCTTGGTCGTTGTCCATGAGCTGAGCAAGTGTTGAACTGCTCGGTTCATCATCCCTCAGCTTCTGGCTAACTTTCTTCTTCCCATGAACAAGTGTAGTCAGGAAAGAACGCTGGAACCTGGTCGGCACGTTAGGACAATAAAAAATAGGCATATATAGTCACCTACTTCTGCCCAATGGCTTCAGAAACAGCGGAAGGGTCATCCTGCCGCAGGGCCTCAGGATGAGGAGCAAGGGAAGCCATTAGAAAACCCTAATAGACCCTAATTGGATTTAGTCCTCAGATCAGAGACAGTCAAGGAGCGCTTGGGCATTGAGCATGATGATGTTGGGTTCTAATACTAGGTACTTAGGTCTACAGTAAGAATTATGTGAACAGAAAATAAGAATCCTGAAATCCTCCAATCATACATATGGTCGAGCAGGTCTGCGCCAGGAGACAGCGCTGTCCGCCGTCGTGGGAAGAGGTGTGTTGGCGCGAGACATGTATGGTGTACCATGACTACTTGCTACGCCCCGAGAAAGTAACCTTTCACTCGGCATAGGAGAACCAACTCTGGAGAGGAGTCGTGGTCGTGGGGTGAGGTTGAGGCGGTCCTGCGAGTATTCATCTAAAACTTGAACAATGTCCCTCGTCATTAGGGACAACTCCTTCCTCTCCGCTTTGCTCAATGAAAGATCTCTGTCGTCTTCGTCATCCGCCTCATTCTCGTTCTCCGAATCTCGTCGAAGTAAAGCCTTGCGATCTCTCTTACCCAATGCGATACTCTCGTACACGCGCAGCATGCACTTGTCAAACATGTGTCGCAGCTTCTCAACATCTTCTAGAGCGTTCAGATTGCCAGCAATGGTAATCCAGTGGTCACCCTTGAGGCCTTTTGGGTACGTTTCCAGCTTGTGAGCACCGAAGAGCGCATAGGTTAAGGGTTCGATACGGCTAGTGCCAGCAAGCATCGATACGCCGGAACCTCCACCGCTGCTCAGATTTCGCCGCTTCTCTGTGTACGAGTAAAGTTCCGTCGGGGTACGGCCTTTATCCTCGCCGTCAGATGTGTCAAACTTCGAATGGTTTACACTCGAGCCATGAATCATGGTCGTCTTATCGGGAGAATCAGTATAAGAGTATGGGGGCACATGCTAGATTGCATACCTTTTCAAGTTGTGTCCTGAACAATTTCCCGTGGACACGGATAGCGAATTGCGGTTGAGAAGCGAGAGCGATTAAGCCTGTAAGAAGAGGTTCACTCTCACAATTCTCATTGAGTTGTAGTGGGATGTCAGATCTGGTCCTCGGGAACCGAGAGTCGCGACCCGATCGTTCAGGGGCTGGGAAAGATTGTTGTGATTCGTCCAAAGCAATGTCCATGACACCAGACTGCCACAATGACTGCACAATTTGTTGTTTTACTTTGAGCATCATCACCATGGTAGGTTTGGAAAGGAAGTGCTCAATGCAAAACCTGGTCGCTTCGTGGTGAGACGTCTTGTCCATCTGCTCCCACTTCTTGAAGGCGCGGAGAATGGTGAGTTGGTCAGATTTGTATCGTGGATCAATGAACTTTGCTCGCATTCGTGTTGCCTCCTCTTTCATGCTAATGGGAGCCATGAATGGATCCCGACTACCCATGATGGCGGCAAGAGTTACAGCAGCATCCAGACAACGGAATGACACGCCATACAGGATAAGACGCCCAATGTTCACATCAACTGGAAGTTGCAGAAGGACACGACCTAGGGATGTAAGGTCATCCTTCTCATCTAGGGCGCCTACAGTTCGTAGACTCTCCATGGCGGCAGAGACACGAGCAGCTTGTGGGGGCTCAATAGTCTCCGCAAGGACATTTTCGACGGTCAAACCTGGGAAGTTGAGGGCTTTGATGTGCATGGCGACGTTTGTTAAATCGACACGATTGATCTCAACCGTTTGATAAGGAGTCAATGAATCTGCACGACGCCTGCCCATCACACCATAATAGTCTCCTGATCTGTGTCGTCCAGCACGCCCAGCTCTCTGATTGAGGTTTGACGAGCCAACCCAGGCGCTGACGAGAGACAACACGCGCCGCTCTGGGTCGTATCGTTGTTCTTTGAGTCGACCTGCATCTACGACATAAACAACATCCGGAATTGTAACACTGGTTTCGGCAATATTGGTAGAGAGGATAATGCGCCGGACGCCTTCTTTCGGACGCTCAAAGATACGTTGCTGCTCTTTGAGCGGTATTGAGGAGTGTAGTAAATGAAGTTCGTAGTCTGTCGGCTTCAAGCCCAGACGAAGGCCATTCTCACCCAACAAAAGCTTCTGAACGGTGACAATATCCTCCCAGCCGGGAAGGAATACAAGTATATGGCCTTCATTGGACTTGTGCCAGACATGAGAAATAGTCGCTGCCACAAGAGGGAACGGAATGTCGGGTTCTTGAAGCTGTTGCTCACTGAGCTTCATTCGTGCAATTGCAGGTCGCGCAATCTCAGGGACCTTCGCGTACTCTAATTCGGCAGCAAGATATCGGCAGACAGACTCATCTCTGAATAGCCAGCTCTTGACGTTGGGGTCGAAGTCCTGAAGGAAGTCGTCCATGAAGTGCTTCTCCACCGGGAACGAACGACCGGGAACTTGTAGTACTTCTGCAGGTTGTCCGTTACTATCTTTGAAGTACTCCTGGAAAAGTGTTGGGTCGATGGTGGCACTCATCAGGATGACTTTGACAGGATTGCCTTGTGCTTTTCTCGCCGCTAGCCACCTTCTGAGAACTACTAATAGTAGATCGGTGTCGACATCTCTCTCGTGGACTTCATCCACCACAATATGTGTGACGTTGTCAAACGAGCTCAGTCCCGTATTTCCTTCCAGGGCACCTTGCATTCTTCTGAGGAAGATACCGATGGTGAGGAAAGTAATGGAGCCATTCTCCTCTGGGTACTGATGCTCGAAACGAACTTGGTACCCAACTGACTGCCCCTTGGTCTCGCCACGCTCCTGGGCAACCCGATCGGCGACACTCAGCGCAGCCAGCCTTCGAGGCTGCGTGCACAGAATATTGCACTCCGATCCCCTTCCTTGGTCAATGTAGGAGTCGAGAATTAACTGTGGAACTTGGGTTGTCTTGCCTGATCCAGTGGCGGCCATGAGGATGGTTACATCGTTTTTCTCAATGGATGAGAGAATGTCGCCAGCACGAGAGAACACAGGTAGTTCTTCTCGCGAGGTCCTGAGAGTTGCTAATTGTGGATTATCCAAGTAGCGCTTTCTCCGTTCGGATAATTGCGCATTTCTGAGAGGAAGGACATCAGCGCCAGCTGCACGTCGGCGTCGCTCCTTGTTTTCTGAAGGAGCAGGGATCATGGTAGGTTGCACGGGGGATTTATAAAGGCTGCTGTCCTGAATGTCGACAATAAGATTGCGGATGCTGTCAAAGGTCGAATTCTTGGGACTGTAAAACAGACTGGGGGCATATCCTTCCAAATCTCCTGTTTTCACTTTTTCCTTGTAAAGTTTCCAAAGCTCTGGATCGCACTTCTCGAGATATGTGACCACGTCAAGATAACACGCATGCTGCGCAGTTTTCTTCGATGATGACCTTCCCATGCCAATGCGCCGTTCATTGACCGTCATCGTAGCCTCCCATCCACGTTTCGTTTGGACTTCTTGAATTAGTGGTGGAGGAAACTTGAAACGTGCACAGTAAAATGTCATGAAGGCCTTTGCTTCGTCGACCGTGATGACGGATCCATTAGACAGGGTAGTTTCTTTGACATCTGTCGCTACAAGTAGCCCATCTCGATGGAGAATAAGACCAGCGTGAAGGTATGCATTGTCCTGAGCGAGGCGTTTGGTTTGCCCATCCCCAATGGCGACCTCTCCGTTGTCTAGTGATACTGTACACCTAGACAGCGTTAAGCAATGATGATGATGCGACCCGTAAAGTTAAGCTCACATACCTGAAAGTCCTGGTCTTGCCTGGAGGACGTACACCTTCTATTGTCTGTTCATTTAAGAACCACCCTCCGCTCCTAACGATGGCTTTAGGGAGATCTTTTATAGGCAATTCTATGCTTTCAAACTGGGCTTCTAGCCAACGACCATCATATACAGGCCCGTCGAGCACTGGAAGTCGGGGACCTCGCTGAGCTCTCTGGGGCGCGCCTGCTCGGGACTGTGCCTGTGTCTGCCGCGTTTGAGATTGAGTCTGTCTGGGTGTTCGCTGGGGACGAGTGGATGGCATTTTGAAAATGGGCTGGACGGTGGGTGATGGTTCTAGTTCGAGGACTTTGCGCTTCATAGAATGATATGCGCGTGTATCATTGAGGATTTGTCGTCTACAAGCGAGACGAGCAATACGCATTACCAGAGAAGATGGAGACGGAAGAAGACTGAAGGAGGGGCCTAAGTAAAATGGAGGCTGGCATGCATCCGAATGTGGACTATGGTGACTCATTTCACGCTACGAGGCTTCTACCTTCACCGGCACCTCCAGCTCGCAGCTTCTTAGCAAACAACCCTCTGGAAGCTTAACATCATGGCGTCCAGTATGCGGGGGCTCACCCAGGTAACCTTGAAGCACTCTCTAGCGTGCAAAACACAATGCTCACTAATACCGACAGTTCATCGCGGACATACGAGGGGCTCGTGTCCGCGATTTAGAGGAGAAACGAATTAACAAGGAAATGGCCAATATTAGGAAGAAGTTCAAAGGTCAGCGCGAACTGAACCTCAAGCAACGTTGACAATGCTGAGAAGGTCGTTAGACGGGAACCTGGACGGCTACCAGAAGAAGAAGTACGCGACCTCCTGCATAACATCGTGTTACCTTGCTAATGCTCTGTCAGATATGTGGCCAAAATTATATTTACTTACATCCTTGGATATCAAGTCGACGTAGGGCATATGGAGGCGGTCAATCTAATCTCGAGTCCCAAGTACAGTGAGAAACAAATCGTGCGTGTATATATCTCGTACCATGATCTGTGTTCGCTGAAGGCATGCAGGGCTATCTCGCTGTAACATTGCTCATGCACGAAAACTCCGACTTCTTGCGTCTGGTCGTTAACTCTATTCGTAAAGATCTGCATGGAAACAACGAGATCGACAACTGTCTAGCACTACATGCTATTGCCAATGTTGGAGGAAGTGAAATGGCCGAAGCATTAGCAGAAGATGTTCACCGGCTTCTAATATCACCGTTCGTCTGCTCGCATATCTGCATGTTGAAGTCAAACTGAAATGTGTGGCCGTAGAACATCGCAAAGTTTCGTGAAGAAGAAGGCCGCTCTCACGCTGCTCAGACTCTATCGCAAACACCCAGATGTCATCCTCGTTAACGAGTGGGCATTACGAATAGTTTCAATCATGGACGATGACGATCTAGGAGTTGTGATATGCGTTACCAGTCTGGTCATGGCTTTAGCCCAGGATAATTTGGACGCGTTTGCAGTATGCTACACCAAGGCAGTAGACCGTCTTAACAAGGTATGTCCCTTATAAAACATATCTACTTGAACTTTTCTGAAAGCGGGGTAGCTTGTGATTGAACGCGAGTATGCAGCAACCTACGCATACTACAAGGTCCCCACACCATGGCTGCAAGTCAAACTTTTGCGTTTACTACAGTACTACCCACCTTCTGAAGATCCTGCCCTGCGATCAGTTCTTCACCAGGTTCTCCAGACCATTATGAACAACAGTGCGGAGCCAACACGGAATGTTCAACATAACAACGCACAGAACGCCGTTCTTTTTGAGGCCATTAGTCTGGCCATCCATCTAGACGCGAATTCACCATTGGTCAGCACTGCCGCTGTTTTGCTGGCCAGATTTATTTCCTCCAAGGAGACCAACGTGCGCTATCTTGGCCTTGACACTCTCGCACATCTTGCTGCTCGTGCAGAATCATTGGAGTCTATCAAACGGCACCAGAACACTATCATTCTTTCCTTACGAGACAAAGATATTTCTGTGCGAAGAAGAGCATTGGACCTCTTGTATAGCATGTGTGATGTCGACAACTCGGAACTCATTGTTGGAGAACTTCTGCGATACTTAAAGATCGCAGATTACGCACTTCGGGAGGAAATGGTCCTCAAAATTGCTATATTGACCGAGAAATACGCCAGCTCGTACAAATGGTATGTCGACACCATCTTGCAGCTAATAACTGCTGCAGGAGACCATGTTGGCGACGAAGTGTGGTACCGAGTTGTTCAGATCGTCACAAACACAGAAGATCTGCAGGCTTACGCCGCTCGAGTCGTGTTTGAGCACATGAAAACCCCCTCTACTCATGAGAGCTTAGTCAAAGTTGGAGGTATGTGGGATAACAACGTGAATTCATATATAAACATACTGAATGATGTTCAAGGTTACATCCTAGGGGAATATGGTCACCTCATTGCCAATGAGCCAGGCTATAGTCCCGTTGAGCAGTTCCAATTGCTTCATGGGAAGTCACAATACTGCGCTGCAGGGACTAGGTCATTGCTTCTCTCAACCTATCTAAAATGGGTCAATGTATTCCCAGAAATCAAACCCCAGCTCGTCTTGATTTTCGAACGCTATCGACACGTCTTGGATGCTGAACTTCAGCAAAGAGCTTGCGAGTTCTATGCACTGACTTCGCGACCCGAAGATGACGAGCTGCTGCAGAATGTCTGCGAAGAGATGCCACCATTCCCGCCGCGTGTCAGCGCTCTACTTGGCAGACTAAATATGAAGCACAGTGACACTGAAGACAAGAGGACATGGGTGCATGGAGGCAAAGAGGCAAACTTGGATAGAGATGCTATAAAACGCAAGACGACGCTTCTTCCGGATATTACTGGCCAAGTCTCGAAAGATTCGGAAACAAACGGGGGTGATATTTTAGGCTCATTAGCTGGGCTGAACTTATCATCTACAGGTCTCGAGTCTTCGACCTTGACGTCCTCTATCGCACCTCCTCTTGCAGGCCCGAACATCGATCGTTGGTACGAGAAACTTTCATACACTTCAGAAGGTGTTCTCTACGAAGATTCGCAAATACAAATCGGTGTCAAGTCTCGGTTCCAAGGCTACATTGGTCAATATGCCATCTATATTGGCAACAAAGTCAGCTCCCCTCTTACATCCTTCACCTCTACCCTCCAAGTCAGCGATACCGACGCGCTTTCTGCCTCTTTCTCTAAAATACCCCCCAACACAGTGGCGCCGCGTACACAGATCCAGCAGCTTATCCAGATAGAATGCAAGAAGCTGTTCACTGTACCGCCAATTCTCACAATCTCTTATTTGGCCGGCTCTCTGCAGACTCTATCCATCAAGATGCCTATACACATTTCGAAATTCTTTGAGAGCGTGACTCTCAACTCAACCGATTTCTTTGAGAGGTGGAAGCTTATTGGTGGGCCTCCCAGAGAGGCACAAAGTGTCTTCCCAATTACATTGTCAGAAGCAGGTCAAGTCAATCTATCGAAACATCGACAGGTTATTTCTGGCATGAAATTCGGTGTACTCGATGACATTGATCCTAACCCAAGCAACATCGTAGCAGCCGGCGTTCTGCATACTGCAGATGAAGGGAAAGTAGGGTGCTTGCTACGTCTGGAGCCCAACAAAGAAGCGAAGGTAAACACTGCTTTCACCACATAAAAGCTATATCACTGAAAGTCTTTTCAGTTATGCCGGGTCACTGTCCGGAGTACTTCAGAGGACGTCTCATCAGAAGTACAGAAATTGGTTCAGCGACTGCTTAAGGCAGATTCTCTATGGCACGTAGAGTAGAACAGCATTGATTACTAGCTACGTACTTATGGTGGAATTCATTCTTTGGAAGATGGTCATGTACAGGAGAGAAGCCGCTTGGACACCCCAATTAGTGCACATCGCGTTCATTCAATCACGTTTCGGTTCTCTTCCTGACCTTCATGTACGACGCATAACATTATTGCTATTCTACCATCATACGATATGTTGGACGGCAATGTAACGGATTTCCTGGTTTCTGCAGACATCTATTTATCTAATGTGGTCTGCGCAACGCTGCGGAAGGTCTGTGTGTCACTTGCCTGTCCGTTGTCCACATTCAGCTTACTACGATGCAGCCCAAAGGACGTCCAGAGAAACGGGATGGCGATAAACACGTCTTACAAGGGATAAATGAGTCGAAGAGGGTCAAAGGTCTGTCGCATATCCATTTGAGTGCTTTAGCTTCTCATCGCGATCATTTAGAGAAGGCTAGTTGGTTGACGCTGTCTAAGGACTCTCCTACTGCTGGCCAGTGGAGATATACACTATGCAGATTGTCTGAGCTTGAAAGCAGATGTGTTCTGAATATATATGTTGATGTGCGCCCGTGTTCCCTTTCCTATCCCAGCCAACAATAATGACACCAGTGCAGGAATCTGTTTTGTTCTGTATCATCAATCTTCACCTCGTCCACACCGCAGATATTCGCCTTGCCGACAAGTCACTTCTTGAAAAGAGGCATTGTATAAGCGTGCATTGCACAGACCCGTGCGTGCGATGGGTCGACCACAGTGCATTGGCGCGTGCTCATCTATATTTATAGTGGCCAATATTGGAGCGTTGTTCCAAACCAGGATCCAATTTATTTGGCTTTCGAGGATGCAGAACTTTGCAACACCTGGTTGACTCTTCTCCGCTCCTATGCCATCCCAGAAGTCTATGGTCGGACATATTCATCCAGTGACGGCGGTTTCTATCGGATGTGCCGGAAAATGGACTTAACCATTCACTCAGTACGCAATCTGACACAGAAGGCTGCGACAGGCTCAAAACCAGGAGGGCTCTCTGGCTCTGGTCTCAACCCTACACCAATCACAACTTCTGTAGATCCCGAAGTTGCCGACGCGAACTTCTTCTGTGATGTTTGGATGAACAATATGGTTTGTGGACGGACGACGACCAAGAAACTCTCCCCGATTAGTATGTGGAATGAAAGTTTCTCCTTGCAAGACCTGCCGCCCTTCGAAGTTTTGGAGATTGCAGTGTGGCGTGATAAGAAGAGTTCGAAGTCAACATATGTGGGTTCAACGACAATCGCACCAAACAATTTCCGTAGAGGGGTTGTTATTGATGCCGTGTTCCCAATACTGCTCCAAGGCGTAGGAAATAGAGATACGCAAGTCGGAGAAATGAAGCTGATGCTAAAAGTAGACGAGTAAGCCAAACCTGCTCTGTATGATTCGCGGCATCTAACCAGTTTCACATTGTATTAGAGAGCTCGTTTTGCCATTGCATCAGTATGGCCCAATCGTGAACGTGAGTTTTATTATACTGCTCTCCTCAGATTGAACTGTCCTGACACAGTCCTATTAGCTGTTTCGATCTCGAAATTCCTTGGATTGGTTGGATCTCTTCAAGGAACACCTCAATCTGACCTCTGTTCACAAGCAAGTACTGCATCTTGCGATTGCCAACAATACACTCGTTGAAGATATTCAAGAGTTGGTTGTGCGGGAGATTGCGAATAATACGCAATGTAGGTCAACTAATTCTTCCGCCTGCTTCTCAGCTCACATGTTTGAAAGCGTTACCAACTGTTTTCCGTGGCAATACACTCATGTCTAAGATGATGGAACTCTCTATGGCTCATTATGGGAAAGCATTCCTAGAGGCTAGCATTGGGCCTGTCCTGCGGCGTCTACTCAGTCAGAAAGTCACGATTGAGCGTGAAACACAGGGCAGTAACAGGGGAGCCAAAGACAAAGACGACAAAAACTCTGCGTTGCTTATCTATTGGTGCAAGGAGTTTTGGGACGGTATTTATGCTACCAGGGGTCAGTGTCCAGAGTGAGTCCCCAGCATATGTTCAATGCCTCTGAGACATCGAATCTCAATTCCATATAAAGGGAAATGCGATGTTTGTTCGAGTCCATTCGGAAGCTCGTTGAACAAGCCGTTCACAAGGCTGATTCGTTCGAGAAAGACCGAGAACTCCCATGGCAAAGTGTCTCGGCCTTCTGCTTCCTCAGGTTCATTGTACCTGCTATTCTAAACCCGCATTTATTCGGGCTTCATTGGGGTCAGTGAGCTTATGTCTGTCTTACCTTGATACTGACTATGGTTCTGCAACGAAGGTTCACCACCTGACAGCACTGCATTGACTTTGAAACAAATTGCCAGAGTCATGCAAAGTCTTGCCAATCTTAGTCTGGTATGTCTGTCATACAGGAGTGCAGAATGCTGTAAAGCACTAACATACATCTTCACCAAAGAAGGACGAAGATTCACGAGATGCTAAGGACTGGTTCTGTTTTAACAATCGGGAGGCGATGATAGACTATCTCTTCATCGTTTCGACACCTTCGCGCGAGACCGCGCATGCATCTTCTTCACGGCGAAATAGATCTGATCGAGCCCAGGTTACCCAAGCCATACACAAGCGAGCACTATCCAAGTCACTACTCGATCGTGAAGCCTTAGCTCTCCCTCCGCATCCCTTCGACGTTCCTCTCCAAATGGCCACCATTATCTCTGCCGTTATTCGTAGTCACAGAACTTTGAGTGAAAAGAAGGCGAAAGCCCTTGCGGAGAACAGAGATCTTTATGAGTTTTGTGTTCGCTGCTACGACGTGGAAAGGATCACCCTTGATCGCGTCGACTTCCTTGCAACGCATATGCGACCAGGCCCGAGGTCGAGGTCGCCATCTCCAGATTATAGCCTCAGTCCCATTGAACGCATTCCCACACCAGTTGGTGAGAGGTCATTTAGCAACTATCGGTCTTCCGCTAGACCGGCCACTGCCCCTACACAATCTGGAAGACGCCAATTTTCTCCCTTGCATTAACCGTTGTAATTTCCCTGCTTAATTTATCCTTCTTTCTCTTGTTGTGTATTCTTCGAATTGCGTTTTTTGTTTTGTCAACTCTGTGACTATGCAAATGTTCTGAATATGTACTACATGCATTTTTGTTTTATACAGGTAGGAGTAGGCAAGTAAGGTCCGTGGGGGAAAAGGAGTGTTGGTCAGTGCTCTGACGCCAGCACCGTTCCATATACCCAAAGAGAGGCAAAACAGGTGAACCGTATAGCAAAGAAAAAGTCTAAATGACAGCAAATGATTGTCCATAACGCGACTAGCAGTTTCACATCACATATCACAAAGCATTGTCAGGATTCCGAACCTGCGAGAATACAGTCAGTTACAGCGCAAATAATGAATGAAAATATTGCTGACCCCAAGAACAGGTCTGGAGTAGTCTTCCGAGTCGTCTATTCGATCGGTAGATATCTCCTCGTCATCTTTCAGTCGTTGAGTCAAAGTAGGATTCAACCGTTCGTCTGCAGAAGCTGGACTTTGAGGGAAGATGGGAGGGTTTGCCCCGCGGAAGGGACTCCGTGGGGGTGGAGCTGGAGGAGGACTGGGCGAGCGTGAAGGACCATTGCCAGAGTCTCCGCTGGAGTGGTGGAAGGATTGTAACAGCGGGTCATAGCTCCCACTGGCAGAGTGGTTAGCCATGGTCTCACTGGGATGTGGAGAGTGCATTGCACCAAGCGGTGGACTGGATGTTCTTGCAGGCATGTACCCATCCGGTCTGCCGACAGCAGAAGCTACTCCGTAATTCTGATATGGATTGAATGCCTCGTGCCCATGTGCAGAGTGATGGTCCAAAGTCCCTGACAACCGTCCACTTGGGATTGACCCTAGAGTAGATCGCTGCGTCATTGTATTTGGGGAGCTGCCGTGAGCTCTGGGATCGTCATCGTCGTCAAGTGGAGAACGGTTAAACCCAGCAGCCGCTAATGTCGCAGAAACAGCTGTGTCGTGTTCCGCTTGGAGACGGCGCCGTCGACGTCGAAGGAAGACAATAACAAATACCAGAATGGCTAGAGCAGCTAGACCAACCGCAGCGAAAACTCCAGCAACAGCGCCTGTGTTGCGCCAAAATCTGAGCCAGATGTATGAGCTCACGCACATTTATCAACAAAGCTAAGATCGACTCACGCAGCGCCACTTCCACCCGGATTATCGTCTGCATTCAGCGTCGGATTGGCTCCTATAGCCGTTACAGTGACTGGTTCGCCATTGCTGGTAGTGACATAGGTCGTAGTTATGTACGATGGTGTGGTAGTGACTACAACTCCAGCACTGTCAGTCGATACGATGACAACGGTTGTACTGAACGTGGATGCAGGCAAAGGATCAGGCCTGTTGGTCGTTGACTGGATCACAGTAACTGTGCCACCCTGAGTTGGTGTCGGGGTCACTTGCCGTGTGGTGTCTGCATCGCTCGTCGGTGAGGTAGTTGTAGTCGTCGTTGTCTCGCGAGATGTGGTCGTGTCCCGTGTGGTGGTGGTGTCAGACGTTGTGATGACAGTATCAGAGGTCGTAGGGGTGGTGGTGGTATCTGAAGTAGTCGGAGTATCCGAAGTGGTAGTGTCCGAAGTTGTGGTAGTATCCGAAGTTGTAGTGTCCGAGGTCGTAGTATCCGAAGTCGTCGATGTGTCGGACGTTGTGGGAGTATCCGAAGTGCTCACATCGGTAGTGGTCTCGGATGTAGTCTCAGACGTGGAAGTATCTGTGGAAGAAGGCTCTGACGTTGGTTCTGATGTGGGTGCAGTTGTAGGATCTGAAGTCGTACCAGTGGCCGACATGGTTGTGGAGTCAGTGGTCGAACTGAAAATTGCGCGCGTAAATATCGGTACATCGCTAGGAGTAATTCACATACGTTTCTGGCACACTCTCAGTATCCGCAGACGTGTCAGAAGTGGTTTCTGGCGTGGTAGTGGCAGTGGTGGCAGGAGTGGAGACCGTGCTATGTCCCAAAGCAGAATAAGCTGTATGTCGGTCAAGACAAGGCACACGACACGCACGTAGGAGAGTCTTCACTCGTCGACGTGTTTTCGGGCGCTGAAGTTGGCTCTGAAGTCTCAGGAGGTGTGGTGGTCGGTGTGGCTGTCGGTGTTGAAGACATGCAATGCAAGGAAAGGGAAAAGTAGAAAGGCTCAAACGCGGATGCGTATCAGTCAACAATCCTGAAATGCACTGTGATGGGGCAGAAATTAGACGTGCGTTTTTTTGAAGCGAGATCCAGGAATTATTGCAGATGGGAGCGAATGGCCTGCTGCTTAGGTACATGCGACTCCACCTGCAACCGTAAGACGAAGTAGAAATCCTTACCTTTATTACACAAAGCAATAAGGTAGTAAGTATAGATGTAGCGTTCTCAGTCCTCCAGCATGTCGTCGTTGGCTGCACCAAGTCGAAGGGGACTGAGCACCGTGAGAGAAGCAGAGAAAGTCCAGAGGCAACGGAACCCTAACCCCGGATGGAAATGATGCTGTGTACGGTGCCGTGACCTGACGCGTTAGTGCTCCCCTCTCACTAGAACCACGATGATAGTCACAGCCGACAGGACGGAAGAGACGAAGGCCAGCAAGGCTGAGATAGCAGCGCAGGACAGTCGAGCTGGTCCCTCTCACGAAATCCTAGACGACCCACCGCCCGCGTTTGAGGACATTGCCGAAGACGGGCATCTACTTGCCGACTACCCAGCGCAGCCACGGCCAGAGGATGCTCCGCCAGAGTTCTCGCATTACCCGGCGGATTACTTTACCGTAGGAGGAGGTGATGTGGTGTCTCACGATCCGCATTTGAACACGGATGGTAGGTTCCTAGCTTGCGCCACAGCATTGCTCGGTCTCTGATCAGGTATCCTCCTCCCAGGCGAGGCGTTGTATCGATTCCTTCTAGAGCATGCCAACACAAGGCCTCAATTCATGCTCAACTGCAAAGGGACACACCAAGAACGAAGGACAAGGCAGGTTTCTCAAACTGTGAATGGCCAAACAACGACCAAGATCGAGCATTACTCTGAGGTGCGCGCATCCATTCACTTTCTCCAGGCTTTCGAGCGCTGATTAGCCTCTAGACGGTAACAGATTTCGACTTCTGTGTAGATATCTTGTATGTCATGGATCAACGACTGACACACTTCACTATTTCGGACAATGAACCTGCTTATCGAGGCAAGTCCTATAAAGAAATAATGACGTTCAAGGGCTTGCGTAAAGCACAACGCAAAGAATGTCGAGAAACCAAGAAGTGGGCGGAAGAACGGAGAGATAGAGGCTTACCACCGTGGGTTCCCTTAGCGTCCAACTCGGAATGGGATCATGCGATGGTAAATGTTGTAGGTGACGGCGTGTACTCTTCTACGAAGACAGTGAGGGAATGGGCAGACGAGTATTGCCGGAGTCCAAAACTGCTGAAGGAGTTCGTATATGAGAAGGTATGTCCATTTCCTGAGAACTATGTCAGGACCCCATCTTATTCGCTTCATCAGGTGGTTTATGGATGGAATCTACAAGACCTTGAATACCAAATCAAGGACGCTATCATGAAAAATACCTTTTATCAGGGGGAACTGTTGGTGGAATTCAAGACACACGCTGCAGCCATTTATGTTCGACCAGACAACCGTCTGTCCAGAGCTCTCTCCAATACATGGATCCAAGTACTACTATGGATCACACTTATTTACCCCTTCGTGTGGCTCTTCAAACGACTGCATCGTCTCGGGGGAGGGAAATATGCAGTAGTGGGCGGCGCATATGCATTAAAGCGCTGGGTACCTACCGAGCCTTCTCAGAACACTATCAGTGCTCCCGACGGCACATCGAGACGTCTCGAAGGGTTTGACGAGAATGACTGGTTTCGACATTGGCAGCCTACTATCTTAAAAGCGGTGGAACGTCGATACCAGTCTTTCACACCTATTTATCAGCCGTCAGTGAGTGCAGATGGCTCCAATGTGATACCACCA
>Ga0247730_1000652_pt1 | contig 23470 bp, 24 predicted proteins | sample UWRJL073202C2_FD_180959 | JGI IMG/M metagenome (GOLD analysis project Ga0247730, IMG submission 180959) | Plant litter microbial communities from Arlington Agricultural Research Station in Wisconsin, United States - UWRJ-L073-202C-2 | ecosystem: Environmental > Terrestrial > Plant litter >... | reverse complement strand
AGCTGCTCGCGGATCGCGGCGGCGTGCGCGGTGCCCGTGACGACGTGGATCCGCTCGGCGGGGATCAGGTCGTTGAGCCGGTCCCACGTCTGCTGCAGCAGCGAGCGGCCCGAGCCGTCGAGGTCGAGCAGGAACTTGGGCCGGGACGCCCTCGACAGGGGCCAGAGGCGGGTGCCGGCCCCTCCGGCGGGGATCACGGCGTGGAACGAGTCGAGATTCTCTGAGGACGTCACGCGCGCCATCCTAACGAGGGGCGGGGGCCGGTGACGACGTCGGTTCGGGCACGGGGACGGTGGCGGTGGGCTCACCGATCGTGACGGTGCGGGAGTCGAGCGACACGACGGCGCTGACGGCGTTGTGGTCCGACACGACGGGCTTGGTGTACCGGCCGTTCGTGATCCGCACGAGCTGCTCCCACGAGTCGACGTCGAACTCGGGCGTGACCCAGACGTGGTCGATGTGCGCTCCCGAGGCCGGCACGTCGGTGCTGAAGGTGTGCCCCGTGTTGATGCGGGCGTTGGTGACGTCCTGCGTGAGCAGCTCGGCGTCACCGAACCCGGCGGCCCGCATCTTGACCCCCGGCGCATCCTGGTCCCGGTGCGAGCCGGAGTTGAAGTCTCCGGCGTAGATCATGGGTTTGTCGGTGTCGTTGATCAGGGCCATCTGGGCCAGCGTCCGGTCGAGCTCGCGGGCGCGGCGGGCGTTGGCCGCTCCGCTCTTGCCGTTGTCGAGGTGGACGTCGACGTAGTAGAAGACGCGGTCGGTGGCCTTGACCCGGAACTTGGCCCACGTCGTGTCGCGGCTGTCGCCGACGTCGAAGTTGCCGCCGCTGATCTGCTCGAACAGCTGGGGCCGGTAGAAGATGTAGCGGGCCTTGGCGCCTCCCTCGGCCCGCACGAACTGCTGCGTGCCGCCCGAGAAGATCGAGTTGGTCACCGCCCCGACGCGGACCCCGCCGGACTCCTGGAGGCCGAACATGTCGACGCCGTTGGCGTTGAGCACCTGCGCCATGACCCGCGCCCGACCGGCGTAGCCGCCGCACTTCTCCGAGCACACGTTCCAGGTGGCCACCTTGAACGAGGACTCCCGCACCCCGGTCCGGAACGAGACGGGTGCGGAGAACGCCCCGAGCTGCTCGCCGTTGACCGGGCGCACCTGCATCCAGTACGTCGTGGCGGGCCGCAGCCCCTTGGCGACGAACTCGCTGGCAGCCGCGACCGTGCGGACGGTGGTGGGCTCCTTCGTGAACGTCTTGTCGCGGGCGATCGTGACGTCGAACTGGCGGGCGTTCTCGACGTCCTTCCAGGTGGCCCTGAAGCCGTTGGCCGACGCGGCCTTCACCGCGAGGTCGCGCAGCTCGCCGGGCATCAACGTGAAACGGCCCGTGCGCGACGACCTGACCTCGCCCTCGCGCACCGCGTCGACGCGGTAGAAGCGGTCGACACCGGGGGTCGTCGCGGCGAGGTCGGAGACCGTGAGCTGGGTGCCCTTGGCCGGGACCGTGGTGCTGACGGCCGTCGTGAGCGCGCGGTCGTCGCCGACCTTGACGACGTAGGAGTCGACGTCGTCGGAGCCGGCCCAGTCCAGCTCGACGCTCGTGGGCGACAGGGGGGTGGCGGAGATGTCGCGCGGTGGGTCCAGCCGGTGGTGGTCGGCATAGGTGACCGCGAGGCCACCGCCGAGCGCGGCCACCAGCAGCGCGCTGACGACGACGATCAGGAGGCGGCGCCGATCACGCCTCCTGCGGCGGCCGGCGATGCGCCTGGGTGCGGCGGATCGCTCGGAGGAGTCAGCACGCCGACGCGGGGGAGCGATCCTTCTTCGGGTGGCGACGGCAGAACTCCAGGAACGGGCGGACGGGGCGACCCAATCCTATGTCGGTCGCCACCTGATCGCCCACCCGCGACCGGACAACTCAGCCGATTCTCACGTCCACGATGATCGGGCTGTGGTCGGACGGGATGGGCTTGACCATCTTGCCGTCCGGGCCGAGCAGTGCGTGGTTGTACCAGCCGTCGACGCGCACCTTCCACGGGTCGACCCAGACCTTGTCGATGTGGTTGCCCCACCGGACGCTGGTCACGGGATCGGTCTTGAAGCCGTTGTAGCTGCTCTGGTGCTGGCCCGAGACGTTGCGCGCCAGGTCGAAGGCGTCGTAGAACTTGGTGGCCTGCATCGGCGGACGGACCGAGTCGCTGGGCTTGGACTCGCGGTGCGAGTTGAAGTCGCCGGCGTAGATGACGGGCAGGCCCTTGACGTTGGTCTGCTGGATGGTGGTCAGCATCTGCTGGATCTCGGAGCGTCGGTAGTCGGTGGTCGCCTTGGTCTTGCCGCTGACGGTGTGGACGTCGACCATCATGAAGCTGCGGCCGGTCGAGCGCTCGACGAGCTCGGCCCAGACCGCGTAGCGGCAGCCGCCGCCGTGGCGGCCGAGGAAGACGACGCCCGTGGGCAGGCCGATCTCGGACGTCTGCCGGCACGTGCCGTTGGCGTCGAACGTGGACGTCGGCTTCGGGCCGGGGGCCAGGTCGAACCGTGCGGTGCTGTAGTACAGCCGCTTGGCGCTGTAGTAGATCGCCTCGGCGTAGCCGGCCGGCGGCGGGACGTTGAGCTTGCCGGCCTCCTGCATCGCGATGACGTCGGCACCCGAGGAGGTGATGCGCTCGAGCGCACTGGTCTGGCGAGACAACGGCCACGAGTAGGGGGTGGACCCGATCTGGTCGCAGACCTCGCTGCAGAGGTTGTACGTCATGATGCGGACGGGCATCAGGTTGGTCGCCGGCCCGGGACGCAGGATCGTGGTGCGGCCGACCGTCGCCGACTTGGCGCCGTGCTTCTTGCCGTTGACCCCGCGGACCTGGACGTAGTAGTCCTTGCCCCGGATGAGCTTCTTGATCGTCGTCTTGCTCGACTTCTGCACGTACTTCGTGGCGTTCTTCATCGAGTACGAGCGCGACACGAAGATCTCGTACTTCTTGGCGTAGCGCGCATCCGGCCAGTCCAGCGCCAGGGCCGTGCGGTTGGTGTTGCGGTCGTAGTCGGCCTTGACGAACGACACCAGGCCGACCTTGCTCGGCGTCTTCGTCGCAGCACCGGCGGGTTGGGCCTGGAGTCCGGCGACGACGAGGAGGCCGACGAGGACGGCGGCGAAGGATCTGCGCATGGGAGCACCTTAAAGGGTTGGCGTCAGGCTGTACGTCACGATCTGGTCACACCGGGCGCCGTCGGTGCCGCGCCGCGCGAGATGCGGCCCATGCTGACAACGATGCTGGTGGGGAAGCGACCCGTCACCGGGCCGACCAGTCATCCGAGGATAAACGACGAACCGCGCTTCGCGAAGGACCCGGGCGACATGCGTAGGCTCCTGACCGTGGAAGTACTCGCCGAGGTCGTCCGTTCGGGGCTCGTGGAGAGCCGTCATCGAGGGGTCGCCGTGCGCGTCGATCCGACGGGGGAGGTCGTCTGGTCGCTCGGCGACCCCGGCACCGTGATCTTCCCGCGATCGGCCAACAAGCCGATCCAGGCGCTGGGCATGCTCCGCGCCGGGCTGCCGCTCGACGGCCGTCTGCTGGCGATCGCGTCGGCGAGCCACTCGGGGGAGCCGTTCCACCTCGAGGCGGTGCGGGAGATCCTCACGCTGGCGGGCCTCGACGAGTCGGCACTGCAGACGCCGCCGTCGTACCCGCTCGACCCGCGGGTGCGCGACGACGTCCTGCGTGCCGGCGGTGACCGGGCACCGATCTTCATGGACTGCTCCGGCAAGCACGCCGCGATGCTGCTGACCTGCGTCGTCAACGACTGGGACACCGCGACGTACCTCGATCCGGATCACCCGCTCCAGCGCGTCGTCACCGACACGTTCACCGAGCTGACCGACGGCCCGCCCTCGGTGATCGGCACGGACGGGTGCGGGGCGCCGCTGCTGGCGACGCCGCTGCAGCAGCTGGCCCGGGCGATCGGCCGGATCGCGCAGGAGCCCGGCGGCTCCCACGGCGCGCGGCTCGTCGACGCCCTGCGGGCCCACCCCGACCACGTCAGCGGCACGCACCGGGCCGAGCTCGACCTCATGAGGGCGTTCCCCGGCCTGGTGGCCAAGTCCGGTGCCGAGAGCGTCTACGTCGTGGTGCTGCCCGACGGGTCGGCGTTCGCGCTGAAGATCGAGGACGGTGCCGAGCGGCCCCTCTACGTCGTGATGCACCGCATGCTCGAGCTGGCCGGACTCGACGGTGCGGTGCTGCACGACCGTCCGGAGGTGCTGGGCGGCGGGCGGCCCGTCGGCGAGGTGCGCACGACGTTCTGACCGCGATGCCAGGCGCGTGACGAGCCTCGCAAACTCCTCTGCTTGCATTTGCTAACTTTTGCAAGCAGACTGGAGGCATGGCCAAGCTGAGCATGCAGAAGACCGTCGAAGGACTCGGCGACTACCTGCGTGAGCAACGGGGCCAGGCGCAGATGTCGCTTCGCCAGCTCGCCGAGCTGACGGACGTGTCCAATCCGTACCTCAGCCAGATCGAGCGCGGGCTGCGTCGGCCGTCGGCAGAGGTCCTGCAGCAGATCGCCAAGGCGCTGCGGATCTCGGCCGAGTCGCTCTACGTCCGCGCCGGGATCCTCGACGCCGACGAGAGCGGGGCCCGCATGGTCGAGGACGCCATCGCCCTCGACCCGCGGCTCACCGAGCGGCAGAAGAGCGCACTGCTCGACATCTACCGCTCGTTCGTCGGGACCGACGAGGCCACCGACACCGAGCTGGTCACGACCGTGACCGCAGCCAACCAGGACACTGCCCCCAACCAGGAGGATGCATGACCATCACCGACACCATCACGACGCAGGTCAAGGCCATCGTCGACGACGTCCGCGGCCTGCCCGAGACGCTCAAGAAGATCGACGTCGCCGATCTGCAGAAGCAGGCCCAGGGCTTCGCCCTGACCGCCGTCGGCACCGCCACCAGCACGTACGCCGACCTCGCCAAGAAGGCCAAGGGCCTGACGGTCGACGACCTCAAGAAGTCGGCCGACGACTTCCTCGACAAGGCCGAGGACAGCGTCGAGGACGTGGTCGAGGACGTCACGAAGCAGGCCAAGGGCTTCGCCGCCGACGCGCAGAAGCTCGCGTTCGACTACGTGTCGGTCGCCAAGGCGCAGGTCACCAAGGTGACCTCGAAGGCGCCGACGACGGTGCGCACGGCGGCCGAGACGGTCGACACGACCGTGAAGAAGACCCCCGAGCCGGCCAAGAGAGCCCCGGCCAAGAAGGCACCCGCCGCCAAGAAGGCCCCGGCCAAGAAGGCACCCGCCGCCAAGAAGGCCCCGGCCGCGAAGAAGGCCCCGGCCGCGAAGACCACGCCGAGCGCCGCCGCCCGCACGACCGCGACCGCCGCGAAGAAGACGACGGCCAAGACGGCTCCCGCCAAGAAGTCCTCGCCGAGCGCCTGACGACCATCACGGAAGAGGCGGACCCCCGACGGGGGTCCGCCTCTTCTGCGTCCCGGTAGCCTTCGGGCATGTTCGAAGTGCAGGGTGGCCTGCTGATGATCCTGTCGATCGCGCTGTTCGCCGCCAAGGGGTTCGCGTTGGTCGACTGCGTCGCGCGCCGCTCCTCGCAGTTCTCCGCGCTCGACACCCTGCCCAAGCAGACCTGGTTGATCCTTCTCGGACTGGCCGTCCTGGCCCACGTGCTGTTCTGGTACCCGCTGGGCCTCCTCAACCTGCTGGGGACGGTCGCGGCGCTGGTGTACCTCGCCCAGGTGCGCGGCTCGATCGCTCGCTGAGTCCCGGCCTGCCCGGCGTCAGCGCGGACGGGCGGGATGCAGCCACCGCGTGACGATGCGGCGCAGGTCCGCCAGGTCGGTGTCGGGGTCGACCTCCGGGTGGGTCGCACGGACCGAGCGGTGGGCGACCACGAGCCCTCCGAGCCAGCGGGCGACGTCGCCGGCGTGCAGCTCGGTGTCGACGTCGCGCGCCGTGATGGCCTCGAGCGTCAGCGTCGTCAGGGTCCGCTCGACGTCGGGGTCGAGGGCGCGGGTCGGGTCGGTCGCGAGCCGTTCGACGAGGTCGAGGAGCTGGTCCCAGGCGGAGTCCATGCTGGGAGCCTAGTGGGACCGGGACTAGAACACCTGTTCGATCAGGCGTAGGCTCGGCCCATGTCGGACTTCTTCCAGGGATCGCTCCTCGACACCGACCAGCCAGCGGCCATCGGTCCGCTCGACGACGTGCGCCGCACGGTGCTGTCCGGCGGAGCCTGGGTCGATGCGAGGCCGGGATGGGTCAGCGGGTCCGACGAGCTCTTCCTGCGCCTGCAGGCCGAGGTGCCCTGGAAGGCCGAGCGCCGCGAGATGTACGACCGGGTCGTCGACGTGCCGCGGCTGCTGGCGTTCTACGGTGCGCGCGACCCGCTCCCCGATCCGCTGCTCGACGACATGCGCGACCGGCTCAGCGCGCACTACGCCGAGGAGCTGGGGGAGCGGTTCGTCACGGCGGGTCTGTGCCACTACCGCGACGGCCACGACAGCGTCGCCTGGCACGGAGACCGCATCGGCCGCAGCCGCGACGAGGACACCATGGTCGCGATCGTCTCGATCGGTGCCGCTCGCCGGCTGTCGCTGCGACCCCGCGGCGGCGGCGAGCAGATCGGGTTCTCCCTCGGCCACGGCGATCTCGTCGTGATGGGCGGCTCGTGCCAGCGCACGTGGGACCACGCGATCCTCAAGACCGCCCGCCCGGTGGGACCGCGCATCAGCATCCAGTTCCGCCCCCGCGGCGTCCTCTGACCCGGGGCGGTGCGCTGGCCACCCTTCGAGCGAAGAGGCGGTGGCTCAGCCACCTTTCCGCTGCCGCACAGGTGGCTGAAGCACCGGCTCCACAGGTTTACCCGTCGTGGCGACGATCCACAGGCGAGCCTTCCGGCGCTGGTCGGGCCGGACCGACCGAGGCTGCACTGGTGCGATGGCACCCAGACCCCGCATCCCCGACCACCTGCGTCACCGTCCGTTCTCCCGGAAGGAGGCGCTTGCGGCAGGCATGAGCTCCCGGCAGCTCGACAGCTCCTACCTCGTGCGTCGGTTCCCCCGCGTGTACGCCCACCGGGAGCTCGTGATGACCGACGCCGACTGGATCGCCGGCGCTGATCTGAGCATGCCCGACCGCGCGCAGCTCAGTCACGTGTCACGGATCCAGGCGTTGGGCCTCGACATCGGAGAGGTCCTGCCGGTGCACTTCACGGTGGTCGGCGATCTGCACCTGGCTGTCGACGGCATCTTCCTGCACCGCACGGAGCTCCTCCCGCCGCTGGACGAGGTCGGCGTCACGCCGGCCGCTGCCTTCGTCCAGTACTGCGCGACGGCCACGTTGATCGACGCCGTGAAGGTCGGCGACTGGCTGCTCCACGGTCGACACATGACGGCCCTCGAGGTGGCCGAGCTCGCCGAGAGCCAGCGGTGGCGGCCGGGAGCGCCTCAGGCGAGGCGCGTGCTGCCGCTCCTGGACGCGGGGTCGAGGTCGGTGAAGGAGTCCGAGCTCCGCGTGCGAGTCGAGTTCGCCGGCCTCCCGCGGCCCGAGGTCAACGTGCGGCTCGACGTCGACGGCGAGCTGATCGGCATCGGCGACCTCCTGCTGCGGTGCGTCATGCTGGTGCTGGAGTACGAGGGGCGCCAGCACGCCGAGAGCGTGCGGCAGTTCAACCGGGACATTCACCGGTACGCATCGTTTCGTCGTCACCTCGTCGAGTACCTGCAGATCACCCAGGAGATGCTCGACAGGCCCAAGGTCATGGTGCGACGGGTCCACGTTCGGATGACCGAGCTGGGCTACGACGGACCGGCGCCGGTGTTCGGGCGTCGCTGGGACAGTCTGGACGCGCCGATCGCCGTCACGACACGCCGATGGCGGTGACCCAGCCACCTTTCCGTCGTCGGAAACGTGGGTGAGGCACCGCCATCAGCTGGGACAGGTGGCTGAACCACCGCCCCGGGGGGTTACTTCTTGCCGCGGTTGGCGCGGTTGCGCTCGGTGGCGTCGAGGATGATCTTGCGGATGCGCACCGACGACGGCGTGATCTCCACGCACTCGTCCTCGCGGCAGAACTCCAGCGACTGCTCCAGCGACAGCTTGCGCGGCGGGACCAGCTTCTCGAACTCGTCGGCGTTGGACCGGACGTTCGTCTGCTTCTTCTCACGGACGATGTTGATGTCCATGTCGTCGGCGCGGGAGTTCTCGCCGACGATCATGCCCTCGTAGACCTCGGTGGCCGGCTCGATGAACAGCGTGCCGCGCTCCTGGATGTTGGTCATGGCGTACGACGTCGCGGCGCCGGAGCGGTCGGACACGAGGGAGCCCGAGGCGCGGGTCTGGATGTCGCCGGCCCACGGCTCGTAGCGCTCGAACGTCTGGTGGGCGATGCCCGTGCCGCGCGTCTCGGTCAGGAACTGCGTGCGGAAGCCGATCAGGCCACGCGCCGGGACGATGAACTCCATGCGGACCCAGCCGGTGCCGTGGTTGACCATCTGCTCCATGCGGCCACGGCGGACGGCCAGGAGCTGCGTGATGGCGCCGAGGTACTCCTCGGGGGCGTCGATCGTCAGGCGCTCCATCGGCTCGTGCAGCTTGCCGTCGACCTCGCGGGTGACGACCTGCGGCTTGCCGACCGTGAGCTCGTAGCCCTCGCGACGCATCTGCTCGACGAGGATGGCCAGCGCCAGCTCGCCACGGCCCTGGACCTCCCAGGCGTCGGGACGCTCGGTGTCGACGATCTTGATCGACACGTTGCCGATGAGCTCGCGGTCGAGGCGGTCCTTGACCAGGCGGGCCGTGACCTTCGTGCCCTTCTCGCGGCCGGCCAGCGGCGACGTGTTGGTGCCGATCGTCATCGAGATGGCCGGCTGGTCGACCGTGATGAGCGGCAGGGCGACGGGGTTCTCGGGATCGGCGAGCGTCTCGCCGATCGTGATGTCGGGGATGCCGGCGATCGCGACGATGTCGCCGGGGCCGGCGCTCTCGCCGGGGACGCGCTCGAGCTCGTTGGTGATCAGCAGCTCGGTGATCTTGACCCGCTCGGTCGTGCCGTCGTGCTTCATCCACGCGACCTGCGAGCCCTTCTTGAGAGTGCCCTGGAAGACGCGGACCAGCGCGAGGCGGCCGAGGAACGGCGACGCGTCGAGGTTGGTGACGTGGGCCTGCAGCGGCGCGCCCTCGGTGTACTCGGGGGCCGGGACCGCGTCCATGATGGTCTGGAACAGCGGGATCAGGTTCTCGCTGTCGGGCAGTCCGCCGTCCTCGGGCTTGTTGAGCGAGGCGCGGCCGGCGCGGGCCGAGGCGTAGACGACCGGGAAGTCGAGCGCGTCCTCGCTGGCGCCGTCCTCGAGCAGGTCGAGGAACAGCTCGTAGGTCTCGTCGACGACCTCGGAGATGCGGGAGTCGGGGCGGTCGACCTTGTTGACGACCAGGACGACCGGCATCTTGGCCGCGAGGGCCTTGCGGAGCACGAACCGGGTCTGGGGGAGCGGGCCCTCGGACGCGTCGACGAGCAGGATGACGGCGTCGACCATCGACAGGCCGCGCTCGACCTCGCCACCGAAGTCGGCGTGACCGGGGGTGTCGATGATGTTGATCGTGACGCCGCCCTCGGGAGCACCCGGGCCGTTGTAGCGGACCGCGGTGTTCTTCGCGAGGATCGTGATGCCCTTCTCGCGCTCGAGGTCGCCGGAGTCCATGGCGCGTTCGGCCAGCTGGTGGTGCTCGTCGAAGCTTCCCTGCTGCTGGAGCATGGCGTCGACGAGTGTCGTCTTGCCGTGGTCGACGTGGGCGACGATTGCGACGTTGCGCAGGTCGGAGCGAATGGGCATGCGAAAAGAGTCCTCAGCGTGGGGGAATTGCTCCCGACAGTCGGGGAGCCTGCCCATTCTACGGGGCGACGTCCCGCGCCGACGAATCGCGTAACCTGCAGGTCATTGTGACGTAGCAAACATTTCATGTGAGCAAAGGTTGCATCAGCGTTATGATTATCCGGTGACCACGACACCCGACGACCTCTACGACGCGCTGGAGGACTTCCTGATGCGTCTCATGAACGTCAAGGAGTCCGAAGGCGTCGACGCGCTGGTCGAGCTCGATCTGTCGTTCTCGCAAGCACGCACGTTGTTCCTGCTGGCCAAGGCCGACGACCCCATGCCCATCCACGCCATCGCCGAGGCCATCGGTCTCTCGGTGGCCGCGGCGGGCCGCAACGTCGACCAGCTGGTGCACCTCGACGTCGTCGAGCGGCGCGAGAGCACGACCGACCGCCGGGTCAAGCTCGTGTCGCTGACGCCGATCGGCGAGAAGCTCGCCTCGCAGCACGTCGAGGCGAAGCGCGACTCCCTCAGGGCCTTCGCCCACGACCTGCCCACCGACCAGCGCGACCAGCTGCACCGCGCGCTGTCCCACATCCTCGCGGGCGACGTCCTTCGCCCGCCCACCGACCAGGAGAAGTGCCTATGACCAGCCAGGACTCACCGCCCGAGATCGAGTATCCCGAGAAGATCGACGGGGCGGTCCTGAAGATCGCCGGCGTCGTCGTCCTCGGTGCCATCATGTCGATCCTCGACATCACCGTCGTCAGCGTCGCCCTGCCGACGTTCCAGGACGTCTTCGACGCGAGCTACGCGACCGTCGCCTGGACCATGACGGCCTACACGCTGGCCCTGGCCACCGTGATCCCGCTGACCGGCTGGGCCGCCGACCGGTTCGGCACCAAGCGGCTCTACCTGGCCGCGCTGTTCCTCTTCACGGCGGGCAGCGTGCTGTGCGCGCTGGCCTCGTCGGTCGAGATGCTGGTCGTCTTCCGTGTCCTGCAGGGTCTCGGCGGCGGCATGCTGATGCCGCTGGGCATGACGATCCTGACCCGCGCCGCGGGCCCGGACCGCATCGGCCGCCTCATGGCGGTCCTCGGCATCCCGATGCTGCTGGGCCCCATCGCCGGCCCGATCCTGGGCGGCTGGCTCATCGACATCGCCTCGTGGCACTGGATCTTCCTGATCAACCTGCCGATCGGCATCGCCGCGCTCGTGTACTCCCAGCGCGTGCTCCCCAAGGACGCGCCGAGCCCGACCGAGCGGTTCGACTTCATGGGCATGCTGCTGCTGTCGCCCGGCCTGGCCCTGTTCCTGTTCGGCGTCTCCTCGATCGCCGAGGGCGGCGAGGGAGCCTCCTTCGGCCCGCGGGTGTGGCTGTCGGCCACGATCGGCGTCCTGCTGATCATCTCGTTCGTGTTCCACGCGCTGCGCACCGAGAAGCCGCTGATCGACCTGCGGCTGTTCCGCAACCGCCGCCTGACGATCGCCACGGTCTCGATGTTCGTCTTCATCATCGCGTTCATGGGCGCGGGGCTGCTGTTCCCGTCGTACTTCCTGCAGGTGCGCGGCGAGACGACGCTCATGGCCGGTCTGCTCATCGCCCCCCAGGGCATCGGCGCCATGATCACGATGCCGATCGCCGGCATCCTCGCCGACAAGGTCCCGATCGGTCGCACCGTCCCGGTGGCGCTGCTGGTCATGGCGGCCGGCTTCTTCGCCTTCACGCAGGTCACGGCCGACACGTCCTACTGGGTCCTGTGCGGTGCGCTGTTCGTGATGGGACTCGGCATGGGCGGCACGATGATGCCGATCATGACGTCGGCGCTGCAGTCGCTGACCAACCACGAGGTCGCCCGTGGCTCGACGATCGTCAACATCGTGCAGCAGATCGGCGGCTCGATCGGCACGGCCGTGCTCTCCGTGGTCCTGACCAACCAGCTGACGTCGACCCCCGGCCCGGACGACACGAACCCGCTGGAGTTCATGGCCGACGGCTTCGGCGCGACGTTCATGGTCGCGTTCGTGCTGGTCCTGCTGGCCCTGATCCCGGTGGCGTTCCTGCCCCGGAAGAAGGAGGCGTCGCACTTCCTCGACGACGAGGACGGCGTCACGCCGCCGCCGGTCATGATGCACTGATCGCACCAGCGTGACGACGGCCCCACCGGGATCCCGGTGGGGCCGTCGTCGTGTGAGCCGGACCACTAGGTTGGTGCCATGCCAGCCACACGCTCCAGCACCGTCGACGGGATGCTCCGGCGCAGCGCCGCACGGCATCCCGACCGGACGGCCCTGCTGTTCGCCGACCGCACCTGGACCTACGCCGAGCTCGACGCCGCCGTCAGCCGCGCCGCGCAGACGCTCCTCGACCTGGGCCTCCAGCACGGTGACCGCGTCGCGACCTACGGCCGCAACTCCGACGCCTACCTGCTGGCGTACCTCGGCTGCGCGCGTGCGGGGCTCGTGCACGTCCCGATCAACTACGCGTTGACGGGCGACGAGCTGGCCTACCTCGTCGACGACTCAGGGAGCCGTGCGGTCCTGGTCGACCCGACGCTGCGGCCGGCGCTGGACGCGTCGGGCGTCCGGGTCGAGCTGGTCCTGCCGCTGCGCGACGCCGACGACTCCCTCCTCGCGCGGGCCGCCGACGGCCCCGTCCCGACGATCGACGCCGACGTCGTCGACACCGACCTGGTCCAGCTGCTCTACACGTCCGGGACGACGTCCCGGCCCAAGGGCGCGATGATGACGCACCGCGCGCTGGTGCACGAGTACATCTCGTCGATCGTCGCGCTCGACTACACCGAGGCCGACGAGCCGCTGCACCCCATGCCGCTGTACCACTCGGCCGGCATGCACGTGTTCCTGCTGCCCTACCTGGCGGTCGGCGCGACGAACCACCTGATGGAGACGCCGGACATCCCCGAGATCCTTCGACTGGTCGAGGAGCGGTCGCTGCGGTCGCTGTTCCTCGCGCCGACCGTCTGGGTCCCGCTGTCGCAGCACCCGGACTTCGCGACGCGCGACCTCAGCAGCCTGCGCAAGGCGTACTACGGCGCGTCGATCATGCCGCAGCCCGTCCTGCTCCGCCTGCAGGACGCGTTGCCCGACCTCGGCTTCTGGAACTGCTTCGGCCAGTCGGAGATCGGTCCGCTGGCCACGGTCCTGCGTCCCGAGGAGCACACCGACCGGTCCGAGTCGTGCGGGCGGGCGGTGCTGTTCGTCGAGGTCCGGGTCGTCGGCGACACCGGCGCCGACGTCCCGGCCGGCGAGGCGGGCGAGGTCGTGTACCGCTCGCCGCAGCTGTGCGAGGGCTACTGGAACAAGCCCGACGAGACCGCCGAGGCGTTCCGCGACGGCTGGTTCCACTCCGGCGACCTCGTGCGGGTGGACGAGCAGGGGTACCTGACGGTCGTCGACCGCATCAAGGACGTCATCAACACCGGTGGCGTCCTGGTCGCGTCCCGCGAGGTCGAGGACGTGCTCTACACGCATCCGGCGGTCGCCGAGGTCGCGGTCGTCGGGACGCCCGACGACCGGTGGATCGAGGCCGTCACGGCCGTCGTCGTCGCGAAGGCACCGGTCACGGCCGACGAGCTCATCGCCCACGCCCGGGCCAGCCTCGCGGGGTTCAAGGTGCCCAAGAGCATCCACCTCGTCGACGAGCTGCCGCGCAACCAGTCGGGCAAGCTGCTCAAGCGCGTGCTGCGCGAGGACCTGGAGAGGGGTGACCGATGAGCACGATGTTCCTGGAGGACTTCAGCGCCGGGCAGACGTTCCGCACGCAGGGGCGGACCGTCACGGAGGCCGACGTCGTGGGGTTCGCGGCGACCACGTGGGACACCAACGAGGTGCACACCGACGCCGTGACCGCCGCCGAGGGACGATTCGGCGAGCGCATCGCGCACGGGCTGCTCGGGATGTCGTTCGCGATGGGCCTGGCGTCGCGGCTCGGCATCTTCGAGGGCAGCTCGGTCGCGCTGCTGGGCGTCGAGGAGTGGCGGTTCCTGGCCCCGATCCGCTTCGGCGACACCATCACGTGCGAGGTCGAGATCGTCGGCGTCCGGCGCACCAGCGCGGGCGACACCGGGGTCCTCGACCGCCGGTTCACGCTGTCCAACCAGGCGGGCGAGACCGTGCAGACCGGTCGCATCCCGCTGATGGTCAGGGCGCGGGGCTGACGGATCAGCCCTCGCGGTGCACCTTGTGCGCCGCGGCCTGCGCGATCGGCTTGATGACCATCAGGTCGACGTTGACGTGCGCGGGACGGGTGGCGACCCACACGATCGCGTCGGCGACGTCCTCGGCCACCAGCGGGTTGCGGACACCGGCGTAGACGGCGTCGGCCTTGGCCTCGTCGCCGCCGAACCGGTTGAGCGAGAACTCGTCGGTGTGCACCATCCCGGGGGCGATCTCGGTGACCCGGACGGGTCGGCCGTTGAGCTCGAGGCGCAGCGTCTCGGTCATCGCGGCGACACCGTGCTTGGCCGCGGTGTACCCGCCGCCTCCCTCGTACGTGATGTGCCCCGCGGTCGAGCCCAGGTTGACGAGGGTGCCGGCGCCGCTGGCGACGAGGGCCGGCAGCAGGGCCTTGGTGACGAGCAGCGTGCCGATGACGTTGACCTCGTACATCCGTCGCCAGCCGTCGGGATCGCCCGCGGAGACGGGATCGGTGCCGATCGCCCCGCCGGCGTTGTTGAGCAGCAGGTCGAGGGTCGGGCCGACGGCCTCGGCGAGCGCGGCGACCTGCGCCTCGTCGGTGACGTCGCACGTCACGGCGGTCCCGCCGATCTCGGCTGCGAGGGCCTCGATGCGGTCGGTGCGGCGAGCGACGCAGAACACGTCGAACCCCTGGGCGGCGAGGGCGCGGGCGGTGGCGGCGCCGATGCCGCTGCTGGCTCCGGTGACGACGGCGGTGGGCATGCGTCCATCGTCCCAGACCCGCGCACGGGCGGGGCGCGCAGCACCTGCGGCGACAGAGTGGGCGGCGGGTGCGACCATGGAGGCGGAAAGGCGGGTGCACATGCTCAGGCGAATCGCGATGCTCTCGGCTCACACCTCGCCGCTCGAGCAGCCTGGCGACGGTGACGCCGGCGGCATGAACGTCTACGTGCTCGAGCTGTCGCGCCAGCTGGCCGCGCGGGGCATCGAGGTCGAGATCTTCACCCGCGCCACGTCGCGGCACCAGCCGGCGGTCGTCGACGTCGAGCCGGGCATCCTCGTGCACCACGTCGCGGCGGGTCCGTTCGAGGGGCTCGAGAAGAACGACCTGCCCTCGCAGCTGTGCTCCTTCGTGCGTGACGTCCTGCGCGCCGAGGTCGAGCACGAGCCCGGTCACTTCGACCTCGTCCACTCGCACTACTGGTTGTCGGGGCAGGTCGGCACGGTCGCCCGCGAGCGCTGGAACGTGCCGATGGTGCACACCATGCACACGATGGCCAAGGTCAAGAACGCGATGCTCGCCGAGGGCGACGCCGCCGAGCCGCTCGGACGCATCTGGGGCGAGGAGGAGATCGTCCGGCTGGCCGATCGGCTCATCGCCAACACCATGGAGGAGCGACGCGAGCTCGTCGAGCTGTACGACGCCGAGCCCGATCGTGTCGCGGTCGTCCACCCGGGCGTCGACCTGGCGGTGTTCCGGGCCGGCCGTCAGGCCGAGGCGCGGGCACGGCTCGGGCTCGCCGACGACGCCGCGGTCCTGCTCTTCGCGGGCCGCATCCAGCCGCTCAAGGCGCCCGACGTCGTCCTGCGCGCGGCCGCCGTCATGCTCGAGCGCGATCCCTCGCTGCGGGAGCGTCTCGTCGTGGCGGTCGTCGGCGGTGCCTCGGGCTCGGGTCTCGACCAGCCGTCCGCCCTGTCCGACCTCAGCGTCGAGCTCGGCGTCCAGGACGTCGTCCGGTTCGTCCCGACGGTCGCGCAGCGCGAGCTGGCCGACTGGTACGCCGCTGCGTCCGTCGTCTGCGTGCCGTCCTACAACGAGTCGTTCGGCCTCGTCGCGATCGAGGCCCAGGCCTGTGGCACCCCGGTCGTCGCGGCCCGTGTCGGGGGGCTGTCCACCGCGGTGTCCGACGGCGTCACCGGCGTGCTGGTCGACGGGCACGACCCGGCCGACTACGCATCGGCGATCCACGTGCTCCTGACCGACCCCGTCGCGCGCGAGGCGATGAGCCAGAAAGCCGTCCGCCACGCGGAGTGCTTCGGCTGGGACGTGACCGCCGACCGCACCCTCGACGTCTACGCCGAGGCGATCACCGCCCGTCAGCAGGAGGCCATCGCATGACCGACCAGGTCCGCCGCACGATCATCGAGGCGCTCGATGCCAGCGAGCTGGAGTACACCGAGCACCGCCCGGGCTCGTTCGAGGTCACCCTGCCGGGCGAGCGCAAGCTGCAGACGACGTGCCGCCTCGAGGTCGGCAAGCACTCGGTCGGCATCCACGCCTTCGTCGCGCGCAACCCCGACGAGAACCACCAGGTCGTCTACCGCTGGCTGCTGGAGCGCAACCTCAAGATGTTCGGCGTCGCGTTCGCGGTCGACTCCGCCGGCGACATCTACCTCGACGGTCGGGTCCCGCTCGAGTCCGTGACGGTCGACGAGCTCGACCGGCTGCTCGGAGCGGTCCTGACGTACGCCGACGAGTCGTTCAACACGATCCTCGAGCTGGGCTTCGCGACGTCGATCCGCAAGGAGTGGGAGTGGCGCGAGTCGCGGGGCGAGTCGACCCGCAACCTCGACGCGTTCAAGCACCTCAAGCCCTGACCCAGGCAAGGGCACACGGCTGCCTGCCCCGGCGCCACGGGTCACGGGTCGAGACCGCGGCCGCGCGTCGCGCCGGCAGTGCTGCACTGTCCCGATGCTGGTCCTGTCGCGCGGCGCCCTGGCCTCCCCGGCTGCCCAGGTGCTCGAGCACGTCAGGCGGGGCGGGGTGGCGATGCGCGAGGACCTCGTCGACTCCACCGAGCTCAGCCCTGCCACCGTCTCACGGGCCATCGCCGCGCTGATCAGTGCCCGACTGCTGCGGCCACGTCCCGAGATGGGTCGGATCGGCACGGCAGGGCGGCCCAGCGTCCCCGTGCAGCTGGAGGCCCGCTGCCACGCGGTCGTCGGCATTCACGTCGGGATCGCTCGGACGGTCACCGCCCTGACCGACATCGGCGGGCGGCTGCTCGAGACTGTCGAGTCGCCGCGGCCAGCTCGTCAGCGGGACCTGTGGCAGCACCTCGTGGCGCAGATCTCGGCGCTACACACAACCGGTCGGCGCGTCATGTCGGTGGGTCTTGTCGGCGCGTGGACGGACCTGGGGGTCGATGGCGACGAGCTGGGCAGGTGGCTCTCTGCGGCGCTGGGCCTGGAGGTGACCACCGCCGACCACATCGCCGCGGCCGCGGCCGCGGAGCACGCGGTGGGAGCGCGCGGGGCGGACGGTCCGACCGTCTACGTCTATGCGCGCGACGCCGTGGGGTTCGCGGTGGCCGAGGAGACGGCAGTCGGGACGGTCGTGACGCGCGCGTCCCGGCTGACCCACTTTCCGACCGGGTCCCAGGTCACCTGTACCTGTCGGGCTGTGGGATGCCTGGAGACGACGGTTGGTGATCGGGCGATCGCGGTCCGGGCCCAGGCCGAGGGCGTCGTGGACGTGCCCGACGTGGCCGCTCTGCATGAGGCCGCACGGGCGGGATCGCGGCCTGCCCGCACGCTCCTGCGCGAGCGGGCCGTGGTGCTGGGGCGCGCGGCCGCGGCCGTTCGGGACATGGTCGGGAATGACCGGGTCGTGTTGATCGGGCAGGCGTTCACAGCCTCTCCGCACGTCCGGGACGCCGTGCTAGAGGGCTTCGAGCAGGCGACCACCCTCCCGCCGGTGGACGTCACCTTCGGGCACCACGGACACAATCTGCAGGCCGCTGCGGCGAGCGCTGTGGCGCTCGTTCCCTTCACCGACGACCCCCTCGCGTTGCACGCCACGGCGCGGGCGGACGACGGGCCATGCCAGCCGGGACGGTTCCGGTCAGCATGAGTGAAATGTGTCTGATGCCCAAGACGGCCCCCTGAGGTCGCGCGGCCCGCACGAGGCTGAGTGCGTCCGGGACACCCCGGGCCACCCATCCGCCTCACGCAGGGAAGACATCGGCCATGAAGCACAGCACCGTCCAGAAAGCCGCGATCGCGTTCAGCGGGATACTCGTCGCCGCGGGGGCCGCGGGATGCTCCGCGGGCACCGCAGCAGACGGTGAGGAGGTGACGACGCTGCGGTACCAAACGTCTCCGGGGATGGTCAACTACCTAGAGCTGGCGGACGCGCTGGGGTACCTGGACGGCCTGACGATCAAGAACACGGGCCAGGTGCAGGGCGGCCCGGCGGCCCTGCAGGCGCTCGTCACGGGCCAGACCGACATCGCGGGCGGACCGTTCAACGGTGCCACGGCAAAGGTGGCCTCGACAGGTGTGGGCGTCACGGCCGTCGCAGCGACCTACGGCTCGACCGAGGACGTCAACAGCTCGGTGCTCACGCTGGAGGACAGCGACATCACGGACGGGCGTGACCTGATCGGCAAGAAGGTCGCGGTCAACACCCTCGGCGCGAACGCCGAGGCAGTGCTCGACACGTACCTCGCAGAGGAGGGGCTGTCGGCCGATGAGATCGACCGGGTCACGCTCGTGCCGCTCCCGGGCATCAACGCCGAGCCCGCGCTCCGCGAGGGCCAGGTGGACGCGGTCTACCTCGGGTTCGCCGCCAAGAGCCTCGCTCTGGAGCACGGCGGGATCCGGGTGCTGGCCGACGACACCGACTTCGTGGGTCCCTACAACGGCGGCAGCTACGTGTTGAAGGACGACTTCATCGCGGACAACCCCGGCACGACCAAGAAGCTCGTCGGCGGGATCACCCGGGCGATCGCCTGGGACCAGGCGCACACACCCGCGGAGACCAAGGAGCGCTACACGACGTATCTCACCAAGGTCGGCCGTGCGGCGGAGGTCAAGACGCTCGCGACGTGGTCGGGCAACGGCGTCGCCACCCCCGGGGGCGTGCTGCGGGACGAGGACTTCTCGATCTGGATCGACTGGCTCAAGGCCAGCGGCGAGGTCGAGGCGGCGTCCCTCAAGCCGGCCGATCTCTACACCAACGATTTCAACGCCGCCGCGGAGGTGAAGTAAATGAGCACGCGCATCGAGCTGCGCGACGTCGGGCAGGTGTTCCACGTGCGCAGCGAGCAGGACCGAGGGTTGCGCGCGTTCGTAGCGCTCGACGGCCTGAACCTGACGATCGAGCCCGGTGAGCTTCTCGCGATCGTGGGACCCAGTGGGTGCGGCAAGTCGACCGTCCTGGACCTCGTGAGCGGGTTGACGACGCCGACGACCGGCCAGGTGCTGGCCGACGGCCGGGTCGTCACCGATCCAGGTCCTGACCGCAGCGTCGTGTTCCAGCAGTACACACTGCTGCCCTGGCGCACAGCCCTCGGCAACGTCGAGCTGGCCCTCGAGGCGGTCGGTGGGTATTCGCGGCGCGAGCGCAGCGCCCGGGCCCGGGAGGTGCTGGATCTCGTCGGTCTCGGCGAGTTCGCCGCCCGCTACCCGCACGAGCTGTCGGGCGGGATGAAGCAGCGCGTCGCGATCGCGCGCAGCCTGTCGTACCAGCCCGGCGTCCTGCTCATGGACGAGCCGTTCGGCGCGCTGGACGCCCAGACCCGCGAGCGCCTCCAGGAGGAGCTCGTGCAGATCTGGCGGGCGACCGGCACGACGATCGTGTTCATCACCCACGACATCGAGGAGGCCGTCTTCCTCGGCGAACGGGTCGCCGTGATGAGCAGCCGTCCCGGGCGCATCACGTCTGTGATCGACATCGACCTGACGGCGGCGGAACCGGGCCAGGACGTGCGCTCGACGGTGCGCTTTGCCGACTACCGGCACGAGATCTGGTCGTTGCTGCGCGGCACGTCAGATCGCAGCGTTGTCGCGTCGGGGGTGCACCGTGTCGCATGACCTGATCGAGAGGGCCATTCCGGCGCCAACGCCCGTCCACCCTCCGGAGGGTGCCACGGTCCGGTCACGGTCCCGGCTCCGCAAGGGTGTCGTGCGGGCGCTGCGTGGTGCCGCCGGAGTACTCGTCCTGGCTGCGGTGTGGGAGATCGCGCCCCGATCGGGCGCCGTCGACGCGCACTTCGTTCCTCCGCTGACGGAGGTGTTCGGTGCCGGGTGGGACCTGGCCCGGTCCGGGGAGCTGTGGACGCACCTGCGGGCCAGCCTGATCCGATCGGGGACGGGCTTCGGCCTCGCCCTGGTCCTGGCGATCCCGCTGGGCGCCGCGGTCGCGTGGTACTCGCTGCTACGTGACGTGGCCACGCCGGTGCTCGAGATCTTCCGGAACACCGCGGCGCTGGCGCTGCTGCCCGTCTTCGTGCTGATCCTCGGCATCGGGGAGACGTCAAAGATCGCGATCGTGCTGTTCGCGTGCTTCTTTCCCATCCTGCTCAACACGATCAGCGGCGTCGCGTCCGTCGATCCGCAGCTGCTGCGCACAGCAAGGGTGCTTGGCCTCTCGCCGGTCGCGACGTTCCGCAGGATCGTCCTCCCGGCGGCCGTCCCGACGATCTTCACGGGTATCCGGATCTCGGGTGCCGCCGCGATCCTCGTGCTGATCGCGGCGGAGATGATCGGTGCGACCGCCGGCCTCGGTTTCCTGATCAACTACTCGCAGCAGAACTTCCTCATCCCGCAGATGTACGCGGGCATCCTGACCACCTCGGCGCTCGGGCTTGCCATCAATTACGCCCTCGTCGCCCTCGAGCGCCGCTTCTCTCGCTGGCGCGCATGACCGGAAGGACCTCTCATGACCCGACAGCTCCACCTCAACGCCTTCCTCCTCGGCAGCGGACACCACGAGGTCTCGTGGCGCCTCCCGGAGAGCGACCCCCGGGCGAACTCCGACATCGCTCATTGGCAACGGCTCGCGCAGACCGCCGAGCGGGGTCGGTTGGACTCGATCTTCTTCGCCGACATCCCTGGCCTGCTGGCGAGTCCGGCCCGCCGTCCGACGGAGGCGCTGGATCCCGTCCTCCTGCTGACGGCCATCGCTGCCGTGACCGAGCGCATCGGCTTGATCGCTACGTCGTCCACGACGTTCAACGAGCCCTACAACCTGGCCCGCTCGTTCGCGACGCTCGACCAGATCAGCGGTGGACGGGCCGGTTGGAACGTCGTGACGACCGGTAGCGAGGCCGCGGCCCACAACTTCAACCTCGACTCCCTGCCCCCTCCGGAGGACCGGTACCGCCGGGCCCACGAGTTCCTCCAGGCGACGCTCGGCTTGTGGGGGAGCTGGGACGACGACGCGGTGCTGGCGGACAAGGCGACGGGGACGTACGCGGATCCGGACAAGGTCCACACCATCGACCACGTGGGTGAGTTCTTCAAGGTCAAGGGCCCGCTCAACGTCGGACGCAGCCCACAGGGCTCGCCGGTCATCGTCCAGGCCGGGTCCTCCGGACCCGGCATCGCGTTGGCAGCGGCGTACGCGGAGGCGGTGTTCACGGCGCAGACCACGATCGAGGACGGCCGAGCTTTCTACGCGACGCTCAAGGCGGCGGTCCGCGACGCCGGCCGTGATCCGGACGGCGTCAAGATCCTGCCGGGAATCGTCACGGTCATCGGCGGCAGCGAGGCCGAGGCACACGAGCTGGAGCGACAGCTCGACGACTTCATCGTGCTGAGGCACCCGCTGAACCAGCTCGCGGAGGACATCGGGATCCCCGCCGATCGGATCGACCTCGACGCCCCGCTGCCGACCGGCATCCGTCCCGTCGAGGAGGTGCGAAGCAGCCGGTACGAGCTCACGGTCAACCTGGCGCGCCGAGAGAACCTGACGGTGCGGGAGCTCCTCCTCCGGCTGGGCGGCGGGCGAGGGCACCGGACCTTCGCCGGCACGCCGGAGCAGGTCGCCGACACGATCGAGGAATGGTTCACGACCGGGGCGTCTGACGGCTTCAACATCATGCCCGCCGTCATGCCCTCGGGCCTGGACGTGTTCGTCGACCACGTCGTGCCGATCCTCCAGGACCGCGGCTTGTTCCGCCGTGAGTACACCGGGACAACGCTGCGTGACCACCTCGGCCTCGCGGTCCCGGCGGCCCGGAACGCAGCAGGCGCATCGACTGGTTCGCCGCAGTCGATCGGCGTCGCGTAGCGTTTGGGCCGTGAAGGTCATCGTGTTCGCCGACGTGACGGATCCCTGGGCGTACATCGGGTCGACGAGGTTCGAGCGGGCCGCGGCCATGTTCTCGATCCTGACCGGTGAGCCGATCGAGATGACGTTCCGGGCCCACCAGGTCGAGCCGGACGAGCCGAGCGAGGGCCGCCTGCTGCTCGAGGCCCTCGAGGAGCGGCTCGGCGACCGCGACAAGGTCGACCTCGTCAACGCGCAGGTCACCGCGGCCGCCAAGATCACCGGCATCGACCTGAACTTCGACGAGGCCGTCCAGGCCAACTCCTTCGACGCCTGGCGACTGCTGACCTGGGCCGACGAGGCAGGCCCGGGCTTCCAGCGCGACCTGGCGCACCAGCTGTGGCGGGCGCACTTCCTGGAGGGGTCCGACGTCGGCGACCACTTCGCGCTCGCGACCCGCGCCGCGCTGGTCGGGCTCGAGCTCGAGACGGCCGAGGCGCTCCTCGCGAGCACCGAGTACGCCGACGAGGTCCGCACCCAGGTCGAGACCAGCGCATCGCTCGGCATCACGCAGCTGCCCTACGTCGTGATCGAGCAGCAGTGGACGTTGGCCGGCATCCAGTCGCAGAACGACTACGTGCAGGCGCTCAGCCAGATCTACGCCGAGTGGAAGGCCGCCGAGCAGCCGGACGAGTGACCGATAGGGTCGCCTCCATGAGCACCCTCATCCTTCTGCGCCATGGCCACAGCGAGTGGAACGCCAAGAACCTCTTCACCGGCTGGGTCGACGTCGACCTCAACGAGCAGGGCGTCGAGGAGGCCCACCAGGGCGCCACGATGCTCGCGGACGCGGGCCTGGCGCCCGACGTCTCGCACACGTCGCTGCTGCGCCGCGCGATCCGCACGTCGCAGATCGTCCTCGACGGCATCGACCGGCACTGGATCCCGGTCAAGCGGTCGTGGCGGCTCAACGAGCGCCACTACGGTGCGCTGCAGGGCAAGGACAAGAAGGCCACGCTGGAGGAGTACGGCGAGGAGCAGTTCATGACCTGGCGTCGGTCGTACGACACGCCGCCGCCGGCCATCGCGGACGACGACGAGTTCAGCCAGGCCGAGGACCCGCGGTACGCGTCGCTGCCCGACGAGCTGCTGCCCCGCACGGAGGCTCTGGCGCAGGTGCTCGACCGCATGCTCCCGTACTGGTACGACGCGATCGTGCCGGACCTGCTCGACGGCAGGACGGTCCTCGTGACGGCTCACGGCAACTCGCTGCGCGCCCTCGTCAAGCACCTCGACGGGCTGGGTGAGGACGAGGTCGTCGGTCTCAACATCCCCACCGGCATCCCGCTCGTCTACGAGCTCGACGCCGACCTGAGGCCGACCGTCAAGGGCGGCCAGTACCTCGACCCCGCCGCCGCCGAGGCCGCGATCGCCGCGGTCGCAGCGCAGGGGCGTTAGCCGCGCCGCGGCTTCACCGGCTCGTACCTCGC
>Ga0247730_1000650_pt1 | contig 23541 bp, 33 predicted proteins | sample UWRJL073202C2_FD_180959 | JGI IMG/M metagenome (GOLD analysis project Ga0247730, IMG submission 180959) | Plant litter microbial communities from Arlington Agricultural Research Station in Wisconsin, United States - UWRJ-L073-202C-2 | ecosystem: Environmental > Terrestrial > Plant litter >... | reverse complement strand
TTTCGACGTGACAGGAACATCAATCTTCCCTGCCGCGTCTTCCGCCACCATCGGCTCCAGTGACACGGGAATTTTCCCGCGCGCGGCGACCTCCCGCACCATCTTCTGGTAGTAGTCCTCCTCGAGCACCGGCTCGACCTTAACGCTCAGATCCTGCTGCGCATAATCAGTGACGCCAGCCTGATATTTAAGCTTGTTGTTTGGTGCAGGCGTTTCGACGACGGTGGAGACAGGCTGTCGGACCTGCTGATCTTTTGGCACGGCAGTGGTTGTTGTCGGGAAGGAAACCGGGGCATTGTCCTGCCCTGCGATGGTTTTCATTTCCTGTGTAGGCTGAATGGCCGCTCCTGCGAACTCCAGCCCCAGCGTGACCCGCAGGTCTTTCATCTGCTTGACAACCGCAGCGACCGCCTCGTCGCTGAGGACCGGTGTAATCTGCACATCCTTGAGCTTTGCAAGCTCGGCTTTTAGCTCTGCCGTTTTGGCTGTTGCCGCTGAAAGACTGTCCTCGGCCTTGGCAACATTTATACCGTCCGCAGCAACTTCGATGCTCTGGAGCTCTTTAATAAAACCGGCAAAGCCGAAAGTGTTGCCCCCGGCATCTGCGAGCTTCTGCAGCATTTCTAGCGATGCCTGAGCCTTCTTCTTGGCGCCGTCGACATCACCACTCTGAAGCGCATTTCTGGCGCCCACTTTCAGGGCCTGCGCGTTCCCGTATGACGCCTCCCCGGCCTCGGTGCTATCCAATCCCGCAAGTGCATCTTTGTATTTCTTCTGCGTTTCGAGCTGTTCGTCCTTCGCCTTCTTCAGCGCCGAGGTGGCTTCGCGCTCTGCTGCTACCTGATCGTGCAGGCCCTTTTTTGCTTCCGCCAAAACTTGGGTCTGCAACTCTTTGAGCTTGACGCTTTGCGCCCGAGCGGCATCGAACCGTTCGTTACTTGCTTTATCGGTCTGGGAGTCTGAAAGGCCCTGGTCGGCAGCCAATTTGTCCCTGGCCTTCTTAGAATCAGTTACAAACGTACTAAGTAACGAAAGCGCCTTGTCAAAATCGCCTTTGTTATAGAACTTCCAATTGTAGAAAACCGTGTCTTTGGGGTTGTTCTTGTCCAGCTTGGCGCGGGCCTCGGTGAGGTCCCGCATTTTGGCCAGCGCGCCGGCGATATCATTATTGAAGCCACCAACCGACTGTTTTGTATCGCGGAAGAAGTCGCCAAACTCTCCGCTGGAGAATTTCGACAGCGCGGCCGTAAAGCCATGCACCGCCGCAATGGCTGTGTTTGAAGCGCCTGAAAAATCATCAAATTGCTTTGTGGTGACGATCATCTGATTTTTCAGCTGCTCGAACGAACCACCCCATGTTTCGGGCAAGTTTTTCGCTTCAGCGGCCAATTTCGGAAGCTGGCCAAGCAAGGTGTCGACGATGACATCGGCCGTCAGTTTGCCCTCTGCCGCCATCGCCCGCAGAGCGCCGGTCGGCACTTTGAGCCCGTCCGCAAGTGCGCGCAGCAACCGCGGAGAGTTTTCCGCAATCGAGTTGAATTCGTCACCGCGCAGAACGCCCGAACCAAGCGCCTGGGAGAATTGCAGGACGGTACTGGCAGTTTCGCTGGCCGTCGCGCCGCTGATTCGCAACGATTGGGTAACTGCATCAATGACGCCCAACGTATCTTTCTGGCCGCGCCCCATCTGGGCCAGCGCAGGAGCAAGTTGCGCATACAGGGTCACAACCCCTTCGAGAGGCGCCTGATTGCGTTGAGCAATTTCGAACGTTGCCCGCTGGGCTTCGTTGAATTCCTGCTGGCTGGACGTGGACAGACGCAGCTGCGCTTCCATCTTTTTAGCGGTGTCAGTCGCTTTCAGATAAGCCACGCTGGCGGCGATCGCTGTCAGCCCAGCACCGGCAAGGGTGATGTTTTCAGCGAGACCCGATGACGGCTTTGCAGCGGTGCCGCTTCTTGCCTGCCTGGCCTGAGCCCCGGAAAGAGCCGCGATCGAGCGGCGCGTTTGTTCGACCTGTTGACGATAACGATTTTCGGCAACGGCGCGTTCTTCGGCGGACAGAACGCCTGACCGGGTGAGGCGCTGGTAATCCGAGTTCAGGAAAGCAAGCTGCGTGCGAAGGTCGCGCAACTGTTTGATGCCGAACGTTTGCCGTGAGGTATCCGCAACCGCCGGGGTTGCTGCCTTCATCGGCGCAGCGTTTACCGCGCGCAATTCGCGGAGTTTCACCAGCGTCGCCGTTACGCTGCGGCGGTAGTTGGCCTGGGCAATGCCAAGATCTCGGGCAGACAGTTCGCCCGAGGCTTTCACCAGGCTGTACTGCTCACGAAGTTTCGCCAGTTCGATCTGGGTATCGCGAACGGCGTTCGCGCCCAGCGCGCTGCGAGCATTACTCAACGCGCTGTCTGCGCGGCCGGCGCCCATCGCCTTGCCGTATTCGCTGCTGAGGCGTGACTGCTCGCGGGCCAAGTTGCGGGTGTCGATGCCCGCCACTCTCAGGCCGGCGCTCATCTGCGCCAACTGGGCCGTCTGGGTGCCTTCTACCCGCTCGAGCCGCTGCAATTCGCGACCAGCAGCACGATACGATTCCTGAAGCTGCCGGCTCGGGTTCTCTGCCTTGATCAACTCGCCAGAAAGCTCACGCACCCGCTCGCGTGCATCCCGCATTGCCTTGCCGGTCTGCTCGACATTTGTTTCGAGATCACGAAAAGCATTCACCTGGCGCAACGGCTTCTCAACAGCCTTGACCAGGTTGCCGTATTCCTTGCGGAACGTGGCCACTTCCTTGGTTGCACTGTCCAGGTCAGCCGTCAGGCGAAGCTCGATGTCACGCATGGGTTTTCAACCTTTCAGGGCTCGCAAAAACAGCCGCCAGGGATATGCCAGCACCTGATGGTGCCCGACACGGATAAGTGCGCAGACGCAGTCGTCGAGGTTTTTCAGTGCCTGGCCAGGGGTTTGTTGAGCCTGGCCAGCCATGCGAAAAAATCCGGGTTTTGTTTCTCGCAATAACCAATCACTGCGCGGATATGGCTCGGGCGAAGCAGATCGATCTGCTCGGGGAGCAGAGACGTAAATTTGGGGATATCCGAAATGCGGATGGTTTCGAAGAGGCTATCGCCAACAAGATCGGTTTCCGATTCCCCCGTCATGAGTTTCCGGATATCGGCGACGGTGAGTTCTCGAAAAACCACCTCCAGCCCGTTGATCTCATGGACCGTGGACGTTGTGATTTCTGCCATGTTCATTCCAGTCAGTAAAACTGAGCGAGCCAAAGGCGGCACCGACACCGGGAACCCGGTGCCGAGGCACTGAGCGACGAATTAAGCCGCTACTTCCTTCATGATTTTCATGTACTTCGACTTGCCAGCACCAACTTTGGCCGGATCAGAAAGCACCTTCGCAACCACTTCCGCGCCCATGAAATCGTCAGTACTGATCCAGTCAGTGCTCGCCGACGGGCTGAGCTGGCAGCGGAAGTACTGCAGGTTCAAGCGCTGTTTGGTACCGGCAGCGTTCGCGCCTTCGAAAAGGATTTCGTAAACCTTGCCGCTGTTGGTCAGCGCTTCGATTACATCCACGGACGCCGAGCTGTACGTGATCTTCAAGGAGGCTGCATCGGCGATGTCGCCAGCTTCCAGAATCTCGATACCCGAACCGGTCATTTGGAAATCGTCGCCCTCAACGAACACGGTGCTGCCGACAGCAGAAGTTACCGAGGTGATGATGAGCGGCATGTTGTCCAGCAGGATTGTGCCGCCTTTGGTCGCCACGTGGGTTTCGTCGGTCACGGTCTTCGCCGGGACCTTGGTCACATCGCCCCAGTACATCGCCGCCAGGTTACCGGTGTAAAGCTCACGCCAGTTCATGGTCAGCAACATGCTGGTGATACGGCTCAACGCGTCGTACTCACCGCCCTGCGGGGTAGTGGTGTCCGCCAGGGTGATGTCGGTTTTTTCAATGGCCTGTTGCATGGTTGAGACCAAGCCAACGGCCGTGAACGCGCCGCCGACGCCATACGGGCGCATTTTTACCAGACCGCCCACTACGAACGTTTCAATTTCGCGTGCCATGTTTCACTTCTCCGAAGTGTCGCCAGCGATCACACCCAGGCCTTTCAGCCAGGTACGTTGCTCAGCGGTGACTTTGATTTTTGCACCCGGCAGAAGATTTTTGCGGGCATGGGTGTGGGGCTTGACCAGCTCGACTTCAAAGGTCGGGGCGGCGCGCTCAGTTGGAGCGCCAGCGCTATCGGCAGACAGCGGCGCATCTTCGACTTTAGCCATTTGGCTTTACCTGAATGATGGTGTGGAGAAAAACCGGAATGAGGACGGTCGCGGCGGTGAGGCCTTCGGCTGGAGGGTAAATCTCCGGGGCGCCGATGGTGAGCCCGCAAATACCACGCGGCAGCCAGGCGGGAAGCACTCCCTGTGTCGGCATGAGGCAGCGCAGCAGATCCTGTTCCAGGTCCTCGATGGCGTCTTCGTAATCATCAATCCCGGCCTGAACCGAGCCGATGACGCTGAAGCCCGAAAAGACCTTCAGTGCATGCGGCCCTGCAACAGGCGCCTGCCCTTTCGCCTTCTGGACGACAATGAGCGGAAACGCCACATTGCGCTCCTTCAGAACTTCGTTGAACCAGCCGGAATGAGTGTTGGCACCAGCCGGTGTGGCATATCCGTTATCCACGGATATTGTTGAAAGCCTGACGAGAAGCGCTTTTCGGCCTTCACTCAGCAGATTGTTCGCGGCCATCAGGTCACCGGCATCAGAGAAAAACGATTGATTTTCCCGTCCGTGCCCATGTGCTCGTTGAGCATGTACCGGACGCAGTTGACCGTCAGCAGGTCGCCTCGCTGAGGAGCTGGCACGTGTTTTATGCGCAGGTCCACGGCAAGTTCCACGACGACAAAGGCACCGCCGGCGGGAGAGCCGACGTTGCGCTGAATCACCGCACCAACGGTGCCCGACATCCCGCCATCCTTGGCTTCGTAGAGCGCTCCACCTTGCTGGCCGAAAACAACGAAAAGCTCATCGTCCGCATCTTCAAAGATGTCGTCGAACTCTGAGCCTCCCATTACAAGGTCAGTTCGATGACTGCACGTGGCATGGTGCACAGGCTGAGCGGGTTGCTCTGGGCTTCCATGTCGATGCCCTTGTTGTGGCGCATCGCCTCTTGGCTGGCATAGAACGGAACACCGGTGGTGTTGACCGTTTCCATGTAGTCAGCTGGGGCGAAGTTGGTGATGAACAGGCCATCAACGCCAACCGGTACCAGGTAAGCCTTGTTCGGATCCATGTACAGGATGTCGCCAACCTTGCCGTAGAACTCTTCCCAGTTCACGCCGCCGAAGCTGAAGCCCGCGCGGTTGTCCTGACGCAGAAACTGGCCATCATTCCAGCGATCATAGGCTTTGAGGACCGAATCATGATTGGTGAAGGCGTCGAAAAAAGCGCGACCGCAGATCCCGACCCAACCGGTGATGATGCCGCTACCGCCGACAACGTCTTCGGCCATACGCTTCGCTGCGGTGACCTTCGCCAGCAGCTTGGCTTCGGTTGCGTTCATGGCAAACGCCAGCGTCTGCTGAGTGATGCCGAAACGGGCATACAGATCGAGCAGCAGGCGCGTGCCGTCGGCATCGTAGACCTTGCCGGTGATGGCGCCGACACGCTGATAGCGGATGGTGGCATCGAGGCGCTTACGCATTTTCAGCAGGCGCTTTTCGACCATGGCCTGCACGGTTTCAAGCTCGCTTTCAGTACCGAAAGCACGAATGCCCTGGACTTCATCGGCGCGAATCACGGCGCGGGTCGGCAGGTGGATGGTCTGGAACGGGATCATGTCACGGCCCGCACCGGTGGTTGGGTCGCTGGGTGCGCCACGCTCGGCAGCCGGGACCAAAGTCAGGCTGTCGTGCTCGCGTTCGATGAAGACCGCGGTGGTGGTCACGCCGGACTCTTCGAACAGAGAGTCCAAGGTGGTGGGTACCGCTTCACCCTCTACAGGCTGGTTGATAGCGGTGGTCAAAGCGATGCGACCAAAATCGTCGCCCGCGAAAATACTCAGATCGGCCATTCCGTGCTCCAAAAACGAGAAAACCGCCATCAGGCGGTTGAGATAAAGGGGTGTGCTTCGCTTAGCGCAGGATGATTCCGGAAGCAGCGAGCGCCAGTTTCGCCGGATCAGTCAGGCCTACCAGCAGGCTTTCGATGACCTCGCAGTCACGCACCACGCCCGTGGCATAACGGTCAGCGGTGTTATCGGCATCACGGCCTTCGTAAAGGACGGCCACTTCGACCGCAGCGCCAGCCGCGGGAGCAACGAACGGCACATATTTGCCTGCGGCGTTTTTCGACAGCACCTGGCCAGCCGGGAAAGCGACGGTCCCCTTGAGCAACAGAATCTGCTCGCGGGAGCGTTCGCCGCTGGCTTCATTCAGCAAAAACGCGGCAGTTCGCGCACCCTGAGTAACGATGTCGTATTTCATGCTTTCGCTCCTTTGCGACCGGCCCAGATGCTTTTGGTGGAAAACGTTTGCTCACCTTTACCGGCAGCAGCGGCTGCCGCGGCGGCGCGCGTTGAATCGCTCTCGATGCCAGCCAGGTTGATACCGCGATCCTTAGCAGCCGTGTACAAAGTCAGAGCTGTTGCTTCGACGGTGGCACCGCTGGCAAGCGCGGCTTTGATCTCGGCGTCAAAGCCGGGCGCCGCGAGCGCTGTGATGCCGTCGTAACGGGCACGCTCGGAAGCAACTGCCGTTGCCGTAGCAGCGGCGCGGATCGCGTCCGTGTCGATGGTTTCAGCCGCTGCGATGGTGATAGTTTTTGGATCAGCGCCGGCCTCAATAGCTGCGTGCAGCTCCGCCGTGGTTTTTACAATAGTCACAAGGGGTTTCCTCGGTGGGTTGCTGGCAGGACCGGCCAACTCGGCGATTATGGATTCAAGGGAGCCGACGCGGTGCGCCAACCCTGATTCAACGGCCTCGGCGCCCACTTTCAGGCCACCATGACCGCCCATTTCGGGGACTTTGTCAGCGGAAACGTTCAGGTTGCGAGCGACCTTGCTGAGGAATACGTTGGCCAGCGAGTCCACCGTCTTGGTGATCTCGGCGCGGCCCTCGTCAGTTTCGATGTTTGGCCGCTTGTTCGGCGCGGTGCCGCTGACGATTTCATAGCTTTTCTTGCCGTCCTGCTCCTTGCTGACCGAGACGTTCAGCGCGACACCGATGGAGCCGACCAGCGCGGTCGCATCGACGACGACTTCGCTTGCCGCACTGGCAATCCAGTACGCCGCGCTTGCGCCGCTGCCGCCGACGTACGCAACGATCCTTTTTTTGTCGCGCGCCGCATAAATCATGTCGGCAAGTTCGTTGATGCCGTTGGCTTCACCGCCCGGGCTATCAATGTTCAGAACAATCGATTTGATTGCCGAGTTATCCAATGCGGCCTGCAGGTCTGTTGCAATGGTGCCGGTGCTGGTTGCGCCGCTGATGCGGGTGAAGAAGGACGCATAGCGGAAAATCGGACCGGTCACAGGGATCACGGCAACGTTGCCGCGCTGGGTGACAGTGCGGGAATTGTCGAGCTGTTTCCCCAAGCGCGTTTCCAGTGCTTCCAGGTCGTTTTGCCGGTCGGCTATCGCAAGCAGATTGTCCAGGGCATCAGGAAGCATCAGCCAAGGCTGAGCACTGGCCAGCTCGAAGGCTCTCGGCATGATTATTCTTCCTCTGGGTCGTCAATTTCGGGCTTCGGCGGAACAGCAGGCACCACCGGCGCAACGACCTCCGCCGTCGTACCATTGGCCCGCCGCTGTTCCAGTTCGCGGGCACGTTGCCGGTTGACCTGCTGCCAGGTCTCGCCGGTCATCGCGGCCGTTTCCATGGTTTCATTGCTGATGCCGACATCAATGCGCTCGCGAGCGGCTTTCGCCTCCTTAAGCTCATCAATCGCACCGCGCGCTGGACCGATCCAAATGGAACGCGTGTAAGCCTTGCGCAGTGCCGGGTCGCTGTAGCCAGGGGCGTGGATGCGACCCCGTGCCACTGCTTCATCGAACAGCAGTTCATAGCTTGGCTGGCAGAAATCGCACACCAACCACCAGCGGCGCATTGTGTAGAAGCGCCAGGCCTGGAGCATGGCCGCACGGGCAGCGCTGTAGCTGCTGCTGTAATGCAGCATCAGTTCCTCGAGCGGAATCTCCAGCGCGGCGCCAATTTCTTTGACGATGGCCGAAAAGAACGGGTCGAACTGGGCATTTGGTCGGGCCGGGTTTGCAACCATGGGCTCTTCGCCAGGCGCAAGATCGACAATGGCGCCCTCGCCCAATTCAACGGCACCGCCGCCGCCAACCCCACCTGGTGAAGGATCCTCGTCACCAAACAGCGGCTGGCCCTGCCCGCCATCGTTGAAGTTGTCGTTTTTCTTGATGAAGACCGTGAACATGGCCGAAATGACAGCGCTCATCAGTTCGGCACTGGCATAACGTTCGAGCTTTTGCAGCGGTTCAAGAATCGGGGCGAGATAGGGAGCGCCGCGTTTCAGTCCAGGGCGTTCTTTGTCGCACCAGACCTGCAGCACGCGTCGGCGCCCAGTTTCTGCGCCGAACACCTCTACCCTATCCCAGCGCAGGGGGTACTTTAGAAACTTGTCGTCGGGGTACCCGTTGCAAATGTGATGCGCAACTGGCGCGCCGTATTCATCGAATTCAATCCCTTCCACTAGAAACTGGCTGTCGGGCTGCCCGTTCGGATTTGACACCCGATCGGTCTCAATGAGCTGAAGGCGAGTGCTGTAAACGGTGCCGGGACGGTCAATCCATGGCGTGGTGGCGAAGCAGTCGCCGCCGGTCATGGCGGACACCAGCGCAAGGGCCTGGAGCTGATAGTGGTTCAACGTGGCCTCGGCGTCGCACTCCCGAGGATCACCGGCGTACATTTCCCATTCGCGCTGGATCTGCGCATTGAGAATATCGGCGGCCTCTTCAGTGATGCCCAGTGCTTCGTGGTCAACCTGCGGACGACAGATCAGGCCGGTACCCACGACGTTTGTACGCGTTCGGACAATAGCAGCGCGCGCAATCGGGTGGTTGCGCATCGCATCGCGAGAGCGAGCGACAAGCGTTTTACGTTCGGGCGTACTCAGATCGCGGTTTGGGCTGCCAAGGAAAGGCAGCCAGCTGGACATACTACGTAGCGCACGGGATGCGCCGTGCCAGCGAGTTTCGCTGCCGCCGCCACCGCCCTGCGCCCTCGGCTGACTCTGAACCAGATCAGAAGCGGCGCGCGTCACCTCACGCACCATCCGCTCTTCTGGAGTGGTACGTGAGAACCAAGCCATTTCAGAACCTCATATAGCTGATGCGGTTGCGTCCGCGGGATTTGTTGCCTTCGGCCGCTGCTGCAGCGGCGTAATCAGATTCCAGGTTGCGCAGCGTCGCCAGATCGGCGCGCGTCACCTGGCGCTCGCCGTAACGGACAATCTGGCCGCCCTTCAAAACCTTCTCGATAGCCGTGCGGACATCCGCCAAGCGCTGCTGTGCTTCGGTCATGGTCATCCTCTGGCGCGGCTACGCGTTCCACGTTGTGCTGGGGCGCGGCGAGCGCCGGCGAGTAATTGGAGATCGAGCCCGAACCGCTGCTGGCTGATACGAAGTGCTGCCAAGGCATAAACAAAACAGTCGAGCGCTTCGTTGCGCCGACCTTTTGCAGTCCACCTATAGATGCGTTTGCCCTTTTCGATTTTCAGCTCTTTGGTTTCAGCGGTGAGCTGTTTCAACTCGTCTTCGCCACAGATTTCGTCGTTCGCAGGTAAATGAACGCAACCCGGCACAGCGTCACCCGCTGTGTTTGGTTGAATTTTCAGCCGGCTGTAGATCAGTTCTTTTGCGTTTTCGGTACCAACCTCAACCAACCAGACCTTTTTGGCGTTACGCGACTTCGGCCAGTTGGCGATCGGCTTGCCAGGTATGTTGGCGCCCTTAACTGGGATCACCCACATTTCACCGTGGCGACGGCTTTCGGCGTACACCTCATCGGTGTAGTGCCCGCCTGAGTCCCAGCACCACCGCTCGACGCGCATTTTTGCGTTATCCGCGCGGGTATACATCTGGTGGATTTTCAGGCCAACCTTTCGGCGAAGCTCTTCGCTCGCTGGGTCGCCCATGAGCACCCACTTGTCGACCAGCCAGGCCTCCTCGCCTACGCCGAACGCCCAGACCCGGCCTTCATAGCGGTCATCCTGAGTATCGATTGACCCCATCAGCGTCAAGCCGCGGGCCGGCACCTGAGGGAAAACCTCGCGGCGCATATACAGCTGTTCCCAGTCGACCTTCTCGCCCTGGTCGTCTTCCCACGTCTCACCGAGCGTGGTGTTGACGAACGCAATCAGGTTTTCTCGGTTGTCCCGGACCTTGTCGAACTCGGTGACCATGTCCAGCCAGGTTGTGAACGTGCTGTACGCGGTCCAAATGTGAAAGGTAACAGTGCGAGGTGTCGCGCGAAGTTTGTTATCGGGGTCGTACCAGTCGATGCCATCCCGAGTCCATATCCCGGTCTTTTCGCAAATCCAGCGGCCTTTTTTCGCTGCTTCAACCATCTGGTGATAGAGAACCTTGCAGCCTTTATGCGCGCACTGGTACCAGGCTTCAGACACCTCTCCATGTTCGTTTTTGCTCCACTTGATGCCGAATTCACAGTCCTTGCCGCCCCACATAAGGTTCTGCTTGGCAGAACAACGCGGGCACGGGATGTGATAACGAAGGAAATAAGGTGACTCTTCGCCCGCCTTTTCAATCTGGCAGGTGCCTTTTGTTTTCGGTGTCGAACCACGGATTGATTTCGGAAACGTTGCCCCTTCCAAACGCTTGTCGCCCAGAAACGTCGGCGCGCCCTCGCCCTCTACGTTGGCTTCAAACTTTGAAAGCTCATCGTAAATCACCTCATCAGGCGATTTTTCACGGTAATTCCGGCTCGCCTTACCGCCCAGACACCACAGCATCTTGGCGTTCTGAAACCTTTTCGCACTGAGCGAGCTGTCCCGGTGTTTTTTACCATGCCATGGGGCCAGCTCCAGGAGGGTCGGCACATCACGAACCATTGTTTCAACGTGACGCTTCATCAACTCTTCGGCATCTGGATCGGTCGGGCAAAAACTCAGCACGTTGCGGCGCTTGTGCTGAATTTTGTAGCCGACGTTTGCCATCAACATTTTCGTGTAACCGACCCGGGCAGATTTAATCAGGTTGATGATCCTGATGAGGTCATTACCCATGCTGTTGAGGATCGCGACCTGAAACGGAGCAGTTTCCCACTTACCTTCCTGGTAGGACGACTCGGACGACAGGTAAAAATGCGTATCTGCCCACTCGACCGCAGTCAGCGGAGGCTCTTTATAGAGGGCGCGGAGTCCCGCTTTGATCGCCTTTTGAAGGTCAATCAGCCAAGGTTTCAAGATATTCATCGAGGAATTCCGGTAATTGCTCACCGGAATCGGCGGCGAGGTTGCGCGCCAGAGCAATCTCGCGCTGCAGGGATTCGATGTGTCTCACATCGATGTCAGGGTGTTTACGTTTGAGCTTCAGCGGGACCGTATCCAGCAAAGAACCGAGCTGTGCGGCGATTTTTGACAATGCGAATATTGCAAAGCCGACAGGGACAAGTTGCTTGTCGGCGACCTCGTTCTTTTTTTCCTGAGCAATACGCTGGGCCGCCGTCAAACCTTGGCGTTCGACCATCAGCTTGTATTCGATGAGCGGGTCAATACCGGCAGGAGTATCCGAGGCAGCGCTTTTCTGTTCAGCCTGAGCAAGCCGGTTATCCAAAACAGTCCGGACGTCGTAGAAGTTCTCCCGGCCCATTTTCGCGACCGATTCAACCTTCCACTTATCGAACGCCTGAACCGTGATGCCCAGGCTTGCCGCCATCTGACTTTTGTTCAGCCAGTGAGGTTTGGGCTCCATTTGCCTCCTCCATTGACGAGGCTGGGAGCTGCCGCGAGCCGGTTGGTGTTTAGTTGGTGTATTCGGGGGTCAGGTTGGTGTATTAAATCGCAGAAACGGCTCTATTCCGGGCCTTTCAGGCCGACGACAATACAACAACCAACCCCCCTGAAAAAAAGTCATACATAGTTCAAAGGCGGGGCTCGAATTACCCTCACCCCCAGGGGGCCCCCGGAAGGACCCTTTCTTTTCTGACGGCCTGAATGCTCGGATCGAGCGCACCAAAACAGTGCATAGCCCTTTCGGCTGATCAGCGCCGCCGAGTGGCCAGCGCCCGCTCAAATGCTTTCTCGAACTGAGCGGGCAACTGCGATTCTGCCTCGCGCTCACCAACGCCGAAGAAGTCCAGCGTCTTGCCATAGCCAGGCTTACCAACGAATGCGATGACGAGCTGAACCGCATCCCGCTGCTTGCCCGTCCGTTCGGCAATGCCAATGGATTCAGTGCCGCGCCTCATCAAGAAGTATCGTGTTCGGTTGCCTTTCTTCAGGCTTCGCTTGCTGTCGGTGCTGTTTGATGCGCGATCAAACTGAGCGCCCAAGCCGGACAGAATGCGTTGTAGCTGACCGCGGCCGATGTTGCCGTAGCTATCGAGCTTCACGCCCTTGCCTGGCACGACGAACTTGCCCTCAGGCAGGATGCCGCGAGCCTTCAATAGCGACTCGGTACGCTTATCAGGCCGCGGCCCGCCGTATACCTCAGGGGTGAGCCAGCGCGATGCGGGCGCGGCGCCGTCTGCCTCGTCCTTCATCCAGACGCGCGCTTCGAATATGCCTTTCTTCTTCGAGGCATAAAGGATACGCAGGCTGTTCACTGTGTAAGGCGTGGGCCTGTCGAAGACTGACCTGATCTCGTCCTCAAGCCGCGACTTGACCAGCGCTGCCGTAGCGTTGAGAGCTTCCTGAGTTGCGTATGGAATCTGGTCCCGCTCAAGGGCTGTGAGATCGGAAAGGAAGTCAGCGAAGCCGTTGCCTTTGATGTTGAGCATCCCCGCAGGCCCTCGGTCAGGAAATCTCGGGCCCGAGTACGAACATGAAGCTTGGCTCTGTTCCACGCAGACTATGAATCGCACCCTCAATGTAATGAGTCACAGACATTGCGTACTCCAGGGGAGCCCACTTAGTCGCGACCATCGTTTCGCCGTCAGGGTCACCGATCCATACCGGGATGCCGAAGTACTTACCGTGATGCGTGAAGCCAAAGGCCTTCGCTTGTTTTGCGGTCATGTAGCCGAGCATTGAATTCTCACCCTACGTGGCAGGCAGGCCAGATGCCCTTGGCGAATGCCAGTGCGCCAGCATGATCGTGATCAGCTGGCATGATCATCGGGAATGGTGGATAGCCTGGGGTGGTGACGTGCCAGGACTTCTTGGTCACATGTTCTCCATGCCCCGGAAGGCCTCTTGAACCCGTGCAGACCACTCAGCCTTCGGGAATGAATAGGCGTAGAGGAAGGCAATCAGCTCCCCCGAACCGAACCCACCGCGGCACCCGCCCGTCACCATCGCTTCCTGGCTGCCGTACATATGACAGTAGACCTCGTAGGCGCGCATGGTCACCGTCTTCGGGGCGCGCGCCTTACCCTTGCAACTCGTCTGAACCGGATGGACTTCAATAGCCATGGGTATCACCTCGCGCCACGAAACGGCGCATCTGAAATCGCGGCGCGGTTTATTCCGGCTTCTGAAGATCTGGCTGCTTCACCACCCGGGAAACCGCTACGGCGACACTCAAGATCATGTTCACACTGGCGAACACCAGAGGATCAACCGCACCCTGAAACAATGACCAACCCACCGCCACAGCATTGAGCGCGGCGCCGAGTGCGGCCAGTTGAACACTTGTGAGGCGCCAGGCCTTTCGCCATTCAGGGATGAGTGCCATGTGTCTTGTCCGCAGGTAGCAGTTTTTCGAGGCTTTCGGCGTAGCGCTTCCACTCATCACGGCTTTTCGTCATGCGCTTGAGCTGCGGCGTGTTCGTGGTGAAAGGCTCACATGTGAGTTTGGCTGGTTGTTCCACCAGGGCGGGAACTGCCGACGCTGGCTCTACCGGTATCTCCTGTTGCGCGCACCCGGCGAGCAGCAGAACGATCAGCAGGCGCTTCACTTGGGCCGTCCTAAATTCTTCAGCACGTCCGTGAACGAATCGAGCCGGAAGTCTTGGCGCTGATCCGAACTGCGCAAGGTGTCGATGAACTTGTCGCTCGACTCCCTGGAGCGCTCAAGCGAATCAACACGTTGAGCCATAAGGGCTGAGCTGGTCTGATACACGCCAAGCTGGCTTTGCAGCGCACTAAGCGAGCCGACCACATACACGAAAGCGCCAATCGCCCCGGCAGACAGGATCGTTTGCAGAACGGGCACGACGATTTTGAACATCGTTCCGTCGGCAATACGGGAGACATCTGTCATAGGGGCTATCCACTGGAAGAAAAAAGGCCGAATGCTCAGCCAAGACGGAATAAAAAGGCCGCAGCAAAGCGGCCAAAGGAGCCTGGAGGGCTGATGAATCAAGAAATGATTGCGGCTATTCCGCCAAGGTGAAGTCGATGTAGTACGCCTTGCCCGGCTCGAGCTTGTCGGCGACTGACTTCACGATCTTGGCCGTATACGAGGCCATCGGCGTGAATTTTCCGAATACTGCGTTCTCGGTCGGCGGATCACCTGGCAGAGCACACACCGCGCCAAACCGAACGTCACAAAGCGGATCTACTCGATCCTGATTGACATGGCGGATATGTGTAATTTCGTGACAGATCATTTTGCAGCGCATTACAGGAGTCATGATATTTCCTCGGGTTGTGAGCAGGAGGGCCTATCAGTCTTTCGCCTGCGGATTTGAATCAGCTCCGGCAGCACTCCCAGCTCGGAGCAATGGGTGTGGCGGAGCCGAAAACGCAAAAACCCGGCGCAATGGCCGGGTTTCTTGGAGCAAGTTGCCGTAGGCAAAATACTCAATGTGGCAAAATGATGCCTCCAGCCGCACGGGAAGTCAAGCGGCTTCCTTCATCTGATAAATCACCGCCCCGACCGGGCTCAAAGCCATGCGATCCAAGTCCTCACAGCAGTCAAAGGTCAGGCGCACCATGCACTCCCAATCACGGTCCCAGTTGAATGATTCGAGGCGCACGCCGTACTCGGCCAGCAACCATGAGCGGAATGATTCCGGCTTGATCAATGGATCGTCATTGGCCGACTGACCGCCCTGGTGCATGTACCGGTACCGGCGCATCACACCCATGACGACGAATTCCAGCTTTTCGCGTTTCGCTGCGGTCATGCGCTTGGACTTGGACACGACCATGCCAAAGATCAGCTCCTCTGCGGCCTCCCGGATTGCTTCATCGCGGTTGGCTGCGTACATGTACTCGCCGAACAGACGAACCTGCGGGTGCAGGCGGGAGATTGCCGACTGGATATGCCCAGCCAGCGCACTGTGCATTGCGTGATTGGCTGTAGGCCCGCGCTCAGTTGCCTGAACCACGACACCCAACTGGACAACGTCGGAGGTCTGGCCAGGTGCCGGGTTGTAGGTGCAGTCATGCCAAGCTTGACGAGCTGAATTGATGTTCATGCAGATATCCCCGATCCAAATTCTGTTTCCGGTCAGTCGCCGGTGTGGTGCGATCCGCCGGCACCGCGGCGGTTGTTCCCTTCGTACTGCGCCTGGGCGCCTGACGCTTGACCGGCCGAGGCCAAGTCGCGAGCCATGGCGCGCAGTTTCATATTCAGTTGCAGCACCAGGTCAGCCAGCGGCAGCGCGTCACCCGTTTCGGCGCAGACCCAGCCCGAGGCGTTGCATGCGAAGCAGTCCAGGTCATAGCTGATGCCCACGCTGAAGCCCTTGCCACGACAGTCGAGGCATTCCCGGAGCGGCTTCATCACCTTGCGGAAGGCGGGACCGTGACTCTTCTTCATTGAGCAGACCTTACGAGGCCTTGAATTTTGTCGATGTCGGGCCAGCTGTGGCCGTCGGGAAAATGCTCGACCACATACGTGTCGCCGTTGCGCATCGCCAGAACGAGCAAGCGAGCACCGCCACGCTCCGCCTCCTCAGCATCCAGAACATCGGCCGGATCAATGCCAAGCCGGGATTTTCTGTCGATCCAAATACTCATCGGGCGCCTCGCCTTTTTAAGGTCGATATGAACCGAGGGAGCGCCGTCATCTTCCATCCAGAGGACCGACTCAACACGATAGTGGCAGTCAGGGAAAAGGATCTCATCACCGACGCGGGGCACATGACACCGGGTGCGGAGGGCAAACGATTTGCGGTCGACGAGGTAATGAATGCGGATTTGGGTCATTTTTAAACCTCGCCTATGGTGGTGTTGGCAACTGCGCCAGAGGCCACGTCATCCGTGGGCTGTAGCTGGTTATCAGAATCTTCGAATCTAAAGCCGGTCAATGCGTGAATGAGGGCAAAGCCCTTCCGGTCTAGATGGGCGTTCCACTTCATCAGGGCATCACGCTTGCGGGCCATGACTCCCGACTGGACGTAAACCTTCACGTTGTGGCCCATGGCATGGTTGATCAGCAGCTCACCAATCAGGTGATCGATCCCGATATCTGCCCAGCAGGTGCGAGCAAGTTTGCGCAGGTCATGGCTGGTCCACTCGCCCTTCCCAACCCGAGCAAATACCGCACTGGCCCGTCCCTCACTGAGACCTTCACCGCCGCGCCCGGGGAACAGGAACTGCCCGTCATAGCCGGCGGCCTGCCGTTTGTCGCGGTACCAGATCAGCAACTGCCGCACCTGATCTGTCAGTGGAAGATGATGCTCAACGCCGGTCTTGGTGTTCTCGCTGGGAATGAACCACTCGCGCTCAGCCAGGCTGATGTGGGACCAGCGGGCCTGCCGGGTTTCGCCGATGCGTGTGCCATGGCAAAGCATCATCACGGCCAACATGCCGTCCTGCGGATTGGACTCGATGACGCCAGCCAGATGGTGAAGCAGGTCCTGCAATTGAGCGCCGCGAAGCCGGGACGCCTTGATGCCGACCTTGGCTGTAGAGAAGTCCTTGAACTTCATGTCCCTCATCGGGTTGGCCGAGATCAAACGAAGCTTAAATGCTTGCCGGAAGGCCAGCGCCAGCAGCTGGAATGCGGATCGAACGTAATCGATTTCAACGGTTTGCTGCATCGGCCAAATCAGCTGACTGTCCAGCGTGGCATTGTCGATGTTCGCCAGAGGCGTTTCACCCAGGCATGGTACGAGGTGGCATCTGAGCATTGACGCACTGGTGTCCTTGCGCTTTTTCGACAGGTTGCGGTCGCGTGCATACCGCTCAGCGAACCAGTCCAGCAGCTCACCAGTGGTTGCCCACTTGGATAGCGTCGAGTTTGCGCCAGCAGCCAGGCGCAGACGGATAGCCGGAAGCGCTGCTACCACCTGCTTGGCGCTCAGATCGGGGAAGCTGCCGACAAGATTCCATTTGCCCTTGGCCACCAGATACCACGACGCCCGCGCACGGTCCCGAGTGAAACGCAGATAGAGGCCACGATTCTCAACGTCACGCAGATCCCGAACGTCGCCGGCGGCCTGCCGCTTGATTTCTGCGTCGGTAATTTTCAGGGCGGCAGTGCTCATGCTGCGGCCCTCGTCTGCGGTTGAAGCAGGTAGGCACGCAGCGCTTCGAGCGCGTCAACGTGACCACGGCATACGATCGCCAAGTAACCCTGTTCGTTGAGCCCGTGCAGATAGGCATCCTGGCTCGCCGACACAGCAGCATCGAATGGTGGTTTGGCCTTGAACTCGATGTACAGCCCAAAGTACCCGCCGCGCGCCATCGGCAGCACCAGGTCAGGAACGCCAGCCTTCACGCCCTGCTCTTTCAGCTTCATAGCCACCAGCTTGTGCCGGTGCCCACCGTTCGGGACGTGAAACATCAGCTTGGCGGCCGACGGATAACGCATGCTGATTTCTTTCATTAGCGCGGCCTGCTCCAGACCTTCGCGGTCGACGGCTTTCGCCCGGGTGCGCTTCGGCTTGAACATCGACAAGGCGACTGTCACGGCGCCACCGCCCCTTCACGAATCAGGATGTCCTGCGTACGCATGACGCCCTCCGCGTGGTACAGGCGGACTTCATCACGGCTCAGCATGGCCGGTGCTCGCAGGCGACCGTCTGCAATGTCGTGGCAGTAGGCGCACGCCCAAGCAGCTTGCAGGTCGTTGGGTTTGATACCCATGCCGCAGGTGCCCGCCAGACGGTAGTGAGCCAGCACTGTGCTGGATGATTCGCTGGAGCAGCCCGGATACCGAACCTGGCATTCGCGATCACGCGCCGCATTCGTGAGTTTGCTCATGGTTTGTCCTTGACCAGCAATAGCGCCTGCTCAATGGTGAAACCGCTCTCGACCAGCGCAACGAACGTGGCAAACCGAACCTTTGCGAAGTACGGCGCCATCTCGACCAGAATCGGCACGTCTCGTTTGAATTTCTCGAAGACAGCACGCATAGGGTCAACAGTGACGGGCAGCGCATGAATGTTGTCGCTCATTTCGATCCCCTTTTGTTGATGGCACGAAGGCCGGCGAGTGCCGCATTTCCGACCTTGGGCGTTATCGTTTTGCCCGGCGCAGTCAACTGAGCAACGGGCGCTGGCGGTATCTCTTCACCGCGCCAGATCTTCCGGCACTGATCGAGGTATTTCTGCTCGAAGCGCAACAGACCAAGCTCCCGAGACAGACTTTGCAGGCTCAGGAATCCAGCAGCTGCCGTAGCGTGGTAAATGGCGGGGTGATACCACTTGCCGCGCCCTTCCATGCTCGGGTGCGAATTCCGCATAGCCTGCAAATAGGCTGCCTCAACGCTGGGCAGACCAAGCCCTTCAGGCGCGAAGCACCAGCTGACAAAAACACCTGGCGCAGGCACGAAGGCTGATTTGCTGGCACTCACGACGCGCATACCGTGGCGAAGCTGGTCCATCGAATTGATACCGGACCGCATGAACTCGGCGAGCCATTCAAGCTTCGACGCATCCATGATTCGCTGGCTGGGCCAGGACTGACGCCAAGCGCCGCATGCGCCTTGAAGCCGCAGGAACAGTTCGTCGATGACCTGCTGTGTCGCCGGATCAATCTCCACCGCGACTGCTGGCTCTGGTGTGTATTGGTAGGCCGCATTGGTCTGACGCTTTTCGACCAGATAACCGGCGCGGGTTGGGCCGCTCACAGCACCACCCCCTTCGCTGCCCAGTTGCCTGGAACAGCTTCACCGTCTTCTGCTGGGGATGCAGCAGCCTGCACCCGCTGCCGTTTGATCCACTTCACGAACTCGAAGCACCAACCGGCGGAACTGTTCAAAACGGACGGGCGAGCAACGAAGAAACCTTTGAACGTCTTCAGCGCGTCTTCGGTAGCCGACTCTGGCGGCAAGCCTGCGATGGCGATCTGATCAGACATCCCCTTTTCGTCAGCCTCCCAGGTGGCGAACATGGCAAAGCGCTGGCGGTCATCGAAAGGTTCCAGGGCTTTTCGATCCTGCTCGTCGATAACGTCCGAAATCTCGCGCTGCTGCAGCTGTTCGGTTACTTGATGGTTAAGTGGTGTATTGGGTGCAGATTCTGCACCCCGTTCTGTCGAAATCTGCACCCCGTCCTGTTGTAGGTTGCACCCCGTGCCGTCATCTGCACCCCGCTTTGACCGGGGTGCAGAATTTGCACCCCGTGACAGGTGGAGGTCATACACCACGGGGCGTCTGTCGCGCTCGTCGATGTAAACAGCGGCAAGCGCTTGGTTGCCCCGGACGATCCAACCGGCTTCGCGCAGAAGCTCAAGTTTGTAGCGAACAGTCCGCTCAGAAAGGCCTGTGTCTTCGCTCAGCGTGGAAGCCGCCGGGAAGCAACCGCGACCATCAACGCCAGCGTAGTTGGCAAGACATAGCAGGACATGGCGGGCAGATGAATCAGAAAGGTCAGCCTTGCGAATTTTCATCGCCCAGGCCATGGCTTGAACACTCACAGTGCTGCTCCAATATTCTTTTCGGCCAGATAGGTGAGGCCTTTCGGGGTGATCAGGGGTTGGTACGCGGCTCGCTCTGCGCCCGTCTCGGCGTCTGGCTTCAGCTCTGTGACCTTGTGGACCATGAAGCCCTTGGTCAGCTGGGGTTGATAGGCAGTCCAGCGTTTCGAGCCACCGCGATGGAATATCCAGCGGTGCGCCTCAAGCCATGCAAAGAGTGTTGGCGGGGAAAGCTGAAGATGCTTGGCGGCATCGCTGATGCAGATAGCGCCACCGGCGGCGGCAAGCCGATTGATCGCCGCCACCTTTGGGGCCTGATGGTCGACAACCTGCTGAAGGCGCTGGCTCTCTTTCGCCTGGTCTGCCGCAACCTGAAGAGCTTCCGCGTAATTACTCGGGATGCGCGGCGTGCCAGTAGCCTGATCTTCAAGCTCTTGCCATCGATCCACCAACCGCGCAGTAAACTCCGGACTCAGCTGAGCAACGACGACAAAGCTGTCGCGCTTGCATAGCCGGTAAACGGATTCGGCACGCGGGCGCCCGAGGGAATCGTTATTTTGTTCATCCCCCATTGGGGGTTGGACGATTGTCCCGCGCTGGACAAGGCGTTCTATCGACTGCTTGACCTTGTCATGCCGAGAATTGAGAAGTTCGGCAATCTCGCGGGAAGACATAGACTGGCGAGTCATATTCTGGCGCATCGGGAAAACTGACGAATCAGGTGCCCTATTGCTCTGGGTGTTTGTGGTGTGCATAATCGGACCTCACAAGTGTTGTTGAAGAAGCCGGGCCGTAATCCCGGCTTTTTTGTGCCTGCGATTTGGTACTGGATGAAACAACAGCTAATCCACTGCACTACTGCGATCTAGAGCCCTGCTGGATAATTGGCTCATCGGAACAGCACGAGTTTCGTCAAGTCATCGCAAGCTCTGGCCAGATCTGCTGCCAGTCATCCGGGCGAAGATCTTGGCGAGTGACCTCGCCCTTCGTTGCCGTCTCGGTTCGCACTGCTATTTCCGCTGACGCAGTTTTATGTCCGTAAGCAATGAGCCGCAGATATGCCCGACTCGTTCCGGTGCTTGAAACTGCCGCATCGCTTGCGGTCTTCAGCCACTTCAGCAACGTCGAATTCCTAGTACGCATCTCATCTCTCCACTTTGGGAGATAATTATTACCGACCGGTAACCTAAAGATCAATACCAACTGGTCATTTACCAGAAAGTAATGGACACAGAAAATCCAACGCATGGACATACGCGAAGTGCGCAGGCACAACCTGCAACGACTGATGAACGAGAGATTTGGGGTAGGCGTCAGGGGCGCCCAGTCGCGACTGGCTGAGCTTCTCGATAAGCCGCAGAATCTGCTGTCCAGATATTTGTCGGACCCCTCAAAACCGGGGTCGAAAACGATCGGCGAAGACTTCGCTAGAGAAGTCGAAGTGGCGTTCGGGCTGCCGCGCTACGCGCTCGACTCTGAGGAGATGCCTGTTAACGGGTTTGAATCCAACGTTGAGCCAGGCCCTCCAATTGTTTCAGCAGTGCGAAAAATTGACATCGTGGGTACTGCGCAGCTCGGACCAGAAGGTCACTGGACGGGCCTCGACCATACGGCCGGCTGGGTCGAGACCTATTCCCGTGACGCTGACGCCTATGCGCTGAGATTGAAAGGCGATTCGATGGCTCCAGCAATACGCAGCGGATGGGTTGCTGTTTGCGAGCCTAATCACCGCCTGGTCGCTGGTGAATACGTGATGGTCACTACCAACGACGGGCAAAGCATGGTGAAAGAGCTGCTCTTTGAAACCGAGGAAGGGGTTAGCCTGATGTCGATCAACACCGCATATGGAGAGCGGCGAACGGTTGCATGGAAAGATATCGAAACAATCCATTATGTCGGTGCAATTCTGGGGCCTAGCAAGGTCTTAGGAAGGATTTGAGCCTGCATCGAGCACTTCAAGAGGACAAGGGTCATGGTCGTTCGGCATCAGGGAGAACAGAAAAAGACTCAAGCAAAGAAGCCGGGGGCGACGAAAGATGAGGCTGCGAGAGACTTTCGGGGTCTGTTCAGGAAAGACAACACGCGAGCATTGCGTGACGCTATTCTGGCTGGACACGTAAAGACTTCTGTATCCGAGGCGCCATTGAGTGTCGAAGAGGCACAGCGTCGTCTCGACACCGAAATCAAAAAGGCACGCGAGCAGCAGATTGCTTGGATTGAAGCATTAGGGCCGCCGGAGGGATGGGTACGAGTTTCTGACCTCCCCGTGGACAGCAAGCCCCTTCCCGGCAATACTGAAGACATGACCGAAATTACCGACTACCGCAAAGAGCTCGAGCTGCGCGATGAATTGCTGCGCAAGGAGCTTTCGATCCGCCATGAGGCGTTCCAGCGTGAATTGGATGCCCGTGATAGCGCGCACTCGGAAAGAAGTGCGGCCGTGCTCCTGAGGCTAGATGACAGAGATAAAATAATAGATTCAAAATTGGATGGTATTTCAACAAAAATTAGCGGGATAGACACGAAGGTCAACAGCTTCGAAGCGAAAATAGTTGAAAGTGTTCGGTTGGTCCGAAATTCAAATCGCGCAACGCTTGGAGGCATGCTTACGATTGGGATTGCAATCGTATTAGGTGTTTGGGGCGTCAACTCGACCATTATCAGCAGCGCTTCAGGAATATTTTCCTCAGGACAGGACGCACAGAAGATTCAGTCGGCTAATGAGAATGTATTGAAGGAAACTCAAGAGCTGCTAAGACAGCTTAAGCAGAGTCAGGCGGCTCCCGCCGCATCGGCGCAACCACAACCTAAACAGGGCTGAGCCGGATTCCACGAAGAGGCCCGCCGAGCGCGGGTTTTTTTATGCCTAATCGCCAAAAGAGTACATATGTACTCTTTTTGTTGCCTTCTATCTCCTGTCGGAATACTGTCTAACCATACAGTCATCGCACGGAGCAGTACCATGGCGAAATCCCAGCGCAAGGCCTCCCCCCCTACCACTCTCGAAGTCCTCGGCGGCCGGATCAAAGCGGTTATCAACTCACCTGCAGCCCAGTTGGCACGCAAGGTCGTGATCACCAAGGCCGCAGACGAAGCCCAAGAAGACTGGGATGAAATCGTCGAGGCGATATCGGATACGGAGAGCGTTACGGTCGTGCGGCAAGAGGACGGAGGCGTCCATATCGCCTGGGAAGCCAGCCCTGACTACTGACACTCAAGCGAAAAGCCCGCCCTGTGCGGGTTTTTTTACGCCTGCGAGATATTTTATTACCAATAGGTATTGACGAGCATTATTACCGTACGGTAACTTTACCTCATCGCAGCGACATACAGCAGCGACAGAGGCCAGCGGTCTCGCCGCTCTTTAACATCGATAGAGACAGACCCTGACGCCATACGGCGTTTGAGTTCAGGGACAACACCGAAACACTGCCCGCTTCCGTATCCGACTATCGGTGCGCAAGGTCGGCTGAACAAACAAGGCATCACTGAAGCACCTTCCACGAGGGTGCTTTGGGATGACAACCGGAGTACGAAATGACTGCCATCACCAAACACCCAAACCCCCACCCTGGCGGT